>ENA-OZHU01000031-OZHU01000031.1-human-gut-metagenome-genome-assembly--contig:-NODE-31-length-95894-cov-95.635347_pt1 | contig 95894 bp, 89 predicted proteins | sample MGYA00244054_ERZ653700 | MGnify/ENA primary metagenome ERZ653700 (study PRJEB26926, sample SAMN06165279) | human gut metagenome | biome: ENVO:00009003; feature: ENVO:2100002; material: ENVO:00002003...
CACCTATTAAGTCGTCGGCAGCGTCAGATGTGTATAAGAGACAGTTCTTTAGCTTCATGATATTCAGGAACTTTCATAAGTTCTTCCATACTAATAAGAAGATTACCATTAGCATCACGTTGACTTTCATATTTACTAATAATAGAAAGTTGTTCTTTAAGTTTAGAATCAAATCCTTCTTTAGCTTGCTTATCATAAAATATTTCTTTAATTTTACGAATATTAGTTTGATAAGCACGAAGTCTTTCAGCTACATTTAAATCATGACCAATTTTTTTATTACCATCTTCATCATAAAGACTAGTAAGACTATCCATTTGAGCGTATATACGTCCAAGTTCTTCATCTTGACTTTGCGTAGTAACATTATCAGTCGCTTGACTTAAAATATCTCGTATTCTACTATTAAGTCTTTTATATTCAGCAAATTCTTTAGGAATACCATCATCTCCTTTTTTAAGACCAAGAAGATTTCTTTCAAGATTTATAATATAAGTAGAATATTCAATAGTAACATCATTACCATCTTCATCTTGAACAGTGATTGGTTTAAGCTGATGAATAGTAGTCATATCAATAAATTTAGCTTTATTAGATAAAGCAATAAGATGTTCAACACTATTTATACCAAATTTTTGTTCAGCTTCAATAGCAGCATCTCTATATTTTTTCATCTTTTCTTCCCAAACAGGATTATTAGGTTGAATTAATCTACCATCATCATCAATTATACTATCAAGACTAACAGATTTACCATCTTTAGCAGCTCTAGATTTAAGTTCTTTAAGATAATTTCTAAAGTCATTAGATTCTTTAATACCATTAAGACGACCTTCTTCAACAGTACCCATTACATCTTTAAGTATATTCTGCAATACAAAGTTACGATTAGCACGAATATCTTGTATCCAATAATCCATAAATCCAGTATCACCATAAGCATCAAATTCTTTCATAAGACCACTTATATAATTAGGATTAGTAGTGCGTAATTGAATCCATCTTTCAAACCAATCTTTTCTAGCAGAATGTACAGTAGTATTAGAATCAACTTGATTAACTAATTTTTGAATCTTTCTAATATTCTCTTTAGTTTTATCATCAAGATTTGTACTATCAATATCAATTTCGCTAATAAGTTTGTATTTATTCTTAAATGTATTAGCACTAAGAATAACATCTAAGAAACGATTTTGAAGTTGTTCATCTTTAAGAACTTTACTAATAACATCTTTATCGTTAATAGGTTTATCAATACCGTCAATTTTAATAAAACGATTAATATCATTAAGAATATTATTAGCTTCAACATCTATATAATTAGCTATAACTGATAATGAAAATTCAGAATTATCAGAAAGACTACTACTATCAAGATAATTAATTTCAGCATTATTCAGAGCATTAAGAACATTTTGAGCAGCAGGTTGACCATGACGAACAGCTCTTGAAATAATTAAACTTGCATTTTTAGCAAATCTACCAATAGGAGTTTGGTCATCAACACTACTATATCTATCAGTATTACTAGTAACTCTATCTATTTCATTTTCATTAATTTCAATAAATAAACCAAGTTTATTATCTTCAATATTAGGATATTTAGTTTTATATTGCTGTAAATCATTATTCATATTAACAGCAATAATTCCATTAATATTAAGATAAAATTTATCATTAATAGTATATATAGTATTATTCTCAAAAGGAGTATTCATAAAAGGTTGGAAATACTCATCAGATATATATTTACTATATAGTTCAGGAACTTCTTTATAACCTTTATTTACAGCTTCATTAATATTATCTTTAATGCCATCAATAAATTTATCTCTTTTTTCTTGTTGAGTAAGACCTTCATAAAGAAGAACAGCTAATGGTTTATGAATATTATTATTAGCTATAATACTAGGCTCAATACTATTATAAGTTTCAAATGATTCAAGTCTATCAATAGGATAATAAGCTAAAGTTCCATCATAAGTTCCTTTAATATATAAATTTCTATTAATTCTAATAACATTAATAGCATCTCCATTTCTTATTATTCCTACATTATCAAGATTTTCTTGACCATTAAAAGTAATAATACCACTTCTTTTTAGACTATAATTAATTTTATTATTAGTAAGTCTTTTAAATGTATAACTAGGACAATTAAAACTATTATAATTCTTACGAATAAAACCAATTATATCTTCAACATTATCTTTATCAATAAAACCATAGTTATTAATGCCTTTCATAGCTATATCTCCAATAGCTATTCCGCCCTCACTCAATCCTCTAAGGGGAGTATTACTTATAAGTCTACTAATATTTCTAGTTCTAAATTTATGACCTTCAACAATAAAAGCATATTTAACTAAATCAAGAGCTGTAAGTTTAATAAAAGAATTGGGATGATTCCAAGCTCTATCAAACAATCTATGGGCTTCATCATTAGTAATATCACCTTGTATATAATTAATATATTGAATATTTACATTACGGCGATTACTTCTTTCGTCATTAGCAACTATTTCAATATGTTCAAATACACTACCATCTTGACTAAAATTACGTTTAATCCAATCAACTTTCTGAGCAGGTGTCAGTTTAGTAAATACATCAATTTCAGTTTGTGTAGGCTCAAATATATTTTTAACTACAACATCATCAGTTTTAATATTAATTAATGTACCACTAACTCTACCAACTTCTAAAGCTCTAGATTGTCCAGTACCATATTCTTTAATATATTTAGGATGAACAAAATCACCATTAACAATAGTAACAGGTAAATTAAGATAAGAACTACCATTATTACCTACTTCTAGTTTATTAATAAGATAATCTTTATAGTCATTATATAACTTTTCAGTCATTATTCCACCTTTAGTCCATTCTGCTATTCTATATACATAATCAATAAATACAGGATTAGCAGTTTCAAATACTTGTTGAGTAGCTTTAACACTAAGAGCAGTACTCATTTGTAAAAATGCAGCTAAACTAGGATAACTACTTTTAGATATATCAGATTTAATAAACGCATCTATACCACCACTAATATCAGTAAATACACTCTCTAATAGCAAGGTTTGACCCCCCGTAGAGGATGGAGCATAAATATTACTATTCTCAATAACAGTTCTAGCATCTCTAAATACTTTATCACTAGCATAAAAACTTTGTTTAGCACCATATTTATCAGCACTAAGAATATTAAGATTATTACTTATATCCTGTCCGATTGAGTTTAACCGATTGAATTGTGCTAGAACATAAAGGTCAAATAAAGCCTGCTGAACGCCATTCATTTCCCCTCTAAGACGAGATTTATATGCGTCTGATGAAAATATAAGGTCAGGTGATGAAAATGCGTCAGAAACGCTTAAATTGAATAATTTCTTGAAAGTTTCACCATAACTTTTATCGATAGTTTCAATTAGCTTTTTACGTCCAGCAAAATTAACTTTTTCACCAAAACCAAGATTATGAGCAACTTCTCTAATAGCTTCAGTAAGCGGATTTTTAGTACCTTCAGCAAGAACACTATTAGTTTCTTTCCATTTACGAACTAGTATGTCAATAGCAGGTTGCCACATAAATCCAATAGCAGTATCATAATTACTTCCAAAGTCAACAATAGTTTTGAAAGCATTAAACGTATAAGTATTTTCATTATGTATAGCCCCCTCTTTCATAACATCGAGAATATGAGCAGTAGTCTGAGAACTATAAGGATTAATCAAATAACCATCAACATTCTTATCATCTCCAGACCAACCAAAATTCTTATGAGTAATACGAATATGTTTACTACCAATAGTTTCAACATTTTCTTTACCATATCTATTAACAGCTTCTTGCTCACTAATCACATCAGTAGTGTACATAACTTTAATACCTTCACTATGATTAGCTTTAGTAACATTACCAATACTCATAAAAGTATCTCGATTAACACTGATACCTTTAAGTTTAATACCAGAAGTAGCAGCATCAAACCAATCAAGTTGAGTAAAGAAATCACTAGGAGCAACAGTTGTTTTATTAGCGCCAACTATTTCTGCATAAGTTTCATTAGCTTCTTTGACATTTTCAAAATTAGAAGTAGTAGTATTTTCTTCAAATGCAGCAGGATTATTAAGTATATCAATAAATGATTGAATAATAGCATTAGTTCTAGCAGCTTGACTACTTGTATCCTCCACGGGGAGTTTCAAGTATGATTCGTAAGACTTAAGTCCACCATCATTAGCAATTTTTTCAACAACTTTAAGATTGCCATTATAACCTTCAAGAGTAGCATTAATAGCATCTTCGCTATTTTTTAAAGAAGCTCTAATATTACCTTGTTTATTATAAGTCTTACCAAGAATTTTACGACTAGCTTTATCTACATTATCTTTAACATAATTAATATATCCTACTTCATCTTTAGTATATCTAGCGTGAGTAATTTCAGTTGGAATACCTTTAACAAGATTAAATGTTTTAGACATACCATAAACACTATCAACGTCAAAGTCAGAACCAGTTTGAGTAACCCATTCATCTGGAACAACAACAGTACTGCCATAAGCATCTGGAAGAAACTCTTTAACATACATAATACATATAGATTGTTTACCTTCAGTAGGAATACGATAACCAATCATAGTACGTAAGCTATCAGGAACTTGTTCAATATTTAATCCTTTAAGTTTACTACTCCATCTAGGAAGTTTAATTTCAGTATAATAAACAGGAGTGCCATCAACTTCTCCAATCTTTTTATATTGAAGTTTACTATCTGTTTGAGTTTGTTTATCAACTTTAAACCCAAAATCAGATAACTGAGCAGCATGCCAACCACTAATAAGTTGCCTAGTAATATTAGTATTAAAATAACTATTAGCAATACTTTCAAGTTTACTATTAATATTAGATAAGAATAAAGGAAGATTATTAAATCCAGCACTATCTAAATCGAAAAACTCAAGAAGAGCTTTTTCAACTCCTTGTTGTTGAGCATTTTCTTTAAATCTATCAAAGAATACAAAACGATTAAGATTTTTAATAGTACCATTAGAATTTAAATCAATATGACCATTATCATCTAATCCAATACCAAGTTCAGCACAAGTTTTTTCAAAACTATTTCTAATATTAGCTACATAATTATTAAATACTTTATCTTTAAGTTCATTAAGTTCAGTTCGATTAGGAAGATTATCAAGCATTTTCTTCATAATCTGAATAGCAGCTTTATTACTAGCATCAACCATATGTTGAGGAACTTCTTGCTGACGATAAAGATAATTATAACTAAATAGTTCAGAATTATCAAATACATTATTATCAAATTCTTTAAGAGCTTCATCAGTTAAAACACCATCATTATTCCAAAGTGTCATTCGATTATGTTGTGCAACTTTAACAGTTTCAACAGTATTAATTTGATGAATATCTCTATTAGTCATTATATTATAAACTTTTTCAAGTTCTGTTCCTTTAATAAGTTTAGGAATAAGAACAAACTCAGCGTTTTTTACTTGTCTAGGAACTTCAATACCAACAGTAGTATCATAATATAAATCATAATAGAAATTCTTTTGAATTTGAACTTTATTAGCAAATTTAGTCCAATCAATTTTATCTATTGGAGTATCATCTGTAAGACTTTGAATAAGTCCAGCATATTTATCTAATTCACCAGCAGCAGTAATACGACGAATCCATTCCTCAAGAGTAATATATGATTGAGCATCATTAGCATTAACTCCACCTTTAAATGGTTCTAGTATTCGTTCTCTATCTTTTTTATCAAGTCCAGCTTTTTTAAGTTGATTATCAAGTCTATCAATAACAACTTTATCAGAAGCTTTAAAAGTATTATAAATAGTAACACCCCTAAATTTATCTTGAAGAACTACTTTTTTACGTTTAGTAACTCCATTAACAGTATAAGGAACAGTAACAGCATTACCTTTAATAGTTATATCATATAAATCAGTAGCTATATCTAAATCATTTTTAGTAAAATCAGTATTACCAAAAGGATTACCACTAGCTTGTACTTCTTTAATACGTTTTAGAATAGCTTGACCATTTTTGTAAAAACTTTGGTCACCACCATACATATCGTACATACTATCTCTAACAAGATAATCATTAACTAGAAATTCAGCTAAAGATTCATTATTAATCCTATCATCAATAAATGTACCATATTTATTTTTAAGTTCTTTATAACCATTAGTTATATATTCATTTAACCAATCAGCAACAACATCTTCAAGAGCAACACGTTGTTCTCCATTAAGAACTACTTGATTATTAACATAGCTAAGCCCACGTGTAGACCCCCCGTAGAGGATGTCAATAGTCTTACCATATCCAATTAGTTCATTAAATGCTCCATTACTATTAGGAGTAATTTTACTAACTAAACGTTTAAAACTAAATACTCTACCAGCTAAAACTTTATGTCCATCTTTAGTAGTAAATACATTACCTTTTCCATCTTTATGGTATTGATTATAAAAATGTTCAGGTTTATTATTATAAGTATCACTAAATTCAAAATCTCCATTAGTTAAAACAGGATTACCATTGGTATTAATTTTAAACATTACATTAACAGCTTGAGCCATATTAGTAAGTTCTTGAATAGCTATATTATAATACTGTTTAAATAATGGATGTTCTCTATTTATAATTTTAGTTCCATCTTCTAGTTGACTACGTAATCCAGCAAGACTATATCTAGGAGCAGTAATAGTAAAGTTTTTAGGAGCATCACTAGGTATAGGAAGTAAATAATTAGCAGTAGGAGTTTCAGAATTATTAATATCAGTCATAAATAATCCCATAGCAGTAATTAAGTAATCACCATCACTCATACTACGATATAAGTCATTATTGTTATTATCTAATTCGCTAATACCATTAAGAAGAGAAGTTTTAAACATACTACGAGCATATTCGGTAAGTTTAGGAGTTCCATTTCCAACTCTTCTAAATAATCCATAATTAATTATATTACCATTACTATCCCTATGTTCAAGAAGTAAATTACTATAATCATATTGATGACTAGCAAACTTTTGTTTAGCATAAGCTTCAACCATAGCGTTTTGCTCTTCAACAGTAGATTTATCATCATTGATTATTTTAGCAATATTAGTAATAAAACTTCTATTAATAACATCAGAACTTAAATTACCTTCGGGATTACGAGAATTAAGTTCAACAGGAATATAAATAATATCTTTAAAAACATCAGCCATTTGATATATAATAGAAGTATCACCTCTATTAATAAAACTATCAGGCATTTTAGTTCCTTTATCCTTTTTAAGTGCTTCTACATATTTATTATAGTTTTCAACTGTACGATTAATAACATTAGCAAAATTGATAAGATTATTAGCCATAGCTACACGACCAATCTTAGCAATAGCTAAATTAAAACTAGCTTGATTAATATCTGGAAATATTTCTTTAAAAGCATCATATAAATAAAGATTAGCGTGTGGAGTATTTTTATATCTATCATATATACGAAACTTTTCACGAGCAGCAGGAACACGATTAGTAATAATATTATTTTTAACATTATTATAAAAAGTATTCTGTAAAATAGTACGAGAATCAGTATTAGGATTAGTTACACGAGCACGAACATAACTATTACCATTAGAATCAGTTTGAATATAAGTTTCAATTTTAGATATAATAGGTTTATTAAACACCATCATATACTTATTAGCAAATACTTTATTTTTGCTAAGTAAATCATGTAATTGAATTAAACATTCACAATTTGGAATAGTTTCAGATATACGTTTAAGACTAGCTATAAAATTATCTACATTACTAGTATCAGCACTAGCATATAATATTTTAGATAAATAATTAGCATCAGAAAAAGTAACAACTCCTAATTCATTATTAGTATCAAAAGGATAACTTCCATTATCAAGTTGAGAAGCAGCAGTAAGTTTAGGTAAACTTGCAAGATGATATTTAATAATTTCTTCTACGTGTTTATTAAAATCTTTAACTTCACCAATACTTAAATTCCAAAGTTGAGTCATTAAATCAATATCATCATCTATACTATTTTCATCACCTTCAGTAGAAGTTTCATCAAGATAACCGCCTAATTCTTCATAATCAGTAGTTTGATATAACTCATCTCGTTTAATAAGTTTAGCTACATTTTTATTATTAAAAAGAGCTTCATTAAATTCAGTATTAGTTAAAGAACGAAGTAATGCACCATAATTAAAATCTTGAGCATCACCATATTTACGAAGAAATGCTCCAAGACCATTAATTTTAATAGCAGGACTTGGATTATTAATAAAACTATTAAGTTCATTATTTTTAGCTTCATCACTTCCGGCTAATTTCTTAGCACGTTTAAGTCCAGCATTAATAACAGTTTCATTAGTACGTTTTTTAATTTCATTAAAATTTAATGGAGCACCATTATATAAAAAATTAAAACTAAGTTTATTCATAATATCAGCCATATAAGTAATAGCTGTATCTCTAGCTTTAATTGTACTAAACAAACCACGTTCTTCTTTTTCAGCAACAGAAGCTATATCATCCATATTACGAAGTTTAATAGCTCTAGCTTCAAGAAGAGCATTATAAGCTTGTCTTCCAGAAGTTTTAACATTAATACCTTTATCAGCTACAATCTTCTTAAAGATTGGGTCTTTAACCATAGCTATAAGACTATAATAATCAGCATTATTAGAACCATGTTCTTTAATAATAATATTATTAAGATTATTATATCCTACAAGTTTAATATTTCCACAGCTCATAAGTTTATATTTAAGTTTAAATTCATTAATAGTAATACCTCTATGACTAATGTAAAGTAAAATTTTATTACATCGTCATAGAGGCTGTTTTCTTTCGTTTTAAGCGACTTTTATATTTGCTCGATTAATTCTACATACAGTTAAAACTGATGCGCCCTGTGTCAAGCAAAGTGGCAAATTCGGACTGTTGGTCTATTGGTAAACGACTAGTTAATTCAGCCATATTTGACACCACATCATCATCAACACTACTAAACATATCAAGTCCATCATTAAGATTATCATTATTATAATTATAATCTTGACTATTATCTTCATTAGGATTTTCAGTTTGTTCTGTACTAGTAGTTTCTTCTTCAAACTGAAAAGTTCCTTGAATAGCCTCTTGATTACTTTCTTTAGGCATTTTTTTAATAGCTTTATAAGCATCTCTAGCAGCAGCTAATAAACTATCTTCATTAATCTTAATACCTAACATATCAGCAATAACTTCAAGAAGTTTACTAAATAAAGTCTTACGTTTATTAACTTTTCTATTATCATATTTAATTTCATTAAGTGCAGTCATAAGAGCATTACTAGTAATACTTTCAACTAGAAATTCTTCAAGAGCTTCACTTGTATTAAAATTCTCAAACAGATAAGGTTTAAGTCTTTCTTTAGTAGTATTATCTTGAGTATCAAGCCAAGACTTAAATTTATCATAAATAGGTTTAACTAAAGCAAGAGATTGTTCAGTATTATATTTAGTATAAAGTTGTCTATGTAAACTTTCATGAAGTATAATATTAACAACTCGATAAACTCTTTGACCAGCAATAGCAGAACGATTAAGCTCAATAGTATCTGTATCACGATGATAAACAGCATTAACTTGATTACTATTATTATCAGTAATACTATCTACAACTTGAATATTCTTAGGTAAAATACCAATTTTTTGAAGAGCATTAATATAATCAATAGCAGTTTTGTCATTAGCAAAATACTTTTTAAGTCCACGAGTTAAATTCTTAGCAGTTATAGCAGATTCAAAAGCATTAAAATTAATAGCATTAAGAGTATCATCTAGCATGAACTCTGATAGCTGTTCAGGTATTGCTCCATCCTCCACGGGGAGTCTACCCTCAAGTTCATAAGTAATATCAAGTTTAGAATGAACATCAATTTGCCAGTTACCAGCAGTTTCATTAGTATTAGTATTAGCTAATTTAGTTCTAACTAAACCATTACTAATAATAAAATCTTGATAACTATTATAACTATAAGTTTTACCATCAATATTTATAATAGTTTTACCATTTTCACGATAAATATATTTATTAGTTTTATCATTAGTTTTTGTACTATCATTAATAAAATCTTTACTAATAGCAAATTGGGCATAGTTAAACATTTCATCAATAACAGGACGAAGAGCATTATCTAATTCATCAATAGTACTAGCATTAATACCATAACTTTTACCTATTTTAAAAGCACTATTAACAACATAAGGAGAATTAATAATAATATTACGTTTATAATTACCAGCATCAGAATTAATAGTAAAAGCATAATCTTTACCATTAAAATGTGCACCTTTAACATAAAAGCCTATATTAGTAGGATTAATACTAATTTGAAGTCCAGTATTTCTATCTCCGTTAATAAGTTTATTATTTCCAAATATATCTCCAAGACTTTGTTTAAGTTCACCAAAACTTATTTTTCCACTAATATAATCTCTACAAAGATTATTAACTTCATTCTTAATAGAATTAATAATACGTCGAGCATCACCTTTAAGTAAATTACTATTTAATGGAACTTGTTTACAAAAAGCATATAGAGAAGTACCATCACTATTTGGAATACTAATAACAGGCATACCATTAGTAGTAAGATTTTCAATAATAGTAGGTTTACTTTCTCCATTAAGATATACTTGACCTTGTACAACTACACCAAGTTTATTAACATCTTCATTATAATTAACTACTGTTTCTTGTACATCATTCCATTCGCCATTAGCATCATCAATAGTATTAAGAACTCCATATTTAACATTAACAGCTCTAATCTTACCTTTAAAATCACCTTTTACTATTGTAATAGCTTGGTCATAACTATTAAGAAGATTATTAAACCAACGATTAATACTAGCTTCATGACTATTTTCATAAGGTTGATTAAATATATATTTAGTAAGATTAACAAGATGTCCAGCTAAATCAAAACTTGCAACAGGAGTAGTAAAGTTTTTAACAATATCAGGATATTTAACTTCAAATTCTTTAAATAAAGTATCAAGTTCTTTATTTGTAACTTCTTCTTTAACGGCAAGTTCATATAAATGACCAATAAATTCTTCATCAAATCTGTCACCGTCAAGAATACTAATTAAAGCATCTTTAAACGGAGAAATAACTTGACCATTTTCAACATGAATATTATATTTCCAACCTTGATTAACCATATCATAATTACCAAACTTATCAATATTTGGAACTCCTATATAACCAATAATTGTATCATTAGCAAATATATCAATACGTTTAAGTTTAACATTATATATGGCTTCTAAATAATCACCTTGCTTAATACTAGTAAATGCTTTAACATTTTCATTCTCTACTATATACTTAAGATTAACATTATTAGTATGTTCAACTTGAAGTCTTTCAAGACGTTCTTTAGCAATACCGTCAACGTATTGAACAAATTGTCTAGCATTAAGTTTTTTAATAGTTGATTCATCAGTAGCACGATATTTACCTTGATTATTAGTGCTGGCGTAAAGATAGTTTTTTATTTGATTAAACAAGTAATTTTTAATAATTTTATTACCTGTAATACTATCTATATATTCAACTAATTGACCAATACTAAGATAGACTTTACCATTAACAATTTTACCTCTAGTATTACCTTCACTATCAACACTATTAGCAAAATCATCCATAATAGCTTCTATATTACGTTCATTACCTGTAACAGTAGCATAAGTAGCATTAAGTAATAAACGTCTAGTACTATCATCTTGAACAGAACTATATAAACTACCACCTGTAAGACCATCAATAATATTATTAACTATATCGCTAGCTTCTGTTTGTTCAAATCCAGCTTGACTAAGTTTATCAATAATAGATTGTCTAGCATTAAGTAAATCACTACTAGTAGACTCATGTCCTAAAGAATCTTCTAAATCAGCTATACTTTCATAAACCAAATCAGTACCTATTTGACCACGTTCGAAATCATCATCTGGAAGAGTATTATTAACTTCAGATTTAGGAGTACTAATAGGTTCTTGAGAAATTGGTTGTTCAGTTTGAGATTGAGGTTGTTCAGTATTAGTAGGCTCACTAGGAACCGCTTCGCTTCGCTCCGCTATACCCCCCGTAGAGGATGGAGATGAGTTAGTATCATCTACATCAGTTTCATTAACTTCATTAACATCAGGATTAACAGGAGCAACTTCTTCCTCTTTAGGGATATTATTAACATCATTTTCAATCTCAGCAATCTCAGCTAATTGTTCTATTGTATTTTTAAGATGTTTATTACCTTTAGAACTTAAATCAAGTGCAGCATAAGCATCTCTAATAACTTTATCTATATTAGGTTTATTACCATTATTAGCATCTTTAATAACAGAATTAACATAATCTTTACCATATTGTTTATAAGCATTACGTAAATCGTCCATAGCTTTATTAACAATCTTTTTACGACTATTATCAAAGAAGTTATTAAGATAAGTTATACGAGATTTAATATTATCATCAGATAGATTAAGTTGATTTTTATTAACTTCAACATTAATTTCAGCATTAACAACTTCTGCTAAATCTTTAAATACTTCATTATATTGTTTTTGAAGTTGAATAGCTGATTGAATATCATTTTTATTTTCAATATCAATAGGGATATAAAGTTTATTAATAGCATCTAGACGTTCATTTAATTGAGCAATACGTTCTTGCTTAACAGAATTATTAATTGCTGCATTATCTTGAATAGTTTTAATATCTCTTTGAATACTATTAATAATATGCTGATAAATACCATTCTTAGCAGAATTAATATCAACATCTTCAATATGATTATTTGTAATATCTTGATTTAAAACATCATTAGCCCAATTAAGAAGATTATTATAATTTTCTTGACGATTACGAGCATGAACCATTTGGGTAGCTATAATACGACCAACTTCAAATCCGCCACCAAGTCTATTAACTTTATTTAAAGTAGTATTATATTCATTTTTAAGATTATTAATTTCAGTTTTAAATCTATTAATAAGTTCATTACTATCTTGCTGTTGTAATCCAAGTTTATTAGTAATACTATCATTAAATTCTTTACTATTAATAGAACTTTCAAGAAGTCCTAAATTACCAGCGTTCATAGAATTAATAATAATATTATCCATATATTCTTTTTCAGCTATATTACGAAGTTCTTCTTCAGTACCAGCAATAATATCTGGATTAACTTGATTGCCATTTTCATCAGTAATAGTTATAAATGGATTTTTACCATTAGCAATACTATTAAGTCTTTCTTGATATGCTTGAAAAGTAGCAGTACGACCAAGAATTTCGTTTTCTCTTTGTTTTTCAGCAGAAGTCCAATCTTTATCAAGACGTTTATTAATAAACTCTCCAGCTTTATTCATAACACTACTAAAAGTAACACCACCAAGAGCACCCCAAAATGCTTGCTCCCATAACATTGGGTCTTGAAGATAATCTTTAATAGTTTGTTGAGGAATATCTTTATCAAATACTTTTTTACCATTATATAAACCATCTTGACTAGCTATATAATTAATAGCTTCTTCAACCCCTTCTGTCCATTCAGCTCTAACACCATGAAGAATATCATTACCCACATCTTTTAATGTACTAGTAATAGCTTGTTTAGTAGTTTTATTACTTAAAGCATTAGTAATTGCAGCAGCATCATCAATATTACTATTAAATGCAGTATTTAAATTTCTAAGTCTAGAACTAGTTGTATTACCACTTAAAGCATTTTTCCATAAGTTCTTTAAACTATAAACTTGCCATACGTCAAAAAGAACATTAGCCCAATCTTCAGCAAAAGTAATATCAGCACTATTTTTAGCAATATCTTTAGCTACTTCTTCATCAGACATATCTTTATATTTAGGATTATTATTATAAAACTCTTCTCTTTGTTTATCATTCATATTAGCAAGTTGAGTTTTAGAATAATCTTCAATATCATTATAAGTTTGTCTAGCTTCTTGATAATTTTCAAGATAACGAGAAGGAACTCCAATAGCAGTAGCTTCTGCTATTCTACCAGTAATGGCTCTACTCTTTTGAGTCATATTAATAGCATTAGCCATTTTATTAGCTAATTTATTAAACTTTATACCTTTACCTAATAAAGAAACACCTTTAGCAAGACCAGCACTAGGAACCATAAGAGTTAAAGAACTAGCTATACTAGGAGCATTACTAGCCCACCAAGCAAAATCTCCAATATCAAAAGCGGCATTGGGATTTTCTCTATATATAGCTAAACGCTCATTAATAGATTCTTTTAAAGATTCAAGTTCAGAACTTATTTCAGATTGATAATCATTAGGACTATTACTAACCATATTATAGAAAGCATCAGCTAAATCTGCAAAACCAATAGCTGTACCAACAGTAATCTCATTACCAATTTGCCCAATCATTCTTAATCCTTGTTCCCAATTACTTTGATTAACAGCACGTTCTTTATCAAGTTTTTCTGGGTCATCAACAGGATTAACATAAACATCATAAGGAGCATATTTATCTATATCATATTGATTAAGATTATACGATTGTTCAGCAATACGACTAAATAAACGACCACGACCCCGGTCACTAATAGAAGTGCCGGGGTTGTAATCAACTAAAGTAGGGGGCTGTATAGCCCCTTTTTTAGTTTTAGGATTATATTCAGGATTAGGTGTTTTATTACCACCTTGTAGAAACTTTAATACATCCATATTAATATAGATTATTAGTTAATTCATCATAATAATATTGAATAACATAAGGGTCTGAACTGCCACTAAGTTGAGCAAGTTTAGTAGCAACATTTTGTTGAATAGCCTTAACAGCATTTTCATCTACTGCCATACCAGCTTTAACAGCAGTTACAGTTTGTTCCCATTGAGATAAATTATCTACAATATCGACAGCATTTTCTTTACTTACTAAACCAATAGTTTGATTATTAGTAGAATTAATTAAATTAAAACCTCCACCATTGGGTACTAATTTAAATTTATCAATTCCAGTAAATGCAGCATTATTAGTAAGAGAAATAGGTCTATTAGCATTATAATAATTTTCTACTTTACCGGCAGCTCTCCAACTAGTATCTTGATTCCAAGATTGAATAATAGAACTATCAATAGCACCACTACCTATAAGTAAAGTAATAGGTTCTCTTTTAAGTTTACCTTCTGTATCATAATAACCAGCAATATTAATTTGAATTCCAACATCCCCAGTTTTTGGGTCACGAACAATAGTAGGAGTAATCTCATTTTCTTTAGCACTTCTAAGATAAACTGTATAAGCTTTTCTATCTTCAGAAGTCATAGGTTCAAATATTCCATTTTCACTAGTAATATAAGCTTCACCTTGAGTTAAATCAATACCACTACGAATAGCCATCATAGCTTGTTCTTCTTTATTCTTTTTATAAGCTGAAAGTTTACTAGCTTCTTCAGGATTAGCGTTCATCATAAAATTAATTTCAGCTAATTCTGGAGTTAAAGCACTAATACCAATAATAGAAGAAGTTATTTGACCACCATCAAGAACAGCATCATTTTTAGATTTAAGAGAATCAACATAATCAATTAAACCAATATAAGGTTCTTTATTACCTGTTGGTAATCCAGCATGATGTTCTTCACCATTAGAATCAACTCGAACAAATTTATCACCATAACCAAAAAATCTAGTCTTAGCAGAATTAAGAAAAGCATTTAAAGGATTCCTAGTATCTTCAGCTTCTTTAACAGCTTTACCAAAACTATAAATAGATTTATGATAATCTTTAGGTAATTCAGCATATCTATAACCATTACCATCAGAACCAAATCTTACTCCAAGACTAGCAGCTTTTTTCTCTCCACCAATAGCATTAATAAATGAATTATATACATCATCATTATTAAAGTATTGTCTAATAGCAGAACTATCTCCAAATATTTGATTAACATATTTACTATATCTATCTGAATATTTATTACTAGGTAAATCACTTAAACTAATAATAGAATTATATGTATCAAATCCATCAATACTATCTTGAGATTTACCAACTTTAAGACTATTAATATATTCTTGATTATCAATAATATCATTAAGATAACTTAAAGCATATGCTCTATCAGATGGATTAGTAATATTAGTCATAATACTAGTTCTAATATCATCTGGATTAGCAGTGCTTAAATTAATATTAATATCAGGATTATATTTACTAAGCAATCCAGCTATTGATTGTCTATTACTAGTAATTTCAGCTTGAGCTTGAGCAGGCATAAAATTATCAATACGAACAGGAGTACCTTTATAAGTTAAATTATCAATAGCTTGTTTAGTTTGAGTATTACTTCCAAAACCAGTTTGTTTAGATAAAGCTAATTGAGCTTTCCATGCTTCACCATAAGTAGTATTACTATCTTGGTTATAAAAAGTTGCAGCGTTATAGAAAGGGTCAATACGTTTAGCAAGATACTGTTCAGGAGTAAGTAAAATACCATTTTTATCTGTTATATCAGGATTACTACCATTTTGGTCATATTTCCATTTAGCAATCTTATAATCTTGTTCAAGACTAGCTTTAGCGCCAGGAGTATTTTCAATAACAGCTTTAACGGCTTCAGCAAGTTTAGCTTTACTTAATCTTTGCCAATCACCTTTAGTATGAGAATAAATTTCTCCTGTAACAGATTTAGTAATATCATCAGTAACTTTTCCATTAGCATCAAGCCATCTTGTTTGACTACCGCCGCCTTGTTCTTTAGCAGCCCATTGAAGTGCTTGATTAAGTATCTGATTCATAGGAATTTCAGAAACTTCTTTATCAATAGGAGTCCATTTACTTCCACCGATAACATTACCATTCTTATCAGTTATATCTTGATAATTATATTTATTAACAGTACGATAATAATTCTTATAATCTTCAGATAAATCAGTACGTTTATCAAGATTATCCATATAAGCTTTATAATCTTGTTGAGCGCGTAAACGACCAATCATTCCAGGACTTGAAGTTATATCTCCATAAGTTCCAACTATATCATCAAGACTAGAATAAGCATTACCATATTGCATATTTTCGGTAAGAGCATTACGAACTTTATTAAGTTGTTCTTGACGCCAAGCATCTTCAGCTTCATTTAAATCTAATTGAGCAAGTTGAGCATCAATTTGAGATTTAGTTTGAATAGCTTGTTGATGTCCTTGTTCAAGAGTATTATAAGTTCTAGCTAAGACATTTAAGTCAATAGGATTAACTTGTTGTCTAAAAGTAGGAGTATAAAAGTTTATCGGCATGATTGTTTTCCTCCAAGTTTTCTACGTTTACGAATAATAAATTCATCATAATCAACTCCAGCATCTCGCATAATTCTATCATCTACATTAGGAGCAGATGCTCTCATCGCACCAATAGTATTATTTAAAGCTTTACGATTTTCATATCTACTAATCATATCTTGAATACCAGCATTAATACCACTAAATAAATTATTAATATTAGTTACTTTAGCTTCTCTAATACCATTATCAAATGCTGTTTTTCTATCTATATATTGATTGTATTGTTGAGCATTAAATTGACGAACACTTTGTTGATTACGTCTATCTTGATTAATAAGATTAGTTTCTATATTTTCTTTATTACCATAAAGTTCATTAGCAGCTTGACCAGCAGCATTACGAACTCGTTGTTTACGAGCTAAACTTACACGACTACTAGCAGTATTAGAATCAATATCACGATAAGCCTCAAATTTATCTTCTCTAATTCTATCAAGTTGAGGATTAATATTATATTTAGTTTTAAGTTTACTAGCACTAATAAGAGTAGGTTGACCTGGACCTCTCATTTTATTAATAGTTCTTCTACTAGCAAAATAGCTAGCTAAACTACCAGCTACATTACTACCTAATCCAATCCAATCAGCGGCAGTAATATTTTTAAATTTACCTTGACCTTTACCATCGGAAGATGTAGTTTCTTTAGCAGGTGTACTAGTAGAAACAGGTAAAGTAGTAGGAATACTAGCTTCTACTTTTGGTAGATTACGATTATAAACAGCAGTAGGAGGAGTTTTAGTAGGAATAGATTGAGTTGATTGATTTGACTTACTACGTCCTCCACGGGGGGTCTTCCCGCTAGATTTAGTTTCAGATAAACTTGGAATATTAGTATTATTTGTACTAATATCTCTATTATTTCCATGACTCCAACCAGCTCTAACTAAACCGCTAGTAATTCCAGCACCATCTTCAAATAAAGGAAGTTTACGTTCTGCATAATATTGAGGACGACGATTTCCATTATCAATATTAGGTTTATTAGTATTAGTATTTACATTATTATTTTTAGACCATCTTCCATTTCTAAAAGTATAATCACTTCCAATAATAGTTTCTCCTCTAGCAGAAGTTCTATTAATAGTTCTATTAGTTATAGGAACATAAGCTCCAATTTGTTCATCATATTCCCAAGTTCTTCCATGACGATTAATCCGTTTTCCACCAACAGCAAATTTATCGCGTAGACCCCCCGTAGAGGATGGAGAATGAATTAATCCATTCTTAACATTACCACTAATACTTACAATCATATTTTTTCCTCCAAGTTTTCTAGATTTACGACTATAACCTTTGGTATATTTACCAAAATGGTCACGAGTATAAGGTATTCCTTTAAATTTATCTGAATTAACATCTACTATATCAATAACTTCAAGACCTTGTTTTCCAACATCACCTGTAAAAATAAAATGTTGATAAGGATTTCCTTCATTTCGACTACTTTTAACTAGTTTTTCACTAGTTATAACATTATATTTTTTATGTTCTGGATGAATACCTTTAGACTCAATATATTCTTTTAATTCATCATCAGTAATTCCATTTTTTGCAATTTCTTTATTAATTGCTTTACGATATTGTTTATTAAATTGCTTTTCAACATATTTTCTATAATTTTTAGAAAGCAATTTACCAAGTTTATTATTAACATTATTATAATAAAGAGCTTTAACTTCATTCTCAGGTATTTTGTCTATGGTTTGATAATCAGTAAAATTATCATCTATATAATCAAGTACTTTATAATCTTTATCATCATAACGTATAGAATAAGTAGAACTATTAATTCCTCTTTTTCGAGCTATATCATAAGCATATTGTAGTTCTAAATAACCATTAGGATTATAAGAATCTGTATTACTAATTTCACGAGCTATAGTATTATTAATATAGTCTTGTTTAATATCACCAGTTGTTTGATAACTAGGTTTATATTTTATATTAGGGTCATTAATAATTTTTTTGATTTTATTTGCAATATAATCGCTATAAACTGATTTATTTATTTTATTAACTTTAGAAATAATATCTTTATATGGAATTGTTTTATTTTTACTTAATTCAGTTCTAGCACTCTTACCATATCGAAGTAAATACGGAAGTTCATAATCTGCATAAAGTCTACTTCTTTTAGAATTATCAAAACCAAAATCAGCATTTTTAACCCAATTTTCTCTATTACCTTCAAATTTAATAGGACGTCTAACAGATACTACAAATCCATCTTTTTCATTACGATGCTTAGTTTTTGCATATCCAATACCTGTATTTAAACTATTAGAAGAATAAATACTACCTTCTCCATTATATGAAGAATTAAATCCAGCTCTACCAGCTCCTGTATCTGGGGCATAAGTTGAAGCATAATATTTAGCTCTATTTTCAGGAGTAGGTTCAACACCATTTCTTCTAAGTATATTATTTATATTTTCTTCATTACCTGTTTCATGTACACCTCTAATGAAAGTATTATGTTCTAATAATCTATCTTTAATAAGTTTATCAGCTTGTTTAGGATTTTTTGCAGCAGATAAAGGAATAGGTTCATAACCATAACGAGTATTCCATTTATTAAAAGTTTTAAGAAAAGCTCTTGTATCATCTATATTAGTTTGAAGAACATCAGGAATGTTAATAACTTTTCCGTCACTATCTAACACATTAACAAAATCTTTATATTTACCAATATTAGAAGTTAATTGTTTTCTAGGAGCTTCAAGAAGTTTAGTAGATTTAACACCAAGAGCCTTTCTACCATTATTAATAGATAAATTATAACGAATATTAGGAGAAATAGAATAATAACCTAAAGCATCTCTACTTTTAGTAATAGCTTTTTGACCTACTTTAGAAATATTTTTATCTAAAGCCATAGCAACTTTAGTAGCTTTATCGACACCTCTTAAAACTCCAGCGCCACCTAATAATATATCAAATTCAGTATTAACTTGTTCAAGAGGAGTCATATTAACTTCTTTTCTAGCAGGAACTTTTTCTAAAGTATTATTTGCTATTCTATAAGTTTCTGGATAATAAATAAAATCTCCTTGTTTAATACCACTATTTCTAGGAGATTCCATTATAGGAGTTACTCTAGTATTATCACTTTTAGCTACATGTTTTTCTTTACCATATTTAGCTTTAGTACCATCATCGTTAATCCCATTTCTATCTTTAAAATCTTCTTGAGCTTTAAATACTTTATTAGGGTTAGCTCCACCCATAACTAATTGAGCAGGACTAGCACCGTTAAGAATAGGTTGTGCAGAATAAACTTTAAGTTCATTTCCATTAGTTTCAACAACTTCACCACCTTCTACTTCAATACCAGTTTTATCACTAGGACCAATATCAATACCACCTTGACTATGTTTTCTTCCATTCATATAAAAGAAATTATTACCAAGAGGTTGAGCAATACCACCAGCAACTACATTTGGTATTTTACCACCAACAGCATATTGTTTTTGAGGAAGATTTCTTCCATTACTTCTAGGAGTTTGAATAATATTAAATGGAAATGTTGGTCCAAGTTCATCATCACTAGGAAAAGATTCTTTATTAAAATCTTTAACATAATTAATAAGTCTACCAGCAGTATTATTCATTAATTTTTCTCTATTATCTTTAGACACCAAATTGTTTATACCATTATAGAGAAATTCATTACCAAGTCTTATTAAACCAGTAGATTTAGCAACTTTATCATAAGCTCCACCAAGTGGAGGAATACCATTTTGAATAAATCTTCCATTACGAGTAACATTACCTCTAAATGTACTAGGTAAATTACTTATATGAATAACTTTATCTTTTCTAGGCATTTTATATAATATAATGAGAAATTATAATTTGATTGATTTTAAGGCTCTCTGCTGAACGATAGTCTATAAGTCGATTAATAGTTCATACCTATATATAATAATTCAACAGGGAGCAAAAAACTAGCGTCTATGACCGCCACAGCGATATACATTTAATCTATCTCGATATACTGATTGAGGCATAACAGGTTGTTGAACAGTACCATTAGTAATCCATTCAGGACGTTCAAGACCTGTTTTAGGAGCACTATAACTAGCTTGGTCAGCTTGTTTAACTTGAATTGGTTGTTGTCCTTTACTTCCAAACATACCACCAATTAAACTTCCAGCAGCACCAATAGCAGCACCAATCCACGCTTTTCTACGTCCACCACATTTATATTTATTAATAAAACTAGAACGTTGATACATAGTCATTGGATTAGTCATTTTATCAGAAGTAATATTAAGTTGTTGTTGACCAGCTTGAAGTTGTTTACGTTGTTCAGCTTCTTGAGCAATACGTTTATTTTCATTAATTTGTTGATTAGCAGAAATACCTTGACCTATTGCAGTACCTAATTCACCAAGTCCTTGAACTCCTGTAATAGAACTAGCAAGACTACCTAAACCGGGAAGAGCATCAGCAAATTCAGTACCGAAACCAGCTTTACGTCGAACTCTACCTCCACATTTAAGAGTAAGCTTATCATTATATTGACCAACATAATCTTGATTAGCATAAGCACTAGTTAAAGCTTGAGCATTTTGTAAAGCATCTTTATGGTCTTGTGCAGCTTGAGCTTCAGCTTGGGCTTTTTCTTGAGCTTTCTTTTGTTTATTACCTTTAATTATACCACCAGCAATACTAGCAGCTGCACCAATAATAGCACCAATAAAAGCTTTTTGTCTTTGTCTATCTCTATACTGTATCATAATTTTCTAAATTGAGTTTGAGCACATTCAAGACTTTCAAATTCAATGCGCTTATTATCTGAATTATTAAACATGAAACGAATTACAAAATAATTACCGTATACTCTACGAAGTTTATCACTTACTGTATTAGGATGTTCTTTAATAGCATTACGGAAATAATTAAAGTTATATTGAGTAAGTTCATACCAAGGTTTTTTATACTTATTAAATTCATTAAGTTTATCAATATTAATATCTATATCATTAGTATCATTATCTTCATTAAATATACGAAGTATATCTCCAGCATAAGGATGTTCTCTTAAATCAACAGGATTATTAATATTATCACTATAAATAGGAATATATATCTTACGCACTTTATATTTAATAAATTCAAGAAATTTAATAAGTTCATAAGATTCGTTAACTATAATATCAATATAACTATTATGAACTAATATAGGCTCATCACCAACTTCTTGTTTAGATACTAGATATAGACTTCTACTATCATCACCCATGCGAGTATTAAATCTACCATAATTATATTCATTAGTAAATACATGAAGAGGACAATTAAGTCTATCATCGTTATGTTCAGTTTGAAAATAACATTTAGTTTTAGTAGACCAAGCATTATTAAAATAATAATCATGCAAACTAATAAAGCTACCTATTTTATAATTAAAACTAATAACTTCATTATGTGATTCTATAATAGATTCTTTAGTATTAGGATTAATATTGTTATAAGTATAATCAAACTTAATTAGAATACGATTATTAAATTTATCATGGGCAAATCTAACTTTATTAGGATGATATTTATCTAGCCATAATTTAATATCTTCATCCATTATTTTAAGTTGACCATCATCAAATTGATAAAGTTTATGAAAATCATCATTATAAAATATATAACCAAATTCTCCAACTATATAAGCTAAATCATCTTGCAGTCCACCATAACCTTTATCACTAGTAAAAACTTCTTTATAATCAACTTCAAAAGCATCAGGTTGATATAATTGAACATTTTCATCTCTAGTTTTAAGTGCAGCACTTATATCAAACATAAACATACTATGTTGAGTATGAACTAAAAGATAATATCCAATTCCAACTAAATTAGTTATACTTCCTTTATTTTCAGTAATATTTTTATAACCTTCAATAGGAAATATTCTCCAAGCATTAACTTCACTTTCATCTTGAATAACATTACTACGTCTTATAGTTTTATCAAAACGAGTAATATTAATAATATCATTACGATATTGAGTTAATAATTTAGGAACATATTGGTCAACATTTCCAATAGGGTCTTTAAATAAATCAACACTATTCTTAGGTTCTACAAATGTACCAAAAGCAACACTTTTCTTATCAGTATCTTCTTTAATACTAAAAGCTATCTTACTAGGTTCATTATTAAAACATTTACTTTCAAAGAATTTATCACTATATAAAGGAAATTGAATATAAACATTAAATGGAATATCAAACCAACATGGTTCATCACCACTATAATAATATTGATTATTAGTAGGAGTATATAATTTATAATTGCCTTCGTTCATTATAACTCCATTATCATTATAAATAAGAACACCATCATAAGTCATTCTACCATTATATCCATGTTCAATAGAATAAGTTCCACCATTATAGCAAACGTTATTAAGTCTTACAAGTTCTTTTTCTTTACTAGTATAAATATTTTTAGTACAATTAAGAACTGTTGCAAGAAACATAGTTTCAGCATCAAGTAGTAATTCCTTATAATCATCCATTTCAAGAGCAGTTCCTTTTCCAGCTCTACTATCAGTAACACTATCAGCAACTACTAGTTTATAATTATTAATAGGTTTATATTCATTTCTACTAATAACACCTATAACTGGCATATTATAACTATAAGGATAGGTAGTATTAACTACCATATCAACTACATCATGTTTTTCTTTATAAGGTTCAAATTTGCATTTACCATCAATACGAATAATATTAAAATCATATTTAATATTATCATCAATATCAAATCGACCACTATATAGATAACATTTATCACTAGTAAAATTATTAGCTACAAAACCCGGTTTTGTACCCCAACTACCATCTTGCCAAGTAACATTACTAGCTATATTACAATAATCTTTTCTAGTTAATAATCCAGTATATCTAGTAATAGGTTCAACTTTTTCATAACTAATAAACCATCCAACATAACCTAATTCTTTAATTTGATTCCATAAAGTAGTATCAATATTAGCACGAATATAAAACTTATTAAAAGTATTATTCATATTATATATAAAACCTCTAGTATGTTCACCACCAATAACTTCAGAATCAAATATCAAATCAGGTATTCTAAATAGTTCATCACCATTAATATTTTCATAATAACCAAATTTAGCTTCATTATCAACACCAATAGCACCTATTACTTGATTACTACAAGGAGTATAACTACCACTATTTATAACTTGATAAACATATAAATCATTATATTTATCTTTATCTTGATAATCAATAAAGTAATTAGATATAAGAGTATATAGTTCATCTTTATTACTAGCTTCAAGTTCACCAGAGCTATTAAGTAATATATTAGTAGTAGGATTATTTATAGGTTCAGCAGTATAAACTACAATTTTATGATTAGCAATATACCTTTTAACATTAGAACTAATACTAGATATTGGAATATCTCCACTAATAACAGCCCAATATGGAATATTACCATTACCTTGATTATTCCAATTAAAAGTAATTATAGTACAATGAGAACCATCATTAACAACATTATTTATATATTTATCTTTATTAGATAATTTATATCCTCTACTAGCATCACCATATTTATCAACAAAATGAATAAAAAAGTTATATACTTCTCCAGGAATAAGAGTATCATTCTTTTTACGTTCATTAAAATCATAACTAGGTTCAATAGTAGAATGAGTAATTCTCATTTTACAATTATCAATATCAAATATAGTATTACCAAATAATACTTGTCCACTAGTAAATACAGCATCTTCTGTAAATCCAATTCCATTATAAACATAACAAGCTATTTTAACTGTACTAGGTAAAGTATAAACAGATTGATTATTTTCATATTTATAACTTGTAGGAATAATAAAACAATGACAAGCAAGATATTCTTTAAGATTATGACTACCTCTACTACCTACTTTTATTTTAGCATTATAATTAATCTTTAAATATTCATGTGCTGCAATACCTTGTATAACTGTATCATTAAATAATGTTTTAAAAGTACGAAAAGGATATTGATTATTATTAAATACTTTATCAATATCCTTAATTTGCCAATCAGCAGTACCAGTAATTTGAAGACTAGCCATTTTAAAATAAGGACCTTTTTCACTAACTGCATTGACAGTAGTATAATCATTATAATAAGCATTAACAGCCTTATTACGAAGTTTAATAGTAATATCTTTAACAGCCTCTTCTAATGTTTTACCATTATTTAAAGTTCTATCATCGTTATCAGTTTTTTCATTATAATTAGCAATATATATTCTATTCTTATAATTAATGATATTACCAACATTATAATAATTATAATAGTCAGTAGTTAAATCAGCAACATTATATTCAACAAGAACATCTCTACTAAATTTAAAAATATTATTATTTAAATCATCTGTTCTAAACGCTTGAGTACTATCTTTTTTACATACAATAAAACCAAGTTGATAAAGACCAGAACGACCTCCACTAATATTTATTTCAAAAGTTTGATTACATATATCTTTAGAATCACTAAATGAATCGGTATTACCATAACAATAACCGTTTGGTTCATCTTTCGGTTCATAAACATTAGTTTTTCTAAAACAAACTTTATTAATAACTTGTGGAATTATAACATCATTAAAAATAGGAAATCCAATACTATACCATTTAGTATAATTAGTTTTATCTATCTTATATCTAATAAATATAAAATAAAATCCTTTATAAGCTCCACCACTAACATAATTTAAACCACCAATAGTAGGTAAAGTTATTTGTGGAATAACAGACATTTCAGAATTAGGACGGTCAGAATCTAAATCAATATTAATAGTTTTAAGAGGAACATCAATAGAAGCATCACTTTCAGCAATAGCTATAATAAGATGATTTTTAACATTATAAGTATATGTTCCTTTAATCTTTCCACCATTATACTTCCAATTACTATTTACTCTATAACAATTATCAGCTTGTTCATTATATCTATAAATATAAGACTCATTAGAATCAGTATTAACAATAAATAAAATAAGTTCAGTACTAGTTGGAATAACACCAACTATTTTAAAATTATTAATACCATCTTCATGAATAGAATTGGCAATTGCTTTACAATCTTCAAGTCCTTCTTCATTAACAATCATCCTATCATCATTACTCACTTTAACATTTTTAGCAGCAACTAATGAATAAGGTACACAATCACCCGGATGTTTATTAAGACTAAGTTTCTTTTGTATATTCATAATTATTTAGGAAAAGTAAAGTTATAAAAGAACTCATTCCAACCACTATCATCATCACTTTGTTCATCTAATAAAATACTAGTCTTAATATCTTTCTTCATACTTTCCCATAGATAGAAAGGATTAGTTCCATATTGACTAGCAGAAAGATTAAACACAGGATGTTTATATCCTCTCATAAGCATACGAGCCATACAATAATAAGTAAGACCTTGAATTAATTTACCATTAGCAGGTATAACAGGAATTTCACAATGATAATTATCACTATATTGAGTTTCAATATCTTTATAAACAACTGTTATACAAGTATCATTAAAATTAAGTTCAATAGTATTACCTCCAATAAGAATATAATTATGATTTGACTTATCATATCCTCTACGGGGGGTCTGACAATGAGAATGAACTTCATGCTGACATCTTGAACATTCAGTATTATTATGAACTGTATAAACAACAGGATTACATCCTACTTTACCAGTATCAATAACTTCTCTAGTTCTAGAACCATTAGGACAACAATCATCGGGCATACCAAGATAGTCTTTATTAGTAGCACGCTCCGGACTTTCGTCCTCCGCTTGACCCCCCGTAGAGGATGGAGCAGATTCAGTATCACCACATCTATATTTACTAGTATCAGCTCTAGGTACTTCACAACCATTACTATCATATACTTTAAGACCGTCATCAATAAGACAACATTTACTTTTAGCTATCTTATTAATGACGGTTAGTTTCATTTTCTTATCAACTTTACGAAGAACTTTAAGTTCATTCATAGCATCAACACACCAAGCAGGAACTCTAGGAATCCAATCACTTCCATCAGGATTGAAATCATTATCGAGTTTAGCAATAATATGTTCTATCGTAATCGTTTTATTATTTGCCATAATATTAGTTTTTATATCTAGTTTTATTACCATTATTATGTGCTCCACGTTCATACTTTTGTTGATTAACATTTCTAATATATTTAAATGGAGCATTGGGTTCTCGTTCAAGATAAACAAGAAGTTTACTTCTTAATCCTAATTTAAGATTAAAAATATCATCAACAGTTTTACATTCAGAATTAAGTTGTTTAGCATCTTTACCTCTAAGTTCTCTATTAATATAATTAGCATACTTAAATTTAATAGCACTATAACTATGAGTTCCATTATTAATAAGTTGTATTTCATAAAACTCTTTATTAGTTTTATAAACTACATAAGGAATACCATCATACTTAAGTCCACGAATTTTATATATTTCTGCTTCTTCTTTATCATAAGGTTTAAGACCAGCATCAATAATTTCTTGTTTTTTAAGTCTAGTAGCGTTCCAATCAACATAAGTATCTCTAGGTTTATCTCTATATCTCCAGAAATTAATAACTAAATCACCAATTTCATATTTAAAATGATAAGCGTAGCCTTCAAGAACACATTTATGAACACCATAACTATAATACCTATGAATGTACTTTTTATAATCAGAAAGACTTAATTCAGAACGTCTTGTAGCAAGTTTAAGAGCAATAATATAATCGTTTGCTTTTTTAGCTAAGTTACAATAACGCAAAAGTTGGAGAAGAACAATACGTCTTTCTCCAACTGTATAACTAAGTTGATTATTAATTAATTGCTCTAACTTATTAATTAATTCAACATTATCATTAAGAAATTGAAACCCATATTCATTAAGATTAATTTTTAAATCATCTTTAATAACTTGATTTTTACTTTTAATATAAGCACGACAATCAGCTTTCATCTTATTTATAAGTTCAAATTCTTTATTATATTTTGCCATATCGTCATTAGAAGTTTCAATAAACTTTTTATAATAATGACTAATATCTATATCTTTAATCATAATTTATCGAGTTACAAGATTATCAATAGGAGTTTCATTTGTTTGACGAGGAACTTCAATAAGATTACGTTTAAATACAATCTCTTTAAGAGCACCAATCATATCTTCAGGAATAAGAAATTCATCATCATCGTATTTAGTTTCATCATCAATAGGGTCATAATTTACATCTTTAGCTTTTTCAACAGTTTCGGTAGGAACAAGATAAGGAATTTCAAATGGAGATTCAATAATAATAGAACCTATATTTTGAAACCAATCTTTATTATTACTAAAGAAATAAATGTAGCCATTAATATAATCATAAACAGGAAGATTACACATACCTGCAAGATAATGATAAAACTTAGCACTAGCTTCTTTAGCAAATGGTATTTCTATCCCAGTATGTCCTGTAGTTCTAATTGATTGGAAAGGTAAGTTATTAATAAGTCTAACTGGCTTTGGAACTTCTTGTTTAGTACGTTTAATCGCAGGAAGCCCAAGAGTTTGACTATTATATAAGTCACCATCAGGAACATTAATAATAGAAACACGAATACGTTGTTGCAAACCTTTATCAACATATTTATGATTTTCATAACTTTTACGAATTAGTTCATTACGACCATGAAGAATAGCATATCGAAGATTACGTCTAAGAGGAATACTATTAGGATTGCCAACAGCATGAGCAAATTCACTAACTAATTGATTAAGACTAGCCATATTAAGATTGACTTGCATTTTCTAATTGATGAACTCTTTGTTCAAGTTTATTAATCCTATCAGAATATGTTTCAACTTTAGTTTTAAGTTCATTAACTGTTTCAACTAATTCGTTATGCTTTTGTGTTATAACTTTAACATCTTGTTCAAGTTCAGTATTATTAGTATAATCTATAATAGAATTAAACAATTTAATTAGAAGTTCTCTATCTTTATTAGATATATCACTATTTAAAAAACATATAGTTCTAATAATATCATCTTTAAGTTTATCTTTAGTCATAATATATTATGTTTGAGGTTTGATATTTTCTTTTCTATTTTTAACATAAATACGCCAATCATATTTAGTAATTTTAAAATTAATAGGAAAATGATTAAGTCTATGTATAGAATAAAATAGAGTTTTATCTCTACTATCAGCATAATAAGCTTTACCATTTCTAATAAAATTAATTCTAAAATACTTAGCATAATTAATAACTTGAATTATTCTAACGTATTTACCATAATATTTAGCAATATTAGTTCTTTTACCAAGAGGTAAGGTTATACTTCCCAAAATAATATTTATATTAATCTTATATTTATTAGTTTTAGGAATTATATAAAAGAAGCCGACATTAGCATTAGAATCTGACTGAACTCAATTAGAATTAAAGTTACTAGAGCTAGCTTTAGAACTGTTATTAGCGTTACTGCTAAGCAGAAGCACTGTATCTAAATGTCAATCATTCTAAGAAATATAACCTTAAATATTATTATAATAAACTGTTGCAGGAGTAGTATCGAGAAATACAAAAACAGAAAACAAATTAATTAACCAACTACTCCTAGCAACAGTTCCACGTGGACTTATTTAATCAAGTTTAACTGTAGTAAAGAAGCCGACATAAGCACCAGAACCTGACCGAGCCCAATGAGAATAAAAGTAACCAGAGCCAGCCTTAGAACCGTTAGCAGCGTCACTGCCAAGCAGAAGCACACGAACAGCTTTATCTGTATCTTGTCCATTATCACCTCTTATCCAATTATAGTCAGCTTTTTTATTAGTTCCAACTTTATTAGGAACAAAATAAGGACCAAATCTAAAATCAAATTCAGTAATAGAATTATTAGCATTAGCTTGGTCACCTATAAAATAACATTTATCTTGAATATTATCTTTTGTAACATCAGAATGATTAACACCTTTTTTGAGAAGATAAACACTATTATAATTTGCATTACGATTTATAATAGCTACATCTCTAATAAATGTCCATATATCACCAAAGAAATTTAGAATACCTCGATAAACAGCAGGATAAGTATTTAAATTACTTCCATCTGTATTATAATTTCCTAGTTCATAATGGTCACCATTTGTACTACCATTACCAATATTATGTTCAGCAGTCCAATAAGTTTGTACAATAGGGTTATTGTCATTAAAAGCTGTCCATCTATCCCAATCTAAATTTGTAACACCAGCACCAAGTCCTCCTTGTTTAAATCCATCACTAGTTAAATTAGTATTTAATGCAGCTTGATTATCAAAATTAGCATATTCAATATAACAAAGAGCTTGTAAAGCACAATATTCAAGATAATCAATCATTGTAATCCAATCGCCACGATTAGCACAAAATTCATTTGCTTTATCATAATTAATTCCAGTTCTAGGTCTACCTTGTAATTTAGTAGCAACAACAGAAGAACTTTTATTTCCTCCTAAATATCTAGTATCATCATGTTTAATACAAGCACTAAATACTTCTTCTTTACCATCTTCTCTAATTCTAGTCATAGTTTTAGTATGACTTATAATAAAAGGATGAACTCTAGTAAATGTTCCATCAATATTAAAATCACTTATCCAAAGTTGATATTTAGTACCAGTATCTTTAACGCACATATAAAACTCTGGAACTCTTACCCCAACATCGCCATCACTTCCATCAAGAGGAGGAATAAGACCATTTTCAAGAGGTTTAGCCCAACCCGTAGGATTAAGGAAATAACTTATTTTCTTTTCATTATAGACACAACCTTTAAGTCTATTTTGAATAGGAAGTTCTCTATGAAATTTAGCATTACCAATTCTGATTATATCATTGTTATCTTTAGTCCATTCAATACCATAAGCAGCATTTTCAAAAGTAGGAATAAATGCAGCAGAACCCCAAGCTGGATTACCTTGTTCATTAATAATTAAACTATCTCCTTTAGATACTCCATCTAAATTAGGTAGATGTTTAAGTCCTTCTGCAAGTTCATTTAGTATATGCTTGTTAAATCTTAACAAGCCATTATACATTTCTACTAAATTAAAATTCATATTAATCTTGTTCTAGAGCATCAACTCGACTATCAAGAGACTTAATATTATTAGTATTTTGATTAACTTTAGTTACAAGTCCTCGAAGAGCAGTAATTATAGCATCGTTCTTAGTATCATTACTAGCTTTCATAGCATTAATCGCAGCAACTATATTTGTATTTGCTTTATTAATAGTAGAATTAACAGTATCAAGTTTATTACCAATAGTAGTTTTCATACTATCAACAGCAGCTTTAATACTATCTAATTTAGCATCAACTTTATCAAAACGACTATTAAGAAGAGTTTGAGTTTCATCTGATTCACTTTTATGTTGATTTTCAAATTCATCAAATTCAGCTTTAATCATTTCATGTAATTCAGTAATCTTTTGACTAATCTCATCAAGATTAACTATAACATTATTTTCTCCAAGCTCATCATGTTCTTTATTACCAGAAATACTAAGTTTAAGATTATTAATAAGTTTATTAATAGCATCTAACTTATAATTAACTCTTTTATCATCTTCCATATCTTTAGAATTTAGTTTGTTACAAATATAAATTATATTGTTAATAACAAGTAGTTTAACTATATTATTAACATTTTTTAATTAGGCAGTCTTAGAACTATTAATACCTAGATATTTAGTCCAAGTATAATGTTTACGTTCACTAATATAATTAAGATTATCATCATTAACATAAGCTTCTTCTTCAAAACTTACATCTTTATAAGCATCATGCTGTTTAATATGAAATAGTCTTATAATAAGATATTCAATACCATACCATATATAGAAAAAGATATATAACATCTCTTTCATTTGTTCTGTATGAATAGCTTCATGATTAAGTTCTTTATTACTTAATTCTCCTTTAGTAAATATAATACCAAAAAGATTAATAGCTTTATAACCATTAAAAGGAAAATGTTTAGTCTTAATAACTCTCATAACTTTACTATTTTAAATTTTAATATTGTAAATATTTATGTACGTCCATAAAGCCACTTTTTAGGCTTATAGTAAGACTTTTATTCAATCGTGTATAGTTAATCAGCTAGGCTTAAAACTAGCTAAATTTGGCAAGCTATACTCCCCATAGAGGATATAGCAGGCTTGAATCAGTCAATCAAACCTGGCTAATCAATCTCATACAATCTTAACCAATAGTATTATCAATATCTTTATAGCCAACTCCAAGTTTCTTTAGAATAGGACTAATAACCCAACTCCAAAACACAGGTGCAAGAATAGCACTATTAACAAGCATAATAGCATTATCATATTCAGCAACAATATAAATACCAGCCATAGTAGCAATACTTATCACTAGCACACATCGTTTTTGCCAAGTAGGAACTTTATTATCACCATTAAAGTAATCAATAACTTTAATAATGATATAAGTTAGAACATTAACAATAAACATAAATCCAAAGTCAAAATTACTAAGGATTCCATCTACAATTACATCAATAAATTTGTCCATACTAAAATTTAGATAAATAAAAAAGGGAACTATCCGAAGATAATTCCCTTTTATAGTTTTACAATAATGATTAGTTATAGGGTATAGTAAAGGGTCACTATTACCTAGTATGAATTGAGTAACAGGTATCATATCTCTTTCAATTTTATGTTCTTAATCAAACTTAGTAATATTACTGAGCAGGAGTTCCGCTAGCAGGTTGAGTAAAACCACATGGTAAACATCCACAAGCATTACGTCCAACTAGACCAGTAACAGTAGGTTCATTTGGAAGAGTAACTACACCATAGATAACATTACAAGTCTTTCTATCAGTATAGTTGATACCAGCCGTAAACATCTTTTCCATTTCGCATTGGATAAGTTTATCTTGATAAGGACGAATAGCTTTAGTAACAGCCAATTCAGCTTTTAAATCAGATAACTCTTTACGGATATCATCATCAGCATCACGAGTATATTTGTAAAGATTAAAATGGTCAGTGTTATTTTTCTCAATAAGAGCATCAGTACGATTACGCCCGTCAATATAAACACCAAACAATTCACTATTAAGACGTTCTCTATCTTCAAAACGTTGATTCTGTTGAGTCAAAGCCCATTGATAAAGACCACCTTGAAGAGCTAAAGTATCTTCACAAGATTTTTCCCATGCTTGAAAAGCAGTAGGAGCACCGCTTCCACTACCAGCAGTAGCACCAAGTACGTTAATATTAGTAGAGCCATCGCCTAACATTCCACCACCAGCGCCACCTAATACACTAGAACGACGATTACCAAACAAAGCCCAAGCACCAAGTGCAGTACCGATAATACCAAGAGTTAAACCTACATTAGCTTTACCGTTTACATCACGACGATTACCACCGTCATAATTCATCCCAGCACCATTATAGCCCTCTGGAACAACTTTCACTTTTTCAATTACTTGCATAATAAATTAAGGTTTAAGTTAAAAAAATAGATTAATACTTGTAGTTTGAACTACATAATCTATAGCACTTAAACCGTTATTTTTTGTTTGGTAATTAACATTAATTTAACTTTCAATAGGACTATATATTGTCAATTCACCAATTTTGTTAAGTTTAGTATATTTTATTTCACCTACTGAAGTCTTACCATCATCAGCTTTGCCGCCTTGTGTACCAACATAACATTGAATAGTTTGTTGTCCTCTAAATTCAGAATTACCTGCAACAAAACCAAATCTAAACTTATAGTTATCAGTATAATTATCACTATAAATAGTATTATCTTCATTAAGTAAAACTGTATGATATTCATACGTATAATTATCATCACTATTTATATTAAGACTTGGTTTATCAAGAGTTATAGGATTATCATTTGTATTGGCTTGGTTATTCCAAACTTTATATTTATCATTAGGCTTATTTTCATACCAACAATAACCATCACCATGAACAAATCCGCCTCCACTACGAATTATTTTAATATTATCTAAACCAATAACTTTATCATTAATAGGATTAATTCTAAAATATTTTACTTCATTATTAGATTTAGTTATTCTTTTAATAACTTCTCCATACCAACATTCTTTATATCCTATATTATTATCATTAGGCATATTAATTTTACCATCAGCTAAAGGAAAAATATAATCTCCTCTAGTATTTACATCACTTTCATTATTACGTAGTTGCCAAGCTTTAACAATAACACCACCTTTATAAGCAGTACATTCAACAGTAACATGACCTCTACTTAAGCTTCCATACCAATTAGCACAAAGATTCATTTTCATTATATCAGGCATTTTATCTTCAAGCTCAATCATAGATTCAATATTAAACATAACACATTCAGCACCAGATTGAGTATTATCTCCACCCCAATATAAATATGGTATTTTATCGAAGTTCCAAGACCAACCAACAGCTACATAATTTAAACTATCAATAGGAGAATTAACATAATATGATTTAGTATCCAAATCTTCACCATCATCGGTACCCCAAATATATCTAAGTTGGACACTAGTAAAATCACTAAAATGAATAACAGAAGTAGGCCAAATATGATTAGCACCATCATAAACATGAGCAATATTAGTTTGACCTACTGTTCGTTTCTTAAGAGGTTTAGCAATTCCTCCTTGACGTCCAAGAGTTAAACTCATTATTCATCAATAATATTATAAGTCATTCCAGCAACCGGGGTAAGAGTTGCATATTGGGTAGCAGTTCCTGTCCAAATTGGAAGACTAAGTTTATTACTATTCGTACTAGGCATAGTCATATTAACTCCACATCCGTCATTAATAGCTTTTTGAATCTTATCAAGATTAACACTATTAGTAATAGTTTGATTTATTTCTTCTTTAAAGTTATTAAATGTATCATTAGTAACATATCCATTAAGTAAATTATTAACTTCTTCTTTATTATAAGTTTCAGACTTAGTATAATAATTTTTAAACATATTATTAATCTCTTCTTTAGTATAACTTTCCATAGAAGAAGTATCACCCATTATTCTCCATTCAGTACCATTCCAATAACAAATCTTTCCATTACGATATTCAATCTGACCTTTAGCCCAATTACTACAAGTTACATTAGGAAAATATTCAGACTCTTCACCAACCATACCTGTAAGTTTACATTTATTTAAATTAATAGTACCATTCTCAATAATACCACCTTCAAATACAAGTTCACAACCAACAGGCATTGTAATAGTTTTACCACTTAAATCAAAAGCATAACGAATAATATAACGAGTATTTTCTTCGTTAAGCATATCTTGAGTAAGAACAGCTTTATAATTAAGATAAATATTATTCTTAACTTGAACTAAAGTTTCTTCATTAAAATAATATTTAATATTATCTACTGAATTAACATATATAATACCAAGTCTTGGACGTTCATCAGAAAGACAAGTATTATAAATATTATAATCTTCACTATTTCCATAAACAGCAGTGTTGACCCCCCGTAGAGGATGAACTCTATCAGTAGGTTCTACAATAGTCCATCTAGTATAATAATTATAAAAACCAACTCCATCATGAATAGTCTTAACTCTAAGAACAAATAATTTATGATATGTATCATAATAAATACCAGCAGTATTACCTAAATCTGTTCTAATAACTTCATACTTATTAGTATTAAGAATTATTTGACCATATTGTTCACAATAAGTATCATCAAGAAAACCATCAAATAAAAGCTGTTCTGCATTACTAGCATCATCCTCCACGGGGAGTAAGACCTTGCGAACTATTTTATATCCTTTACCACTTTTATATTCAGGCTCATAAGGTCTATCTTTAAGACTAAGACGATTAACATTACAACAACCCTGACTTAATCTTATAGTAATATCTTCTTCATCGGGATAATTAATAATATTAACTTTACCATTTCCTGCAATCATTTGTTTAAGAGCTTCATTAAGCATATCCCAATCAATAGTTCCATCAGCAATTGGAATCTTAGCACCATTCTCTTCAAGATACTTCTCACTAAGAATTTTTGTCCAATTATCATCAGAAACCCAACTAGTTTCAACACCAGCTTGAAGATTACTGCCTATATAACTTTCAGTTACAGAAAGATTATTTTCAGCGTCATAATAACTAATAGTAAGACTATTACGTCTAAAAATAGCAGGAACAGCTTTACGAGTATTAACTCTAGTTCCTTGATATGGAATCCATAAATGATTAAACCTAGAAAGAACAACAGTTAAATCATTGTTTGTATCTTTGTCAAGAATATTTTGAAGATAAGTAATAGGAAATACTTTATCATAACTATTCTGACCTAGTTTTTCATATAGTTGTTTATTGTTCATAATTATATGATTAATTTAAATAACTTTAATGAGTAAATAAACAATATAAGCATTAGTAATATTGTTATATTAAATGGTATTCTTATCATGGTTTAATTAAAACTCTTACATTAAATACCGTACTATTAGAAGTCATAGTAAATTGACATAATATAGTAAATGAAGAAGTAGTTGTATTAGCAGTAACACTAATAATATTATTACTATTAGATACAGAAACACTATTTGAAGGTGTGCTTACATTACTTAAAGTACAAGTATATTTATTATTACTTCCATTTTTATCTTCAAACCAAAATTGTAATTTACCTGCATTCATTATAGCAGTATTAGTAGGAATATATACATAAACGCCAATAGGAGTTTTCTTAATATCATTATAACTTGCTTCTCCTTTATATATTGAATCTACATTTTCACTATCTAAATAAATAGGTAAAGCAACATTTTGACTAGTAAAATAATCATTTTTAATAACAAGTCTACCACGTACAGGATTTGCAGCTTGAGTATCTCTAATTGTAATACTCCAATTATTCCATTTCCAAGTAAATGACCAAGTACGAGCACTATCATTAGGATTAGCAGGAACAACAGAAGTAAACATTATAAGATTATTATTTCCTACATCTTTAACAGTAGTTGTACAATTAGATTGACTTGTAATAGATACATCTTTAGCACTCATATATGTAGTATCTGTTCCACCACTTTCACTAACTCCATTCCAAGTCCATAGTTGTGTAATACGAAGTCTACAATAAGTAATAACTGAATCTCCAGCTGCAATAGTAGGTTGACCTCCAACATCATGAGTTAATGGATAGCCAGTATAATCTGTATAATTTGAAGAATCTCTATCATATATATCAGTATGATATACTTTAGCGCCATAAGATTTAGAACCAGCAGATTGTGTAACATTAATTGATTTACTAACTCCATTATAAGTAGCAGTAACAGTTGTACTTCTACTTGTTGTAGTAGTTCTATTACCATAAGTAAGTTTACTACCGCTAGTAGTACCACTTAATGTACCATCTCCAGATTTACTTAATGTAGGACTACCATTTTCAGTTTCAGGAAAATTTTGTCCAACTCCATTCCAAGTATATTGTCTACTACGAACAGCACTACAAGTAATAGTAGAACTACCTCCAGCAGCAGCAATATTAGTAGGACTAGCAGAAATACTTACTGACCATGTTCCCCAACTACCATAAACTTTACTACCTGCTCTTTGTTCAATATCGCAAAAATTAATAGCACCATTATAATTTGCAGTAACTCTAGTTCTTCTAACACTTGTACTAGTATTATTACTATAACTTAAAGTACTACCACTTAAAGTTCCACCACCACTTCCTGCACTAAGACTTGGAGTAGCATTTTCTGTTTCAGTTTCACCTGAACCTGCAACGCCATTCCAAGTCCAAGTACGAGAACGAGAAGCACCATAATAAATAGTAACAGAACCGCCTGATGCTGCAACAGTATAACTACTAGCATTACAATATACAGACCAACTAGACCAACTTCCATACGATTTACTACCAGCAGATTGACTAATAGTTATATCTTTAGTAGTATTATCTATTGTTGCTCTAAATACAGAACTACGAGAACTAGTAGAAGTATTGTTTCCATAACTAACAGTAGAACCACTTAAAGAAGCTGCACCATTAACTTTACTTAATGTAGGAGAACCACTAGCATTTTCAGTATAAGTTGTTCCTGTACCATTCCATTGCCAAGTACGACTTCTAATAGCTGAAGTAGATAATGTAGCATTTCCACCAGCAGCAGCAATAGTTGTTACATTAGCACTTAAACTAATAGACCATGCTCCCCAACTACTATAAGTTTTAGAACCAGCATTTTGAGTTACAGTAGTATCTTTAGTTACAGAATCCATTGTAGCTCTAATAACTGTACTTCTAGCACTTGTAGAAGTATTATTATCATAAGTTACTTTATTGCTAGCAAAAGAACCAGCACCACTAATTTTACTAAGAGTAGGAGTTCCAGTTCCTGTTTCAGTTCCACCACTTCCATTAACTCCGTTCCATGTCCAAGTTCTTGTTCTACTTGCAGAAGTAGTTATATTTGAACTACCTCCACTAGCAGCAACATTTCCACTATTAGAAATATTAACTGTCCATGCAGACCAAGCACTATATTGTTTAGCCCCAGCAGATTGACTAATAGTTATATCTTTAGTAGTTGAATCAATAGTAGCACGAATAACAGTTGATTTACCACTTGTACTAGTATTATTTCCATAAGTAACTTTAGGACTAGTCCAATTACCACTTCCACTAACTTTACTTAATACAGGACTTCCATTTTCGGTTTCTGTACCACCAGAACCGGCAACACCATTCCATGTATAACTTCTAGTTCTACTAGCACTAGTTGATATAGTAGCTGTTCCACCTGTTGCACCAATACTAGTTTTATCAGCACTAATATTAACTGTCCAACTAGACCAATTACCATAAACTTTAGCACCAGCTGATTGTGTTATAGTAATAGATTTAGAAACACTATTGCTAGTAGCAGTAATAGTTATACTACGACTATTTGTTGTAGTATTGTTACTAGCAGTAACAGTTTTACCACTTAAAGTAAATCCGCCAGCACTACCACTAAGTGTAGGTGTAGCAGTTTCTGTATCAGTATGTGTAGTACCAACTCCATTCCAAGTCCAAGTACGAGAACGACTAGCACTAGTAGTTATCGTAGATGAACCACCACTTGCAGCTATCGTTTGCGTGCTTGCCGAGATAGAAACAGTCCAAGCAGACCACGCTGAATACACTTTTGCGCCTGCTTGCTGCGTTATCGTAACCGTTTTGGACAATCCTACATAACTAGCTGTAAGTGTCGCTGAACGGGCTGAAACGCTTTCGTTTGATGTAAATTTTATTTGATTTCCACTAAGACTAGCACTACCACTAATACTAAGAGTAGGAGTGGCAGTTTCACTATAAACAGTACCAGTGTTATTCCATTTATAAGTTCTACGAGCAATATTAGCTGTAACTGTTCTAGTACCACCTTTAGCTTCAACACTAGTTCCATCAGTTTGTAAATCTAATACCCAATTAGTATAAACTTTAGTACCAGCAGCTTGATTTAAAGCAGCACTAACTTCTTTAGTTTGTTTATTTTCTAAAGTAAATATAACAGTTAAAGTACCACTTTTAGCATTAGTAGATTCATTATTAGGTATAGTTAATACATTATTACTTATACTACCTAAAGTAGTAGAACTAGTAAAACTAGCAGTAAGATTAACAACAGTTTCAATCCAAGTTCCAGCATAAGTAGAGCCTTTGGTTATACTCCCCGTGGAAGATGCATAGTCAGTTCTCTTATATCCAGTCTTAACAGAACTAGTCGGAAGTTTTAAATCATAAACACCACCAGTATTAGCTATACTACTATCAACTATTGTTAATGTACTAGTATCATATATACTAGCTTTACTACCTTTAAATGTAACAGTATAACTATCTTTAGCTTCTGTATCATCAATTAATACAACTAACTTACCATTAGTTATAACTCCTTTTTCTATTCCATCAAATAAAACTTTAACTCCATCAGTAGGAAAAGTAACAGTATAAGATATAAATTGTTCTTCCCATTCTAATTCTACATTATGAGTTATAGGTAAATAACCGCTATTACCACTAATAGTTTGAGGTTTATAATGTTCGGCGGTAACAATAGCAGTATAATCAGTCTTAACAGGAATAGTAAATACAAATTTAGTATTGTTTTCACTTATAACAGGAGTATAACCATTAATAGTAACAGTTCCGGAAACATTCAATTTAAAAGTAATAGTAACTTCAGTATTCTCTGGATAAACAAGTTTAGAACCTTGATATATTTCAAATACATCTATACTACCAAGTTTAATATCATGTATTCCAATATCTCCTTGATATATAGCCATAACTTAAGCATCTGATTTAACTATATAAGTAGTATTGTTATCTTTTTGAGCAATAGCTGCATATTGGGTAGCAGTACCAATCCATATCTTAGGATTAACTATCGGTTCAATAGTAAGATTACTTAATCTATAAAGAGTTTGGTCAACTATTTGAATAGTATTATAAGTATAACTGCCATCATTATGTAAAGCTACATGATTTATTGTATTACTATTACTCCATTGTATAATTATAGTATCACCAGTATATCTAATATAAAATTTACCGTAGGTATTATTATAAAATACAGAATTAGGTTTACCAATAGCAGCGACAAATCCATCAAAATTAGTAAATGTAGTATTTATAGCATTTAATACTTCCGTAGGAGTACCATCATTAGTTAATAACATAATAATAGTATTAATATCATAATGTTTAATAATTTGATTACTATTTATAGCTACAAAAGTATTAATACTTTTTGTTTCTTCACCACCAACTCTAGCTATACCTTTATCCCAACTTAAATCGATTTTATTAATTCCACCATTAGAAAAATAAGTAATTGTAGCACTAATATCGTTACTACCTACAACAATTCTATCAAAATTAATTCTACTATTGTTATTATCAATAGCAATAATACTTCCTCCTTTTAATAATATTTCTTTTACTTCGTCAAAAGTTTTATCACAAGTAAATTCTTTTTGTCCATTAGTATATATTCCAGTAGGAACAGTTATAATTACACCATAAACAGGAATAAATCCTTCAGGAGTATCTTTTCTTTCATATAATTGTTGATTAATATCTTGCATAACTTTATAAACTTTAAATGGTGGCACTTATTCAGTACCACCATGATTAATATTAAGTTGTTTTCTTTTTAATAACAAGTTCATAACCAGCAGGAATTAAAGCTTTAATAGCATCAGCAATAGCTTTATCAACTTCTGCTTTAGTATAAGTATTTTCTACTGTTGGTACATTATCAAACTTATTATTAATTTCTTCTTTGGTATAAACATTATTAGCAAGTTCAGTAATCTGATTAGGTAAAGTTTCATCAAGTTTAACTTTATCAGCAGCAGACATAACACCAGCCTTAGTTTTAGAAACAACTGGCAATTTCTTATTTGGATTATTTTGTTGCTGATATAGCCCACTATTTTGTTTATTATATGTATTAACATTATACTGAACGGTAGTTTCATTTTCTGCTATAAAATCAATACTGTTTACAACTATAACATTAGGTAAACTATTAACAGTATCAGTAGTTTTCTTACCTTTACCACCATCATAAGCAGTACCTGTAACTTCACCTAAAGCTAAAGTTTCAGATATAACTGAATATTTAGTGCCAGACCAACGATAAGTCTTACCACTATAATCAGTATCTTCACTTATATCAACGTAAATTTTACCTTTTTCAGGAGTATAATACACAGGAGCTTGTTCTATATACTTTTCAGCAAAATGAGTATCATCAACATAATATCCTTCAAGAACATCATCAACATAACTTGGTAATTGACTTGCTGGAACTTTACCATCATCATCAAGGCTTGCAATACCATTTGCTACACCACGTTTAGCTTCAATAGCTTCATTACAGAATTGAATAATCTTCTCTTTAATAATAGGATAATTATCTATATTACTAAGGATATATTCAACTGTAGATTCAACCTTATTCTCAATAACAACTTTAAGGTTAGGATGATTATCAATATTATCAAAGATATTTTCTATATTACCTTTAATAACATTAAGTAGTTCAGTAAAATTATTAATATGTTCAAATATATAAGTAACTCTAGCTTCTACTTTAGTTTCAATAAGATTCTTAAGAATAGGAAATCTGTCAATATTATTAAAAATATAATCAACTCTACTATTTACAGCATCATTAATACACTTAACAAGAGCAGGATAATTATTAATATTAGCAAATATATTTTTAACACAATTACAAACTAAATCAGAAAGAATACCAACAAGTTCAGGATATTTAGTAATATTATTAAATATATAATCTACTCGTTCATTAATATTATTCTGAATAGCTTCTTGTAATTCTGGATATTGACTAATATTTTTAAATATATCAACTACTTTATTAACAGTATTAGTAACAATAAGATTTTTAATAGCAGGATAATTATCAATATTATTAAATATATTACCAATAGTAGTTTCTACATGAGAATTAATAGCATTAGTTATGAATTGATTAAGAGCAGGATAAGAAGAAATATTATTAAAGATAGATTCAGTCCATTGTTTAATATATTGATTAAATATCTCTTTAAGCTCAGGATATTCATTAATATTATTAAATATATCTCTAATAATAATAGGCAAACTTTCAACTGTACTATTCTTAATAATTTCAACTAGTTTAGGATAATTATTAATATTATTAAATACATTAATAACAAAATCATTAATAAAACCAGTAATAATATCAAGAAAGTCTTTATAATCACCTATATTAGTAAATATCTTTTCAAGTGCTTCTGCCAAATCTTTAATAACAGTATCAAAAGACCATCCTTCCCAATTATCAGAATTAGTCCAAGCAGCATCGCTAATATCATCACTATTATATCGTTGTGTCCAATTAATATTAGTTGCATCACGATAAGTAATAATATACCCTTTACGACGATAAATCTTATCAAGTTTATTAACTGTATCGGCAAAAGTACCTTCCCAAGTTAAATAAACACTATTACAAGCAGCAAGTATTCTATCTAGTCTAGTACCAGTTTTACCATCAAATATAGCTTGAATAACAGTTAAAGGATATATTTCATACCTAGTATCATTTTCTTCACAATACTTATCTAGTATATGAATTGGCATATTGCCCTCTTTATCACACTGAACTTTACTAGGGTCAAAAGATTGACAATTAGTACCAACAAAAACATTTTCTTCTTCAGCCATAATTACCACGGATTAGAAACACGTTTAATATAATGTAAAGCAATAGTAGGCATAAGTTTATTAATAGCAAGATAATTACCTGTCCATCTATTACCACTTATTTGACTCCAAGTCATTTCACCATTATTGCTAATATTAGGTCCAGTCATATACCAATTAGTAGAACGATTAATACCAAGATTATCAAATCTACTTTTGTCAGTACCATAAGGCCTACCATTTTTAACATCATGATCAAGGTCTCCAGATACAAAACGCCAGTTACTAGGTGCTATAACTTGATGGTTATTATCACCGGATTTACTTTTACCAACAGCAACAGCATGCTGATGTAGAGGCAAATCAGTACCACCAATATAAAACCCATATGCACTTACATTACGACCAGGAGCAGCAGGGTCATAAGTATCTTTAATATTTTTAAGAACTGTTGTCCAATCAAGATTTCCTTGTTTAGGATTATTATAAATGTTAATACCATTAGGTATATAACCCATAACAAAACGTCCTTGTGCAGCAGTATAAACTTCCCATCCAGCAGGAGGATTAGAATTATCCCAAAGCATAATAGAACCAATAGGAACAACAGCAGCAATCCAAGATTGAATTTGACTAGCAGCAACTCCACCGCCACTTTCTCCACTTCCATCACCTTTTCCAAATCCTTCTCCAACTAATTTATTTTTAATATCAGTATAAAGAGAATTAAAATCTACATCAAGTCTACTAGGTTTAGTTTCACTATCTGCAAATTTATTCATAACAAGATATTTACCTGTTCTAGCTTCACCGAGTTGAGTAGTAGACATAACATTATGAGTGCCATTTCCTCCTGTTCCACCACTACCATCAAGACCAGCAATAATATCATTAATTTCTTTCTTAGTATAATAATTATTAAGTATAGAATTAATAATATTACGTACTTCTTCTTCGGTTAGTCCACCACCGCCAGAACCTCCACCAGCAGCATTAATAGTAATAGTACCATCATCATTTTCAACAAAAGTAATATTAGTACCCGGTTTAATTTTATTTTTAAACATTGATACATAATTACTTTCAAAATATTGTTTATACTCATTACTTACATTATCACCTTCTTGTTTTATTTTATTAAGAATTTCTTCAATCTTATTATTAATATATTGTTCAAGATTAGTAATACTATCTTCAATATTATTATTTAAATCTCCAATCTTATTATAAATATCAGTAAACTTAGCATTATATTCAGTAATAAGATTATCAATTCTAGTATTAATATCAACTATATCTTGTTGTAATTTAGATATTTGTTGGTCATGAATTTCAAGATGGTCATTAATCTTTTTAAGTTCTTCAAGAAGCCAAGCATAGAACTTTTCCATCTCTTCTCTTAACTTCTCTAAGAAAGCTTCAAATTCAGCACGAGTAAGATATACAGATAAATCAAAACCCATACTTACCCATTTTTCACCATCCCAAAACCAATAAAAATCATTAGTATAAGAACCACCCCAACCAACAATTTCAACTTGTTTATTATCTTCGCCTAAATCAAGAGGATGATAAAGTATTTGACCTTTAGCCCAATCACCATCTAAAGATATAGATTCTTTATCAAACATATCTTCTTGACGATAATTACTAAGAAGTCTACATTTATTCAATTTAACAGCTCCATCATATAATCTACCACCTCTCCAAAGAATTATACTATTATTTGGAAGTTCAATAGTTTGTCCAGCTAAACAATAATCATATTGAAGTATATAAATAGTATTAGGCTCGTTAATCATATCTTGAGTAAGAGTATTAACACCACTAATCATATTCTTACGAAGATATTTACGAGCCTTTCCACTATAATCATTAACATTATAATCTTTATCTGCAAATTTAAGAAGATTATCAACAACTGTTAAATCTTCTTCATCAGCTGCATTAGTAATCTGTGAAGCAGTAAACATTTGTTTAACAGATTCACTAAGCATTTCAGGAGTAATCTGACCTTCAAGTATTTGAACAGCATTATCTTCAAAATACTGTTTAAGCACTTGTGCCATATAATTAACTACAACATTACGACGAAGATAATTATCTTGAATATTAATACCAAATTCATCAGCAACTGCGCGTTCTGCAATCGCTCTTGGAAACATACCACTAAATGATTCTACAAATTTAGAACCAATTTCAGAATCAGCTTCAAGATGCCATTTCTTTGCATTAGTAACAGGAGTTATTTCATCAAGAATATAACTCTTTTTAGTTTCAATAACATAAACTTCACAACCTACTCCAATCTGTTCCCAAGTAAGAGCATCTCTATCTTCCATTGTAGATACTACAATTCTAGCAGCTTTAAGACCTCTTTGAATAACGGCAATAAGTTCAAGTATTTCTTTCTTGAAAGTTTCATAGTCAATAACTAAATCTTCTCGAAGTTTAGCAATAGGTTGCCAATATTCTTCATTAGATAAAGGAATACCAGCAGGAACAGCTTTACGAGATATATAGCTAGCATAGAAACCGTCATGAACTATACATAGTCTTTCATAAGGTCTATCATTCCATTGACCATTACAAGTAAGACTAACTTTACCAAGTTCTTCTTCTATTGTTTTCATACGTTCTTTAGGTTTACTAAATTCATAGTGTAGACCCCCCGTAGAGGATGGAACACATTCACATTATTCATTATCATAATCAACATCACTAAGACTATAAGTTTCATTATATTCTTTACCTTCTTCTTTCTTCTCCCAAAGTTTACCAGTTTCAGGGTCAACATAAAACTTAGGAGCATCTCCACAACTAACTATTGCATGAATTTTACCTTCTTCATCAACAGGAAGTGTAATAGAACCACTATACTGAATTTGTTCACTACCTTCATAAATAATATTAAGTTGACCTTTAATATATTTAAGAAGAGTTTCAGCAAGTTTATCTTGACCAAGTTGATATGCCGCCATAGCAGATTGAAACATATTCCAACAAGTAATAATATTTTTATTATTACCTTTACAAGTAGCAGAACAATCATTAAGCATATCAACTCCATATTGTGCCATAAGAACTAATAGTTTATGATAAACACAAACATATTTACTAGGAACAGTCATATAAACATATTGAGGATTAATCTCAACTTGTTCAGTTCCATCAGCCTTTACATAGACACCATTAACATAACTATCATCTATTTGTTCACTCATTCTAACATCAAGTTATTATATGAATTAATTATTGATTTTTGTTCCTCATCAGAAAGCAATTCTAAGGCTTCTAGTGCTTGAATTAAAATTTGCCCTTGTGTTAGTTTGCACCAATTTTTTTCGTTCAATGGGAAGCCTAATTCTGCTATTCTCACCTGTTTTTCAGCCATGCTTGCAATACGCAATTGCATCTCTTTCGATAGCTGTTTTGGATTATTAATATAACCTCTTATCATAATATTATCTTATTTAAAAGCCTTATTAATAATATAAGCAGTATAATCATTAACTCTAATATCAACACGTTTATTAAACGCAAGAATACGTTGATTAGAATCAAGATTTTTATTATAGACAATATTTATAATATCACCATAAATATCTTCTTTCCATTCTTCTTTCATATAATGACTAAGATAATCTTCATCTCCACGATACATATTAAGTTTAGAATAAGTATCGTAATAAACACTATTAACTAAATGTCTAGCATTATATTCTATTTGGTCACGGTTATTATCGATATTATTAGTAATAATAGTTGAAACAACAAACTTTACACATTCTGATGCTGCATTAATCATTGCAATAGAAACTATAGCTTTAGATTTTTCTCTATCTTTTTCAATAATATCTTTAGTAACTATGTTAAGAAGTTTGGCAATATCATCTAAAGGATTTCTTTTGTTATTATCAATTATCTTATTAATTATAAGATAAACAACAATAACAACACCGGGAATAAGACCTTGTTCAAAGGCATTTTCTATTAATTCCATTTTTATAGATACAAGAATAGGGACTATCAGTATCAACACTAATGCTAATACCAATAGCCCCTATTCGATTAATATTACCTAATATTTACCTAATCGAGTCGGGTAATAGGTTATGCTTTTTCTTCAGTAGCAATAGCTTTAAGGATAGTTTCAACAGTTGTAATAGCAGCAGCTTCAGTCGGGAACGCTATTTGTACAATCTGATGAACAACTTCATCTCTAGTTTTCATTTCGCGTGGAACAGCAAAACGAAGAGTAAAGATAGTATATCCAGCATCTGCACTATCAGGTTGTTTCAAAGGATTAATAGGATATGCAGGATACAGTTCAGTATAAGTATCACGGTAAGTATATTCAATACCTGCATCAGCGGCAGCTTTATTAGCTAAATCAGTAATATAAGCAGCATCGCCATAAGCAGGTAAACCGTGAGTTGTAACTGTAACAGCTATACCCATTAATTCATCAGCTCCAAAAATTTCATAATCAACACCTTTAGACTCGGCAGTTAGAGTGATTTTAGCATCAGAAATAGATGCTTTAATACCATGTCCAATAGTATTATTATTAATTTGATTAGCTAATTTCTTTGCTACATCATTAGCAGTAGGATTAAGACCAGTATGAATGGTAGCAGTCCAACGATTACGTTCATTGAACTTTAATCCTTTCTTCACAATCATAATAGAATAATCAGAATAAGCATTTACATCTTCAATAGTGAGATTAGCAGAGAAAGTAGTAGCAGCTCGATAAACACCTTTAACAAAAGTAAGATGTTTCTTATAAGCTGGAAGTACTACTGGACCATTAGCTTCACGCCCAAGATTAATGTAAAACTTATCGGTAATCTTAGTACCGTCAGCGTCAATCATTTCCTTGCCATTAACAAGATAAGTAAAAGCAACCGCTCCAGCAGCAAGAGGTAAGCTCGCTCCATAAGCGACTTTGCCCGCCAACAAAAACTGTCTCATTTTTAATTTAATTTAGAGTTTAACTTTGTTTATCAGCTCCATTAGAAGTAGCACCAATACTAGCAAGATAAATCTGTACTGCACGCATAACTATTTCCATATGTAAATAAGGAGGTAAATCACAATTAACCCAATCTTCTTCTTTATCTTCATCAAATTTAACTTTAGCAGGTTCTTTGATATAAAGATATTTAACTAATTGAGGTTTAACTGTATTATTACGTCCAGTATATATATCAACATTGATACCTGATTCATCTCCAAATATAGTAACTATCGGAGCATCTTTCGCAGCACGATTACAAAAATCTCTTAGCGTTTGACCTAAATCTTCAGCTTCAATAATTCTGCAATCATAAATTGTCTTGCCATTATAACTAACTTGAAAGCCTGTATATAGCATTATTCCGTCGCTATCAATATTAATTTTATAAGGGTCAACTTCTGTTCCACCGCCTGTAATATCTCCGCCGTCAACAGTACCCGCTGTGTATAAAGTTCTAAGAGCATTAACAGGACTAATAGAAGCATTTTGTCGAGCAACCTTATCATTATAAGGAACAGGTCCAACGTTTTCTACTATTACATTTCTAGCTTTTTCAATTATAGCAGCATTAAGACAAATATCTATATCTTCCATGAGAATAGCACGAACGGTCTGCATACCCATCTGTTGTGCCAGTTCTCTGAACGTCACGTGCATCTCCCCAATGTTCATAATCAAATGTTTTTAAGTTTATTTTTATAAGCACTAACAAGAGCACTATTGGTAGGATTCTTAAACCATGTAACAGCTTCCTTAACATTAGCACCAATGAACTCACCATCAGGAGTAGTAATATTTTGATTATGAATTGCTCTGATAAATTCTCCACGAGAAATAAGAACCTCAATTAAAGATTTAATAGTAATATCTTTATCATTGCAAAGTTTATTAAACTTAGCAGGTTCGTTTGTACTAAATTTATCAAGATGAGTTTGTTTATCGACAGTATCCATAGCCATACCGTTAGGAATATTAATATTGTTGGCAACACAGTATTGAATAAATACAGCATCAAACAAATCACTATTCGTAAGAAGTTTAACATAATTACCTTTAGCAGAATTAATTTCCTGACGATGTTTAGCAAGACGCTCAGCTTCTCTTTGGTCATCTTTAAAATAAAATCTAATAGATGGGTCAGAATTAATAAGAGCAATATCTTTAGCTACATCTTTATACAATAAACAATGACGATAAATTAGATAATCATCAAGAACAATAGGATAACCATATTTATACTTTTCACTTTCAAGAAGATTTAACTTAGTAATCTTAGCTTCAAGAGCTTCTCTAAGTTCTTTAACTCCTTTACGGTCACTATTCATATAAGCAGTTTCAATAGCTTCTTCTTCGGCTCTAAAACGAAGATAATCTCGTTTACGATTCCAAAAGAAAGAAATATCAAAAGTCTTACCTAGTTCATCAACTGAAACACTAATATTATTAAGATAAGCCTTAACCCGTGAAATAAAGTTTTCATTATTAGGAGCAAGACCAATTAAAGCAGGAAAATAAGATTCAATCTCACCTTTATTAGAAGAAAGAGTACGAGAACTACGAACACAACTACCAATCTTATCCATTCGTTTAGGTAATGTTTTATCATTAATTCTACGATATAATGAATAATTAGTAACTAAATTAATAGTAATAGTTCGTTTTTCAGTATAAGGTTCATCAAGACTTTCATCTCTAAATCCTACTGTATTAGCAGGCTGTTTATCTACTCCATCCTCTACGGGGGGTATAACCTGTTTATCTGTATTTATATTAGAAGCAGCAGGAGTATTTTCTCCTGCTTTATTAGCTTCATTTACTTTGTTAAAATCCATATCTTAAATAGCTTCTTTTAAATGATTATAATACACATTTCAATAAGAACATCTTAGTGGTATTATCTACCTGCAAACCAATAGAGCCTTTAACTTCATAACGAGCCATATCAATTTCAGTAGCTGCATGATTAGTATTAGGCAATCCCCAGCAAGCAGGAATATCAGTCATACCTTCAATAACTTTAGCTTTATAAGCCTGTCCTTTTTGACGTACTATACGAACATTCTGATTACCTTTATAATTACTCATATCAATCAAAGCAGCTTGATGAGAAGTAATAGGCAAGCCAGTAGTAGGATGAATCATACCATTTTGCTTAGCAGCTTCAGCATCAGTACCCTTGTCGAAATAAGCATTATGAATAACAGTAATAGTATATCCATCTGGAGTTTTATACTTATTAAAGTAACGTCCATAAGAAAGACCATCACCATTATCTTGAATCATCTTTTCACCAAGAGGAGTAATAAATCCGTTTTCTTTAGCATCAGTTCTGATAGCCATTTCAAAGTCACGAATAAATCCTTTGCCACCCATAAGAGCTACATTCTTATCGCCATCTTGAGTATCACGGTCAAGAACATCACCGATTGTACGTTCAAGTTTGTTAAGAGTCAGAACTTCACCATAAGTATCGTAGTTAGATTCACGACAAATTTCTAACATACCAGCAGTACGAGGAATAGGTTTACCATTATCATGGTCTTTCAAAGAAATAGTACCATCAGGTAAACGGTTATATTCAGACTTCCACAAACGTTCTTCGTTCATTACTCTCATGTGTAAGTTGAACTGTCGCATCTCTTCGTTAATCCAAAGATTAGAAGTACCACCATTATCATTTTGGAATTGATATTGAGTAACAACATTAGCAAGATTACCAGCTATTTCTTTAGAATAACGATAAAATTCAAGTTGAGAAGTCATTCCAGCAGGCCCCATAGTATTACTTCTATTACCTTTAGAATAAGATTCAGAAACAGTAGGAGCACTCATTGCCCAATACATACCTTTAGCCAACCATTGAGGGTCAACATAAGCATCAGGATTGGGAGAAGTAAGTTTCAAAAGATAAGCATAACCATAAGCAGATTCACCTAAGTCTTTCTGAATACGAACTTGAGTAACACCATCAGGAGCAGTAAGACCATGTTGTTCAATAAACCAATGAGTAGAGAAATGAACTTCAAATTCACTACCATTTTGACCCGGTTTAGTAACAGCAGTATTAAAGTAAGTTACAAAGTCTGTAAACTTCATACGACCCATAGTTTTCCAAGTCCATTGTACAGTAGCAACATCTTTAATACCACGACTACCTTGACCTTCAGTAATAAAACTTAAAGGAAAACGGTCATCATCCATACCATAATTATAAGTCAGAAAACTATTAATTTCTTCTGGCTTTTGAAGCTGAAGATAAGCAATTGATTCTTCATTAGAATAACCTCTATCTTCATAACGAGTTTGTCCAATAACACGTAATGTTTTCATCTACAAATTTACTATTATGTTAATAACCAAAACGCTCATCTTTCAGAGCATCTTTTTTACTTTCAGGTTTAGTTATCTTAATAGCCCCTTTTGTAGATTTACGTTGACTAGCAGTAAGTTTCAACTTTTTAGCTTCTTTATCAGAAACAGCCATTTCTATCAAACTATCATAACCTTTACCTGTATATTTAAGCCAAGCCTTAAGCAGTTCTTCATCGCGTCTTTCAGCAGGAGATAACTTCATTAAATCATTTTCATAACGAGAAAGTCCTTTATCATCAACTTGATAAACATAATTGAAGAAATCTTCAGGAGTAGTAGAAATCTGTTTTCCATTACGTTCAATAATAACAGTTTCGGGAATACGATAACCAGCAATCTGTCGTTTATCAATACATTCTTTAACTCCAGTCCAAAATTCTACAAGTTGTTTCTCTTCTTCTGCTTTAACTCGCATAGCTTCTTTAGCATTAGCTTCACGTATTTCGTTATCAGCTTTCTGAAGAGCTTCAAGTTCTTCTTTAGCAACATTGAAAAGTTCGTTACTATCTTTAAGATATTGAATATATTTATCAACATTACCACGACGATTAAATTCCTTAAACGCCTCACGAACAATAGCTTCTTGTTGACTTACATTATTTTCATCTACTTCAATACCGCTTCTATCTCGAAGTTCACCAAAGCCTTCAAATGAATTACCATTTGCAACATAATAATTAAGAAAATCACCAACGATAGGATAATCTTCAAATAACTTATTAACACCAGCTTGAGCAAATTCGTCACGTTTTAAATCAATAACGGATTGAATATAACTTGCAACTCCTTGAGGAGTATTATCAAAAGTAACAGCTTTACCATCTTCTGAAGTAACAGAAACACCAACAAGTTCTTGAATCGATTTAACATCAATAGTATTTTCTTCTTTAGTATCTTCTACTTCAAATTCTTTAAGATAAGCAGCAACTTCATTTTTAGCTTTAAAGATATTACCTTTATCGTCAATAAGATTACCGTCTTTATCAACAGTATATTTATTATCTCCATCTTCGATAATAGTACCTTCTTCTAAACCATGTTCAGCATCAGCTTCATTCGCTTTGCTAGTAGGCTGACCCCCCGTGGAGGATGAAGATTGGTTATCTTTATTAGCATTAGAATCACTATTCCCATCTCCATTACCATTATTAGTAATATCATCAATAGGATTACCATCAGCATCTAACTGCCCTGTTTTACCTGTATCAAGGTCTGTAATGTCGTTAGTAGGTTTTCCATCACCATTGGATGTTTCACCATTAAAACCAAAACTATCAAAATTAGGCATAATTCTTTGTTTTTAATTAATTACTATATCACAAATATAAACTATAATAATAATATGAGTTTTACTTGTATCGTTAAAATATGTTCACCTTTAAGCCGATTTGCCGACTAACATACTATTGCTAACTAGGATATTTATTACTGATAACCTGGCCTGTCGCTTTAAGAGAAACCATGTATGAATCAAATTTTATCATAATGATTAATCTATCACGAAATGAATAAAGTGCTTAAAATGAGCTTAAAATGGCTCATGTAATGTAAAGAAAAATGAAAATGGGCTGAACCTACTTTCACAAGCAAGTCCAGCCCTATTATGAACAAAATTTAGAAGTACAGTCGATTATTTACTTTTACTATCATAACGATTTTTATTCGTTTTTGCAATCTTGACTTTATCATCACTTTCTTTAAGTTTAACAGCTAATTCTTTTTCTTTAAGTTGCGCTTCAACAGAAGTCTTTTGAGCATCTAAACTAAGTTTACTACGTTCAAGATTAAGTCTAGCATTTTCCATACGTTCTTCAGCTTGACTCTTTTCAGCATCACTAAGACCATTATCAAAACTCATAATATTAGCATTTGCTTTCATAGCTTCAATCTGACCATCAAGATATTTTTCAACTCTAATTGTTTCTCTATCTTGTTCTGCTTTTCTATCAATCTTAGCAAGTTCAAATTCTTGACGAAGTTGTTCTGTTTGTTGAGAAACACGTTCAACATCAAGTTCATGCTCACGTTGAATATTTTGATACTTATCAATAAGTTTACTAATTTGAGCAACATTATCTCCACGTATAGCAGCATTAGCCATATCCATATTACCATTCTGAGCAGCACTAAATGCAAGCTGTTTATATTGTTCAAGTTTCTCACGTTCTTTAACAGAAGTTTTACAAGTAACAATATAATTGGCAAATATATGACTATTAACATCAAGACTTAAATATCTAATATCACCATCTTTAGTTTTATAAGAAGTATTAAGACCATCAATCCAAGCAAGTTTAGTATAATCCATTTCAGCTTGATAATCTCGTTCTCTCATTTTATCAAATATAAATTCAATAATAACAGAACCCATACTTCCACGAATAACTGCTTCATCAGTAACTCCTTTACCAGCACTATTAGCAATCTCACCATAACGTTGCGGAGTCATATCACATTCCATTTTAGCAGTCTGTTCAATCTCTTGAATAAGTTGTCCAAGTTCAGTAATATAATTATTCATACGACTTTCAAGATAACGAACACTTTGTGCTTTAACAAGATTAGCATCATCTTCATCATCAATATAAAGCACTCCATCAGCAGCCATACGATATATAGTTTCAGCAGGTTTTTTACCAAGAAGAGATTTAGCAATCATAAGAACATTCATCTTATTTTTAGCAATAGCCATTTCTCTATGATAAGAAACTATATTACGAAATACTTGATAAGGAATAACTGTATCTACAACACTAAATCTTCCAAAACCGGGAAGAAGTTCTGCAATACCATTATAAGGAAGTTTACCATTCCTATTATAAGCAATAGGACGAGCCTTATAAGGATATATGCTTGTAGCACGAGAACCAATTCTAACGCTCTCATAAACTTGTGGACGCCACACCCATTCAATACTAATATCACCACCAGCAGGGTTAAGCTGATAAGTTTCATCAACAATTCTTGTTGTAACAAATGCTCCATTACTATATGTAAGAATACCTTCTTTTATTTCACCTCTCCAAACAGTATGCCAAACTTCAAATAAACCATTATTAGCATCACGAGCCATTATATTAGTGTTTTTAATATGTTGCAAATCATCTTTATTAAATTTACTACATATATCACCAAAATAATACATATACTTATCCCAATTTAAAAGTGCTTTATCGCTAGAAGTAGTAGCACTATATTGATAATATGTATCAAGAGCTTCACGTTCCTTTTCAGAAAGATATTCATAAAATTCATCTATAATCTGCTGTTTAGTCAACATACGACGTTCAGCAAACATATCATAATCTTCTGCAAACATATTATCGTTAGGAACAGGAAAAGCATCTCTAACACTAATAACACGTTTAATTAATTGATTACCTACAACATCTCTATATGTATAACAAGCTCCAAAAGCAACAAATTCAAAATAAGCTCTAGCGTATATAGTAAAAGCATCAGTAAGGTCATCAATAACATTAATTAAATCTTGTCCTTGTGCACTAATATCATCAATAAAATTTTCATTAAATTCTTTAATAAAAGCTTCAATATCAACAGCTTGTTCAGGATTAAATTGTTCAGGATTATTACCTTCATTAACAAACTGCATATAACTTTCTTGTATTTTCTTAGCAACAGCTTGTTCTGCAAGCATCATAATTTGTTTACCAAGTTCAGCATCTCTAGCAAATACAACTTCTGGATTATTAGCTCCAACAATAAAATCATGTGGATTCTTAATATATTCTCCAATATATCTTCTAATAATACCTTTCATCATATCATAATTACGCATAGTAGCTGGAAAACGAGTTAGATTTTCATCTTTCTCATTATAAGGATTAAGAGTTTTTCTATAATATTCTCTAGGAATATTACCAAGAAGTATATTAAACTTTTCTTCTACATTAAAATCAGCTTTACAAGCAATACCAGCTTCTATAACATAATCACAGCATTTAGCATACCAATCAACTTCTTGTTTTTCAGCATAACTAACATGCTGATTAGGAAAATCAAGTCTACCAAAATTATACATATCTTTATTTGTTTAATCTTAAAACCATTGTCTATTAAAAATATCTGTTTTATCATTATCTTCTGTAACTTTCTTACGACTAGCAAGTTCTCGTTTACCTTTAATATCAATAGACTTCCAATATATACCTAAAAGTATAAGACTAGATATACGGTCAAAGTTACCTTCGGCATTAAACTTTTTAAGTTCAAGAATTGTTTGATAATCAAGAAATCTTTCAAAAACATAAATATCTTCTCCAAATTCATTTTTACCAATAACTTCATATAAGAACTCTTTAAGAAGTCGAAGACCATCTAGTTTCTTAGGACCACTACCAATATTATAACCATAACTAGTACTAACTTTTTCTTTAACAGCAGAATCCCAAACATATAAAGGTTCATAACCTAAATATTTAGTAGCTTTCCATTTACGAAAGTTAGAAACAGTTTCACCACGATTTATTTCTACAAGTCCAGTACCAATACAATTATACCATTTACATAGTCGATAAAACTTTTCATCGGCTTCTTCTAGTCTTTCAGTACGTCCATAATATGCAGCACATAACTTAGGTTTAAATCCATTACGTTCTCTAGGCATTTCAATAACAAATATACTATTATGAGAATGTCTATCAGTAATTTCTTTTTTATCTTTATCAATACCAACAGGGTCATAAACTGCAACATAAGTACCGGGAAGAATACTTCTTACAAGCCTATCGCCAATATATGTTTCTTCATATTCAGGAGCAAACCAAACTCTTATACAACCATGAGGGTCTTCGTTACCACGTCTAGGAACTCCTTGAATATAATCATAAGTTTTCATATCAGGATTTTCAATTCTTATACGAGCATTAGATTTAAAATAAATCTTTTTAGTTCCATCTTCAAATAGTTCACCATCAGTATAAAACTTATAACTATTATCAACTCTAAGTTTATCTTCAAACTTATTAAGAGCTTCACTACTAAATATATTTTCACTAGCACTACTAAAAGATTCAGCAGGAAATAAAGCGCGCTGACCAAGATAATTAAGATATTCTGCAAAAGTCTTAGCAGTCTTTTTCTTTTCAATTCTTTCTCGTGCAGCAAGCTGAAGTCCTATTCGTAGATTACTATTTCCATCTTTATCAAATCCTTTAACTCCATCTATTTCCCCTTCAAGACCCCAAGCATAAGATTTAAAGAATCCACAAACTTCATTACGAGCATCATTATCCCAAACATTCTCAAAAGCCATAAATCTAAATGCTCTAGGATTATAAAAGTTTTGTTCAAATATTTGCATATTAGCAGCAGTAGCAGTTCCCCAAGCCATAAGAGTACCAGTAGTACGAGTACCAACAGTCATTGTAGGTTCAGTTACATTCATGAACTCATCAAAATTTTGCATTGTAGACAACTCTTCAACTTTAATAGTAACAGCATCTTTACCAATAGCACAGTCAGGATTATTATTAGCACTAACACTTAAAAGAGAACTAGACCAACTATCATCAGCTTCAACTCCATTTTTCATACGATAACCAAGTTTAAAACTATCAGTAGTAGGACTATATATACCTCTTTTAAATGGAGTCTTTTCTTCAAAGAACTTTAAATTATTAACAGCAAAGTCACTTAAACCACCTTGTTTAATTAAGTATTTATTATCAGCCGCAACATGAATAACAACTTTATGTTTAGATAAATTAACTTCATTAGAACTATCAGCAGCCATAATATAAGAAAAACCTCCACGTCGAGTTTTATCAATAATAAGATGTAAACCATTACGTCTACAAAATTCTATAATTTGCCAAGTCCAAAATTGAGCATCAATAAAACTAGGAAAACTATAAATCTTTTTAGCAGTAGCTCCATGTTCAGTAACAATAACAGATGATTCATCTGTACGTTCCATACGAGTATAATTAAGAAAATTATAATGACCACCTGTTATCCAAACATCTTCTATACTTCCATCTGGATTTTGCCAACAAGGAGCAGAAAAACCATTACGTCGTCTATCACATTCTCTACGTCTAAATTGTCTATGAGGAATACTATCAACTTTAAATTGAGTATATTTACCTGTGGCTTGATATGTTCTAGCAGCTTCATTAAAAAGTTCAGTATTAACAAATTTGCCAGGTCTAATATTTAAAAGAAAGCCGCCACTATCTCCAATTAAAAAGTTATTATGAGGGTCATACCATCCACAATCACTAGCTTTCTTATACTTTTTCTCTTTATCAGGTTCTTCAATGTATTCTAGAAAAGGATATTTACCATCAGCCATAATATTTTATTTAACTAGTAAACAAACAACAAAAGCGATAGCGCAAACAGCACCACCGCTTACCAAATATCTATTCTTACGTTTAACACGTTCAATAGACTTATTTAAATTATCATTTACTTTATTACTATTATCAAGATTATTTTGTAAAGTTTCAACTTCTTTATAAAGAGCATTATATTTAATCTTATGGAGATTAATTATACTATCTTGTTCGTTAATAATATCTTTATAAAGTTTAGCTTTAATAATTTTAGTATTAGCAATCTTAATCATATTAATAGGAACAAGAACAGTTGTATCAGTAGTGTTGACTCCCCGTGGAGGATGCACTACATTATCAATCTCACTCTGACACCAACTTCTTGAATAACTCCCAAGTAGCACTGTCATTAAGACTAATAACTTTATCTTCAATATCTTTTTCATGTTCTTTAAGTTTATAAACTACACTTTCTCTTTCAGTTATAACTAACTGTATAGAATCAATCCGAACATGATTAATAGCGGTGTCACTTTTATTATATGAATTGGCTTCTACACTAAAACGACTTATTGATAAATACAAAGTTAAACATAAATTGATAATCGCTATTATAAATATTGCTATCAGCATCTTCTTCATGATTCTATACAGTATTAAGTTAATCTTTTATTTCTATAAGTTTATTAAGTAAATCAAGGTTCCATCTACCAGTTTCTTTAAGTCCAAGAACTCTTTGAGCCATCTTGATAGCTGCAACTTGACCACAATTCACGTTAGTATCAAATAATTGTTCAGCAACTCTCTGACTATTAAAATCATCAAGTTCAAATACATCCCAATAACCTATTTTATACTTTTCCCAAACAAGTTTCTGAAGCTGAACATCATTATCAAGCTTAGACTTAAACTTTTTACTACCAACAGTATAATGTTTCTTATAAGAATCAATCATAGTCCAACCTTGCCAAGTAGGATTATATTTACGACTGATACCTCTATAAGTTTCTCCACCAGCATCATCTTTATCATTTACATATCCACCTTCTTTAATAGAAAGTTTTTTAAAAGCATCTCCAAAGTTAGCCATAATTTATTCATTAAAAGTTCTATTAAAATCATTTTCATACATAAAGCAATATTTTTTACATACTCTACTAATATTTGTAGAACTATCATTTACAGATTTAGCTGCATCAAGTACGCTATCAAATATTTCAATATTATTATAATCTTTATATTTAAATTTAACAACTCTTATTTTTCTATTATTATTATAACTTTTAAGTCTATCTTTTTGTTTAGCGATAGTAATAGGATTATTATTATTTTCTTTTATAGTAACCCATCTAAGATTTTCAACATTATTATTTAAAGAATTTGTATCAATATGGTCTACACAAGGTTTATTATCTAAATTAGGTATAAAAGCAGAAGCGACTAATTTATGTACAAAATACTGTCTAGAATATAAAGAAACTTTATAATAATCTCCAACGATAAAATTACTCATTAATTTATTGGAAATAATATTTTTAATTCTACCTTTATTAGATACATAATAAACATTTTCAAAATCTTTAATAGGCTTCCATATTTCACCTTCTATATAATCAATATCTTTATTTTTATAATGCTTAGTTTTAAATGAGAGTTATTTCTTCCATTTTTATTTTTAGCAATATTAAAATTAAAATTTATTCTAATACTCTTTTTATCCATCCTTTATAAAATTTTAATTGAGAAGAATTTTTGTCTACTAATTTAGTATAATATCTAATACGTTCAAGTTTATATTTAGCTACAAAATAATCAGCACTAATTGTAGTATCAGATTTATAAGCGTTAAGAGAATCTTGAGTTCTACGAAGTAATTCTTTAGTTAGAACTAATTCATTAACCGCAGTAGAATCAGTAACAGGAACATAACGAATTTCAGGAACAGGAGTAATACGTTTAGCACATCCACTAGATAAACAAATAGCAAATATAACTAAAACAATAAAACCAATAATTACTCCAATTAAATTGTCTTTATTTAATTTCATATAGCAAGTTTAAATTGAGTTTGAACACCACTAGCTTTAATTTGTAATTCTCTATCTTTAAGAACTTTATTAATATCATCACGTAGATAATTCATAGTAAAAAATTTAGTAGTTTCAATAGGATTTTCTTTAATATGATAAAGACCATCAGAAAATCTTTTTGGCATACCATATTCATTAAGTTCAAAATCACTATCAATATGACATAACCAAATACCTTTAATAGTTAAACCAAGTATATACTCAACAGCAAAAGCATACATACTAAGTTGAAGATTATATATAGCACCATTACAATTAGGAAGATGATTAAGAGGAGCTAAAAGTCGTTCATCTTTATCAACCCAAACATTAGTTTGTTGCGCAGGTTTAACTGTTTTATCTTTCTTATAATAACCACTACTAAATTTTAATCCACCACGATTAGTTTTCCAATCACCCACAACAGCACAATTAGTATCTTCATTAACTAGAAGAATATCAATAGTTCCACTAATTAACCAATCTATAAGAAACATACCAATCTCACTATAAATCTTATATCCTCTTTCAGTGTACATTTTAAACGCATCATAAATAAGAGGATAACGATTATTAGTAAGTTCAATAAAATCTTTAAGATTAAGAAGTTTATAATTAGCACCAAAATTTGGAATATCAGCAATAGTAACCATTACACCATCTTCACGTTTATCAAGATAATTAATAGCTTGTTGAAACATAGATGCCCCTTTAACACCATCTTCAAGACCATTATGAGTATTAGTTCCACGTTCACAAGCTTCTTTAGTAATAGTTGACCATTGTTCCTCTAGTTTCTTCTCACTTATTCCTAGTTCTTTAGACTTCTTTCTCAACCAATAGTTCTTATCGAACTTTGGAGCATAATTATGAAGGATAGTAGTAGTTGAAATATAATCATTACCAAGACTATCATTATATTTATGTTCAGCTTCGTGAAAAATAAGTCTTATATCATTATATCTTTTATCTCTAAGTTCCATATTAATAATATTAAGTTCAACACTAGTTATGACCCGCTTCGGCACTACGTGCCTACGCTAGACTCCCCGTGGAGCATGAAGTGGATTAGCATCAGCTTATTCTTCAATCATACTACTAGTAATTTCAACTCCACCTCTACCAGCAACATTCTCTTGTTCATACAGAAGATTTTCTTCAGCTACATTAAGAGCTTTAATCGTGTTTGGAAACTGATTAGCTAAATCATTAATTTGTTTCATATAACCAATAACAACTGGAACATCTTCTAGACTAGCACCATCAGATAACTTGTCATTCAACAATTCATTTAGCTTACTAGCAGCTAGAGCAACATTATGAATACCACGTTTAATATTAAGCACAGCTTCCATACCAGCTCCAGCTTTTTGATTATAATATCTTTTAATAAGTTTCCAAACAAGAATATCAGGTTGATAATTCTTAGGTAAATCAAAGTTCTCAATAGCTTTTTTAAGAGCTTCTTTTTCACTAAGACCTTCTTGTAGACACGGGCCTTTAGGGTCACCAAGATAATAAATAACTCCAACTTCTTTAACATACATCTCTTTATTAGGAGATTTATCTCTAGTATAAAGAAGACTAACATCTCTATCAAGAAGTTGTTTAAGTGTAGGAGCTTTTGGCATACCAGTTTCATCTATGGTCAACATCCAATCCAATTCCAAACCGTTCATATATTTCTTCTACTTCTTCATCAAATTCAATAATTTCAAGTTTACCCATAGCATATAGCCAAAGATTAGCATAAGCAGCACTATGTTTTTTACTTAGTTTAATCCAAATAGGAAGAAGTTTCTTTTTAAACTTATGTTCAGTCTTAATCTTTTCTTCTTCTTCATAATGTTTTTGCTTTTCTTCTTCCATAGCTTTAGCAGTATATTCTTTATACTCTTCTCTAGTCATAGTTTTTCTAGCTTCTTTAAAGTCTTTATAATGACTAATAAGTTTGGAACGATACCAATTCTTTTGAATAGTACCAATATGAGGAATAGCAACACATTTATCTTTTCGTATATTAATACTAGCTTCTTTTTCAAGACTTTCAATAATAGATTTACAAAGTATTCTATCATCACCTTGAAATCCAATATCATCTAATATATTATTTATATCTTTATAGATAAGAATATAATCATCATCAAAATCTTCATGAGAACTAGTATTAGCAATATTAAAACTAGTATTAGTCTTAAAATCCATAATTGAAAGTTTAAGAACTCTTCTTAGATTACTACTATAAACAAGAACACAAGTACCTATAATTTTAAATTATACATAAGTAGTTCTAAGAAGAGTTCGATTATTTAGACGAAAATGGCTAATTAGCTTCTTCAGCAGAATGATAAACAAAAGGATTAATAGCGTTATGTTTATCAGTAATAGCAGCTCTTAAATCATTAATAGCTATAACTTTAAATTCAATAAACCAAACTTTCTGTCCTTTTTTATATCCTTGATTTTGTCCAAAAGTACCAACAGTAATAGAACGAGTTAGTTCAGTATCATTAGTAATAAACTTATTAACAAATTGAGGACTAAGAACATTATGTTTAAGATAAAGATGATAACCACGTTCAAGAGTAGAACGGTCAATTATAATCTTATCCATTTGATTCATACCAATAAGTTCAGCATCTTCTTTACTAATCTTAGCAATAATTGGCATAACCTCAACTGTATTTACTTTATTATTAATAACACCAAACAAACTTTCATTTTGGCAAAGAGCAACAACACAATAATGTTTAGCAACAACTACATTAGTAAGAACAGCATCAAGTGCTTCACTTGTTATTTCGCTGATGTCAGTAGGTATTTGAATACCAAAATCTTTAAATTTACTTTCAACTTTAATCATAATACTAAATTATTTAGTTTTAATAATACTATCAATACCAATATTTCCAAGTTTAAGTTTACTAGGAACTTTAACTTCTTTTTTATTCTTTTCTCCACTATGAAATTCTCTAGTGTATTTAGGTTTAGTTTCACTTTTATCTTTACCCATAACTTAATTGTTTTTAGCAAATGTAAGAGTTTGAATGAATCTACCAAGAGAAAAACTATTTTTAACATTTCAATCGTAGAGGATTATATGATTATAAATATGCAAGTCATACTCCCCGTGGAGGATGGAGATGAGTTAGACTTAATCATATTAGTATTAATGATATTAATAGAGATAATAATATTGATTATAGTATTGATTAACTTGATGTGATTGATACTGATTATATCCATCCTCCACGGGGAGTTGAGCGGAGAGCGAAGCCCGGAGCGGGTCACAGCGAATCTATTAATGCTGATTATATTAAATATTATATATAATATATCTATATATATATATATATATATATTAAATATTATATATATATAATATATCTATATAGATACTATTGCTAACTTATAATTACTAGATTATCAATAAGTTATAAATACTAATTTATACCATACATGGATATGTTAAACTTAATACTATTATTGTTATGACTTTTAAAGAAGATTTTAAACCTACTAAAGTTTATAATAAACTTGTTAATGATGTTTGTTATAATGCTGATTGTTTAGAAGAATTTGAAAAACAAAGACTTGTTGTTGCTAATCCTTTTAGTTATAATAAAAGTACCAGAACTGGTATAGTTGCTGAATTTGATAATGGTTATCATTTTAGTAAAGAAGTTGGCATTAAACGTAATTTTATTACTATTGGTATGAGAGTTTGGGATATAATAAGAAAAAATAGATATGCTGTTATTATTTCTTTTATTGGTTATATTGCTGAAAATATTAAATTTAATAGTAATGTTATTTATATTTCTCATGATTTAATTAAAGGTTATGGTTTAGTTAAACCTAATTATAGAGATTATTATAATGCTATTGCTTATCTTGAAGATGAAAATATTATTAAAAGAACTAATATTAGAAATATTTATGTTGTTAATCCTATTTACATATTTAGAGGTGATGTTAACAAACTTATTAATATTATTAGTGAAGCTAAATTAATAAAAACTTTTGATGATAAAGATAGACTTATAGTTGATAAATTTGTTTTATTTAAAAATGATACTGATAAAGGTATTGTAATTGCGAATAAAGATTTGTATGCAACTGAAGTTGTAGATATTGGTGAGGACTGAGTTAAATGCGATGATAAAAATGATGATAATTATAAAGATGAGGGCGAAGATAATGGAAATAATGAAGATGAAGGTAATAAAGGTAACGATAATGAAAATGAAATGAAAAGTTATAATGAGAGTGATAGTGAAAATGATAGTAATGGTAATAATTAGAGTGAAAATAGTGTATATTGGTGTTTTGATGAGGCTAGTGAATATAACCTCGGTCATGTTAAACTTGATTGACTCCACCCGCCTAAAGTTGATAGAGTTAATGAAAATAATAAAGATAATGATGGAGAAGATAAAAGCGAGAATAAGAGTGATAAAGGTAATAAAAATTATAATAAAGATAATGATAAGAACAATAATAAGAGTGAGTGTGATAGAGATGATAAAGATGATAGTAATGATAATGAAAGTGATAATGAAAGTGATAATGAAAGTGAAAGTGATAATGAAAATGAAAGTGAAAATTGAAAATTGAAAATTGAAAGTGATAATGAAAATAATGATAAAAATGATAATAAAAATGATAATAAAAATAATGATAATGAATGTGATAATAAAGATAATGATAAAAAAGATAATGAAAATTGAAAGTGATAGTAATGATAGTAATGATAGTAATGATAGTAATGATAATGAAAATTGAAAGTGAAAGTGAAAGTAATAGTAATAGTAATAGTAATAGTAATAGTAATAGTAATAGTAATGAAAGTGATAATGAAAATTGAATGTATTGGTGTAATAGTGAGGCTAGTGAGTATAAGGGGTGGGTCATTAAATTGGACTTGACTACCCCCGTCAAGTTCTAGGAGAAAGTAAAGTTCTCACTCTCATTATCAACATTAAATACATTGAGATTATTCATCTCATTACATTACTAACTATTAATACCAATTATTATGAGAACAAACAAACCATTGTTGTTAGTTGCAATCATACTGATGATACCAGCTATCATACTAGCATTGAAAGTAGAGCCAACTAGTGATGAACAAATTACTGCTGTTGTATTTGGAATACTATCGGCTATTGTTAGTTATCTTAGTAGAGATTAATCTCTACTAGATGGTATTGCTCATTATCAACATTAAATACTTTGCAGTTGGAACGAAAACAACTGTCAGTAATGCTACTGATTAGCATAATTAAATACTTAATAGTCATGCCAGACGTTAAAGATTTAGCACAAGCTGCACAAGGTGCTGCTGCTCCTGGGAGTGTTAATGTAGTTGAACAAACTACTAGTGTTAACCAACCTGTTCAACCTACTGTTGATACAGATAACCAAAGTTCTGCGCAAGTGGAAACCATTGATGATGTTGTTAGACGCATCTGTACTGATGGTCATAGTTATGTAATGACTACTGTCATTACTAATATTGATTGTCAAGAACGTACAGGTCGTAATGGCAAATCTTATCTCAATGCGTTTGTTACTATTGCTAGTCCTGTCAAAGGTGCTCAAAGTATGCCTGATGGTACACATCGAATGGGTATGCTTGGTGCTGTTCAGATGCCATTCAATCAGATACTACTTGTAATGCGCAAAGACAAGTTCTACGGTAGATTTGTCAACTATGTTGGCGAGGCTGCTGAAGCTGGCTTTGCTAGTATGTATCTGACTGGTGTTGCTGTCAAAGTTCTTTGCCAGTTTGTACCTGCTGGTGTACAAGACCGTAATCCATTTACTCGTAAAGACAATCTTTACAATGTTGTGGATTATGACCGATATGTATATCATATTGTAGGTATCGAACAGCCTGCTGACCCTGTTCTTGTTGGTACATATAATGTACTTATCAAGCAGATTATGGAGGATGCTCGTGCTGCCATTGCTGCCAAGCGTGAGGCTAAAGCTAAAGTGGCTAGTTTTGTTGCTACTGCAATGAATGATGACGACTTACCGTTCTAATGAACATGGTGCTACTAACCTTCAGGTTGGTAGCACTGATGTTATCAACAATAGTTTTGCTGATGCTGTTGCTAGTGTTCAACATGGAAATGCTCATTATCAACATTAAATAGATTGCAGCAAACGAACTTAACAGTCTGATAAGTCTTATCAGTCATGAACTAGCTGCAAGTTCTGATAAGTCTTATCCTAATATTAAACATCATGAAAGTACATCGTATTATTACTACTATTGAAGTTGAGAATGATAATTCTATAACTTCTATTGAACTTACTAAACTTTATCCTGCTAGTGATTGTATTCTTCTTGCTATTACTAATATAACTACTAATAGTAATGCCGATGATATAACAAAAGTATATGATAGTGTTAATAAGAGCAGACTTGATATTGCTGGTAAATTAAAAAGTATCGCTCGTATTATTAATAATAGTCTTGATAGCTATGATAATAATGTGGTTGCTGATGATAATTCTACTAATGAAATTAATGATGATTTACTCCTATAACATTTTGTTATACTGATATTGGTCATGGAGATTTACTCTCATAACAAAAAGTTATAGAGGTGAAATTAGAGGTGACGAGAGGTATTGAATGTGGAGAAAGAGGATATGGAGATGAAAGTGGTGAATGTGGAGTTCGTGGAGAATGAAATGGTGGAGTTGGATGTGGTTCAAATAGGGTTAAATTGAGGTTGATGGTGGAGATGAATGTGATTATGATGGAGATGGATGTGGAGATAAGTGTGGAAATGGTCATGCTGAAGAGACTAGTCCTGCTGCCATTCCTTTTCCTTCTCTTCCTCCTTCTCTTCATCCTATTCCTAATCAATCTAAACCTATTGTTCCACTTCTCTCATTCTCGTTCATTATAACCTTTAGTTATATCTTCATAACCATTAGTTATAACCTCTAGTTATATCATCGTTGTTAGTATTAGTTCCAACTCCTTCTCTTTCTCTCCTATAACTTCTCGTTATACTATCATAACCTATAGTTATATCACTATCAGTTTCAGTCATAGCATCATCATTATCATCTCATTGACGTTCGTCATGACTATTAGTTATACAATCGTTATTAAGACTAGCTCTAACAGTATTATCAAGTCTAATAAGACTTTTAGTCATAATGACCAACAGCATTAGTTCTAGTTAATAATAGCACTATTAATACTATCAGTATTATAATGACTATTAATACTAGTCATGCTAATATTACTGGTGGTATTACTAATGATATTCTTAATATTCTTAATATTACTGATTCTCTTTATACTAATGATACTCTTGATACTATTGATATTTATTATACTCGTGGTAAGTTAATTCCTATTGCTATAATGATTTTAGTTATTTTAATATAGCTATTGATTATTAGTTAGAATTATAGTATAAATAAATTATAATATATTTGGAGTATTATATTTAATTATTATATTTGTCGTGTTGTTCAGTAGAGTAATATTGCTACTGATAATAATATTAATCTTAAACTTATAAGTGTTATGGTAAATTTTGATAATGTTACTAGTAATGTTCAATCTAAGCCTAGAAAGAAAACTATGGCTGAAAGTTTAGAAGAAGCTAAACAAGAAGGTAAACTTGTTGTTCCTGAAGAAGATACACAAGTTAATGCTGTTGTTAGTAGTGAAACTGTTCAACCTAAGAATAAAGCTAGAAAGAAGAAACAAAGTAAAGTTCGTAAACAGGAAGAACAAACTAATGCTATTAGTCAAGCTAATGAAGATAATGATTTTAAAGATGCTAAGACTGATAAACGTGGTATTCCTGTTGGAATTAATGTTCCTCAACATATTCTTGATGTAGTTTGTATTGTTAAATTCAATGCTGCATTTAGACGCCATACTTCTCTTAATATTCTTCATACTCTTGAAGATGATGGAAGAATATGTAATTCTAAAGGTGCTTATGTTGACTTCTTATGGAATAAGTTTAGAGTTACTGCTGATGGTGGACTTCGTAGAGAATATAGATATACAGATGATTTATTTATTGATGCTTTAGTTAAAGCTCATGCTGATGTTGCTAGTGATAGTCAGCGAGTTATTGGTATTATGATTGATACTGAAACTGAACTTCATAAAAAGAATAAAGATTCTGAAGCTAGCTAAGTTTGTAGTATAGACTCCCCGTAGAGGATGGATAGTGCTGTTGAGCTTGTTAAAGCTAATTCTCATTTGCCTGTCATTTTTCATCCATTTTGTTTATTGGGTTTGTTATAGTTAACTAGTTGATGATAACTATCCTCTACTCGGAGTTTATTTTATATATAAAGATATGGAAAGAACTGATATTTATTTTGTTGAAGATGATACATATTTCAATAATAATGTTGAAGGTGTTGAAATTCATGCAGAATGTCTAAGTCAAGATTTTGACGATATTGCTTGGGAACCAATAGTTGATGATAGTCCTATTGTTGACCCTGAAAATGATGTTTTTGGTTATTACGATTAAATAAATAAAATTATGGAAAATATTAATATTAAAGTTATTCTTGATGAAGTTTTTGGTAAATCTTGTAATACATCTAATAATATTGCTTGTGATACCTGTAAATATAAAGAAGATTGTAATCTTCTTAATAAATTCATTAATGATATTAAAGATAAAGGTTTATCTCCAGACCAATATGTTAGAGGTTTAGCTTTATTTGTATATGTTCTTAAAGAACAAAAATATCTTAATGATTTTGGTAAAACTCAAGAAGATATTATTAAACTTGTTACTGAAGATGGATTTGAACTTGATTGGCTTATTAATCGTTGGGATAGTATAATTGAAGATAAAGATATTCTTAAACCTATTATTGCTGTTTTTCCTAAATATGCTAAAGATATGATTATTAATATTGTTGAAGCTAATACTAAAATTAATAATTTGATTGCTCAACATATTATTGATACTTCTAATGCAGAATATAAGGAAATGATTAAAATGATTAATCAACCTGTTGATAATAATAAACAAGAGAATAAGTTTAAGAATGTTAGTGATGATGAAATTTATGCTGAACTTAAACGTAGAAAAGCAAATAAATCTACTAAATAATCCCACATAAGTTTTTGATTTTATTTCTAATACTACTGTCTGTGAAGATAGTAGTATTATTTCACTTGCTGATGATGGAGGAATTGAACTCCGAAACTATGATATTGCTATTATCCGTTTTAATTTCTAATTGTAACTTTTGTAATAGTACGGTCTGTGAAGATAGTGCTATTAATATTTATCATAGTCCAAGTGTTATATGTCATATTTTGATTTGGTGTTAATAATGTTATTATTGATTGTGAAATTAGTAATAACAATGTCTGTGTCAAACATTTCGTTTTATATGATTTCGTATTTGTAGTTTTGCCTGGCATTGTCTGTGAAGATAGTGCTAGGCTTTTTAGTATGTATATTATTAACTTTAAATATATAATTAAAATGGATAATTATGATTCTTTTATTTTTGATGGTCTATTAGATAGATACATTGAAGAACAAGCTAAGTTTAAAAAAGGACAAGTAGTTTATATGGAATATACTTATCAATATCATAATCAAACTAAGCTTGGTGTTTGTGTTGGTATTGTAACCGAAGTTGGAATTACTAAAGTTGAACGTACAGTAGGTAATAATAAATATATTAATTATCCTATTGTATATACTGTAACTCATGCTAAAGGTGTTAGTAGGTGTGTTAGTGAATGTAAACTTGGTTCTGTATCTGAACATATTCTTAAAGAACGTCTTAAACGTGATGGTAAGAATAATGAACAGAATAATGAAGCTACTACAAATGACTAGCTATTTATGTTCATAACATATTCATAGATATGATTCTTTTGCCCTCTGTTGAATTTTCATATATAATCTGATTAATCTATCACGATTAATATTGAGTTCAATACAGGGCAAAAGAACTAGCTAATAAATGTTAAACTAAAAATTTAATACAGTTTTATTATGAATTATGTTGCTTATAAACAAATTGATGGTACTATTACATCTGGATTTAAAGTTAAACTTTATGATATAGTTACTTTGAATACTGGCTATTGGAAAGATAAACTTGCTATTGTTCTATATATTAATGAAGATAAAAAACAAATTAAAGTTCGTATTATTGAATGTGGTATGAACTTAACTCTTAAAGTTAAAGATGTTCAATTTGTTAATCATAATAATAGAACTGCTGCTCGTTCTTATATTGATTTATGTAATAAACTATCTAAAACCTTTCGTGATAAATATACTGATAAACAGTATATAAAAGATAATTGGTTTACTGATAAGTTTATTATTAATGATATAACTGCTGATACTATTGCCAAAGGTATTGGTCAATATATTACTAATACTGATAGTGATAGATATTCTGTTAGTGCTATTATGTGGCTTAGTGATATTAAAGATTATATAGATGCTTTGCTTAAATATGGTGATTTTGATTTTGTTGCTAAGGCATTTAAAATCTATAATATTACTGATACTAGATTTGAACTTATTCGTAAACTTTATCATTATTTCTATGATTGAAAATGTTTCTCATTTTATACTTGGTATGATATTTGGTTTATCTGTATATCTTTTTATAAGAATTACCATTGTTAGTAAAAACTAGATAGACTTATTAGAGATATTAATGATACTCAAAATTGGATTAGAAAGATTCAAATTGATATTTGCGATATTAATAAACAATGGGAAGTTAAAAGAGATAGAGATAGAAATAGACTAGATAGAATTGAAGATAGGATTGGTAAACTTGCTAGTGATTTTAATGATATTATTAGAAAGAAAGTTTAATGACTAGCTTGCTTCCATCCTCTACGGGGGGTCGCCACGGAGCGTAGCGTAGTGGCTCTACTAATCTTACTATTATTGAACTTATTATAGTTTTAACTATTAAATATAATTGTTTTATTAATCTTTAAAAATGTAAAGTACTTATGAAAAAGTATGATGAAGTTTCTGTTGTTCGTCAACTTAATAATGTTGATGCTGTTATTGGAATCAATCCTGCTAGTAAAGTTATTAAAGTAGCTAAAAATAGTGCTATTGGTAATGGAACTAGTGGTAAGATTGATTTTCTTTCTCATTATTGTGGTTATCATGTTGAGATTGTTGATGTTATTCAACAACAAAAAGAACGTGATGAAGAAATTGCTGCTAAGAAAGCTGCTAAAAAGGCTGCTCGTAAAGCTAAATTTGCAGAGGATAATACTTTTAAAGGTATTACTCGTGCTGTTGATAAACGTATGCGTACTATTAAAAGAAAGTAGTATGCTATGGTTAGTTTTAAATTTTCATTTGGAGTTGTAGGTAAATCCAAAGAGAAAGGAATAGTCAATAAATATGTTATTATAGTTGCTAAATGTGAAGGTATTATTAAATATATTGATGGTACTTATAAAGTAGAATATAATGGCAAGCTATATAGCATTACAGGTGAAAGTTACAGAACTAAAGGAAAGAAAGTTGTTTATGCTCGTCGATTAGATGAATATAATCATAGAATTAAAATTATAAGAGATAGTGAAAATAAAAAAACTGTTGATACTAGATTTTATATTCCTTTTGCTGCTGGACTTATAGCTAAAGGTAAAATTGTTAAAATGCCTTTTGCTAAGGAATTGTTTCATATTACTACGTGTTATAATCGTGGTGATAGTGAATCTACTATTTTAGCTTTTCAAGAATGGAAAGAATATGAAGATAAAGTTAAAAATAATCTTATTGATGTAAACAACGAATTGTAATGATTGGTAATCTTAATATTGCTAATAGTAATAGAAAAGATACTAACATTAAGTTTACTAAAGACCAAGAAATAGCTGTGCATGAACTTATTGAGTTTCTTGCACAGCCTTGGGATGATAAGAAATATATTAATGCTCTTTGTGGTGCTGGAGGTACAGGTAAGACATTTGTTATTAAATATGTTATTAATAATTGCAAATGGTCTGGTGGTGTTATAGGCTGTGCTGCTCCTACACATAAAGCTTGTAGAGTTCTTAGTAATTCTATTGGTGGAAAAGAAGTTAATACAATTCAATCATTGTTTGGTTTTAGACTTGATGTTAATATTGAAAATTTTGACCCTGAAAATCCTGCTTTTAATCCTGTTGGAAAAGATAAACTAGATGGTCTTAAAGTTTTAATTATTGATGAAGCTTCTATGCTTAATGCTAAACTTGTTAAGTATATTAGTAATAAATGTAAGAAGCTTCAAATTAAAGTTATAATGCTTGGTGACTCTAGTCAGCTTCCACCTGTTAATGAGAAAACTAGTCAAGCTTTTCTTATTGCTAGTAATACTTATTATCTTAAAGAAGTTGTACGACAAGGAGATAATAACCCTATTAGTAAACTTCTTAAACTTCTTCGAGAAGATATAGATAATAAGAATGGATGGAGATTTCTTGATTATATATCTAAAAATAGACAAGATTATAATGAGGAAACTAAAGGATTTTATGTTTGTGGTCAAACTGAATTTTCTGATTTAATTGATACTTGTTTTAATGATGAAGAATATACTAAAAATATTGATTTGTATCGTATTATAGCTTATACTAATAGTCGTGTTGCACAATGGAATAATCATGTAAGACATATGATTATTCAAGATGCTGATAAGAGTCTTATTACTCGTAATGATTTAATAATGAGTTATACTACTGTTGTTAATGTTTTTAATGATATTATTATAAATAATAGTGAAGAATATATTGTTAAAGATATTGTTGATACAATCGATAATGATTATGAGTTTAAAGGATTTCTTATTAAGTTTCAAGCTATTCATGGTGGTGCTATAACTCAACCTTTATTTGTTATTGACCATTATGATAACTATACATTTCAGATGTATTATAAGAAGTTGACTAGTCTTATTGATGATGCTAAAAAAGCTAGTAATTCTGAACGTGGAAGTAAATGGAAACAATATTTTGATTTTAAACGTAAATATCTTATCGCTTCTAATATTACGAATAGTAATGGTAAGATTTTATTTAGTAGAGATTTAGATTATGGCTTTGCAATTACTTCTCATAGAGCACAAGGTTCTACTTATAAAAATGTATTTGTAGATATTAACGATATGATTTATGATAAATATGGTCATCCTTATACTAATAGAGATGAAATGCTTCGTAGATTGTATGTTGCTTGTTCTCGCGCTAGTAATCAATTAGTATTATCTTATGGCAAGTAAAACTGTTGACGAATATCCTGATTGTGAAAGATGTCCAAATCGTATATTTAATACAGGTAAATATATACAAGGTGGTAGAGGAAGTATTCATGGAGATGTTGTTTTCCTATTTCCTAGAGGTGATAGAAATTATTGTGAAGATTATCAATTATTCACTGATATTGGTAATCTTTATGATGAATATTCTGGACGTAATAATACTGAAGATGTGTATATGACTTATAGTATTAAATGTGCTTGTTCTAATAATTATAATACATATCTTACTGCTATTGATAAATGTCGTAATATTCTATGGAAAGAATTAGCTAGAATTAATTATAAGTATCTATTTATATTTGGTGATGCTTATCTTAGTATTAGTAATAATCATATTCCTAGATTTATGGCTACTGGTGGTAAGTATATATTTAATAATTATTCTCCTCTTATTAAATTTAAAGATGATAATCTTTATCATATATTTAAACAGCGTTTTGCTGATGATGTTAATTGGGTTACTAAAAATAGAAATAACTATGGATTAAATTATATAAATGATTAATTGTATAGCTTATGATGTTGAAGTTTTAAGAAATTTCTTTTCTGTTACTTTTGTTAGTATTAATAGTTATCTTAAAGTATTTAAAGATTGTGTTAATACTGATGGAAAAGCTATTCCTTTAGTTCAAAAACTATCTGTTGAAGAAATTAAAGCTCGTCTTAAAACTATTGAAAAATATAAGTTTTATATAACAGATAAAGATGATAGTCAATTACTTTCTATGATAGGTTATATTAATAAAACTAGATGTTATAAAGATTCTAATGGAAATATTATTCGTACTGATTTGTATGGATTTAATAATTTCAATTATGATAATCTTATGATTGCAGCTTTACTTAGTTTTTATATGCGCACGAATAGTACGAAAGAACTTATTAATAAGTTATATGAAACTAGTAAAACTATTATTTCTAGTCAAGATGATAAAGATAAATTTAGAACTGATTTTTATCTTAATAGTCTTAGAAAATATAAACTACCATTTACAGGTATTGATGTAATGCGTATATTTGCTCTTAATAAAGCAAGTGTAGTTGTAGATAGTAAAACAGGTGAACGTAAACCTGTTCCTAAAGGTTTAAAACAAACTTCAATTAATCTTCAATGGTATGAACTTCTAGAATATGAACTTCCTGATATTAATGAAAAAGAAGCTGAACTATATGATGAAATTCCTAGTCTTAAAGGAATGAATATTAAACAGCTTAATAAACTAGTAGATAAATGGGATAGATTTATTCTTGATGAATATATTGAACCTATGATGTATTATAATCTTAATGATGTTTTCATTGTAGCTGAAATAGTTCGTCTTTATCCAGAAGAAATTAAATCTCGTTATGCTATTAGTAAAGCATATGATGTTGATGTTCTTAATTCTAGTCGTAGTAAAACTGCTGATATTCTTTTTGAGAAATTTTATAGTAAGTTTAGTGGTCTTGCTCCTGAACAATGGAAAGGTAAGAAAACTGAAAGAACTGCTATGAGTTTTAAGAAAGTTATTTTTCCTTTTATTAAATTCAAAACTAAACCTATGCAAGACTTTCTTGATGAATGTCTTAAAACTACTATTTATAGAGTTAATAAAGATGCGTTTAGTAAAGAAGTTAAAATTGGAAATGTAACTTATACTGTTGCAACTGGAGGTTTACATAGTCAAGATAATCCTGTTGAACTTTGGAGTAGTGGAAGAGAATTATTTCCATCCTCCACGGGGGGTCAACACGATGTACTTGGCAATGATGACTATGTTTATATTCATGCTGATATTAATAGTATGTATCCTAGTATTATTGCTGCTCATAAAGTAGCTCCAGCCCATCTTGATACTAATGCTTTTTGTAATCTTATTGGTTGGCTTAAAAATAAGAGAGTTGAAGTTAAACACAGCGATGAAGATACTGTTGACGGAATTGATAGAGATACTTTAGCTTTAGTTTTAAAGATTGTTATTAATTCTGTTTATGGTAAACTTGGATTTGAAAATGGTAATCTTTATGATAGATTAGCTGTACTTAAAACTACTATTAATGGGCAGTTAATGATGCTAATGTTGGTTGAGGAATTAGAGTTACACAATATTCATGTGTTAAGTGCTAATACAGATGGCATTGTTATTAAACTTTATAAACGAGATATCGATGTTTATAATCGTATTAAAGATGATTGGGAACAAACTACTAAACTTAAATTTGATACTGATTATTATCATTGTCTTGTTAGTAGAGATATAAATAATTATCTTAGCCAATTTAGAGTTATTAAAAATGGTGTTCATAAACTTAAGCTTGAATCTAAAGGTGCTCTTAATCCTATGATGTATTCTCTAGATTTAACTAAAGGTTATTCCATGCCTATTGTTGCTCAAGCTATTGAAAACTATTTTCTTAATAATAAACCTGTAATGGATACTCTTCAAGAAGCTACTAATATTCTTGACTTTTGTCTTACTCAAAATGTTGGTAGACAATTTCATGTAGAAGAAACTAAGATTGAAAATGGACAAGTTACTCATGTTGTTTGTCAAAGATATGTTAGGTTTTATGTTTCTAATAGAGGTTATATTATTGAGAAAGTTCATAATGATAATGGTTCTCGTAGTAGAATGGCAGCTGGTTCTGTTGTAACAGTTATTAATAGTCTTGATGATAAAGATATTTCTCTTAGAGATATTAATTTTAAATTTTATTATCAAGAAGCTATGAAGATTATTAATCCTATCAAACTTAAAATTTCTCCTAAAGGTAAAGGTAAAAGTAAAATTAAAAAATATAGCGGTATGTATAATCCTATTTTTAATGAAGATGATTTTGGATGAAAAATATAGTTGAAGAATCATATAATAAACTTATTAATAAATGGGGTTCTAAAGATTATAAAGGTATTGGAACTATCCATTGTGTTCAACCTCTTGATTATTCTGAAATTATAAGTAGAGTTATTACTCTGATGAGAAATAAAAATCCTAATCTTAAAATACTTATTGTTACAGATAATTGGAAAAGAAGAACAGAAATTGTTGATGGCCTTAAAAATCATAATATAAATATAGATACTATTAATATTCTTACTCATACTTATGTTAATAGTAGATATAATTATAGTTATGATATTTCTATTGTTGTTGGAGTTAATGAATGGAATCTTTCTTGTAATACAGTTTTTAATCGTGCTAGATTTAAACTTATGATTATAACTAAAGATACTATTGATACTGCCAAGCTAAAAGAAATTTATACTAATATTCCACCTATTAATGATAATATAAGTTCTAGTGGTATTAATGCTATGCGGGCTTTACTCCCCGTAGAGGAACACAGAGAGCCAATTTTGTTTGTTAATCAAGATGATATTGCTAATTACGATAAATATACTGAATTTATTACTCAGACTATTCAAGTATTTGGTAATCTTGATAATATTAAATGTGCTCGAAATGGTACTCAAGATGGACGTAGTGCTATTCAATATATTACAGAAATAGCTGAATATAATGGATGGAGTGCTGATATGGATATGACTAATCCTTTTAGTAAACAAATTGATGAATGTTATAATCCTCTTGTTCTTGCTGAACGAGTTAAGACTTTTTATAATATTGTTCGTGAACGTATGCTTATATGTTCTGATAATGTTTGTAAGCTAGAAAGAATAGTTGAAATTATTAAAGATAATCCTGACAAACGATTTCTTATTATTAGTAAGAGAGGTGAATATGCTGCTACTGTAACTAAATATATTAATGATAAATTAGGTGAAATTTGTGGTGATTATCATGATAAAATTGAGGATAAAGTTCTAGTTGATAGTAATGGTATTCCTATTTTGTACAAGTCTGGAAGCAAGAAAGGGACTACTCGTATAATCAAATCTAAGGCTATTTCCACGCTGAATTTGAAGTCTTTTAATGATGGCTTATTAAGAGTATTATCTATAAAAAATAATTCAACTGGCAGCCTAGAAACAAGCGTAGACGAATGGATTTTAACCTCACCTTTATGTGATACCATAGATGAACTTATCTATCGTTATAATAATGTTAATTGTAGTCAATCAAAACTTAAAGTACATAAACTTTATATAGCTGGTACTATTGAGGAAGCAAGTCTTAAAAAGGAAAAGTTATCGGCTAACCATGAAGTTATACAGAATGTTAATTCTGATATTAGTGCTCAAAATTTTGATGATATTATTTGCTAGTATAAATATAACAGTTACATTTGTTGTGTAATCAAAATCGCTCTTTGATAGAATGGACGAAGATAAAGAAATTAAAGTTAATGATACTGCTGTTGCTGTTAGTAATAGTGGTATTGAAAAACAACATGGTGTTCAACATTCTGTTGCTCCATATCAGCTTAATTATATGAGTGAAGCTGAAATTGCAAGTCTTGAAGTATTTATCAAACGTGTTATGCGTAGTGATAAATGTGGTATTAAGTCTGTTGAAGATGGTCTTGCTATTGCAATGAGAGCTAAAGACCTTAGACTTCCATTTTCTACTTGCATTGAACATATTCATGTAGTTCAAGGTAAAACAGGTGTTGATGTTCACATTATTAAGGCATTACTTGTCAAAGGCAGCGTGAGTTGGGAAAAAGTAGATAATTATCGCGCTCTGTACGAATATACAGATGGCTTTAATGCTTATGATGAAGATAAACTTCCATTTGACTGTATTAAGTGTCTTACTCCCAAAGAAGCACAAACTAAAAATGCAGAAGATAAAGACCATGAACATATATATGTTTATCCTGTTAAATACTATAAAGATTATAATGGTAATATATATAAAGAATATCAACTTAATGGTAAGTTTGAAATAGCTACTAATACTAATGAAGCTAAACAAATTGCTTCTACTGGTAAAGTTCCTGTTTATAGAATACCTGCTGTTCCTATTGATTATATTACTAGTTATCGTTTTTATCGTAAAATTGGAGAACGTAATATGGTTGCTACTGGTGAGTTTACTTATAAAGATGCTATTGTTGGTGGATGTTTTGAAAAAGATACTTATAAGAAATATCCTAAAATAATGATAAGTCATAGAGCATTTGTTTATGGTGCTCGTGAAATTGCTAATGATTTAATTATGGGCTGTTTAAGCACAGAAGAATTAAAGACTATGCAAGGTATTGATTTGAGTAATGAAGATATTATTGATATTACTCAAATTCAATAACATAAACAAACTAGAGAAATTATTATTAAACAAAACAGTCGTATGACTGATATTATTCACTTTTTAAATAATTATAATTATGAAAGACTTTAAGAAAGGTTTGAGTTTTGGTATGGGTATTGTTAATGCTGGTCAAAGAGCAGTTAGTGAAGAACCTGAATTGGTAGTTGTTTCTACTCCCGGTAGTTTCCGTATGACTGCCCAAGTTTCTAAAGCTCTCGGCATTGCTCATGGTGAATATGTAATGTTCATTAATAACTGTGCAAATATTGATAATGCTATTATCAATAAAGTACCCGAAGTTGTTGCTTTCTGTGAAGAACAAGGTTTAGATATTGAATCTCCCGAAGCTGCTATGGCTGTTCATGCTGAATTTGATATTTGGGCTTTGGCTAAAGGTATTGCTGAATTAGACAAGAATGGTAATCCTTGTATTACTCGTGTTCGTATGACTAAGAATGATAAGATTAAGTATGTTAATACTTATTTCCAAGAAACTCTTGAAGGTGCTTTATCTTCTTCTAATGAAGAACTTAAAGCTGCTCTTGGTCGTGAAGGTATTACCGAAGATGAACAGAAAGAACTTTTGATTAGCTGTATTCAAGGTGATGAAGTTGCTAAGATTAAAGGTTCTAAATGTGCTAATACTGCTGCTTTGTCTGGTATTGGTGTAACTCTTAACTTTACTGATTCTAATGTTTGGAAACAGTTGAAATCTGATATGACTGATGAAGAAGCTACTTCTAAGAATCGTGTTTATACAGTAGATATTGATAACTTGCAGGAAGCTGTTGTTAATAACGGTCATAAAGATATTGTTGTTAAGATTGCAATGCTTACCGAATATAAAGATGAAGAACCTATTCGTATCGGTAAGAAAGCTGAAAAAGAAGAAACTGCTGAATAATCAAATCTTCGTCCTAGAAATATAGTATCTTGAACATAGAGCTGCATTGTTAGTATTACTAATGGTGCAGCTCTTATTTTATCTAATAATTCTTTTAATTACTTTAATTATGTCGACAGAAAAAGAAATTAAGAATGAAGCTACTGTTGTAGCAAGTGCTGAACAAACTGCTAATGCAGAAGTACAAACTCCTAAAAAACGTAGAGGTAGAGGTATTAATAACGATTTACGTGATGTAACTCGTAAAAAGTTTGATGAACGTACTGATTGTAATAAAGCTAATGGCTTGTTTATTGGTCATCTTGAAGATGTTAAAGTTGATTGGGCTACACTGAAAGATGATGTTCAAGGTATGCCTTCATTTGCTGGTATGAGTATTCCTTATCTTACATTTACTTTTGCTAGTAATCATGAAAATATCAATGAACGTCGTTATGTAACTCAGCGCCTTCTTCCTGCTGAAAGTAATGTTGAAACTATTCCCGGCGGTAAAGGTGCTTGGAAAGTTGATAACATTTTCCGCTTTATGAAACATATATATAATGTATTTGTTCTTAAAGGTCGTGATTTAACAGAAGAGGAAATTGATGCTCTTACTTTGCCTTTTGAAGATTTTGATGAAAATATGCAATATGTACCTGTTGAGGCTGAAGAAGTTATAGCTGGTTATAAAACTGTGTTTGAAAATTATGTTAAGTTACTTAACAATAATGGTAAACCTGTTTATAATGATGCTAAAGGTAAACCTATTACTATTTGGATGAAGCTTCTTCGTTTCGTTAAGAATGATGGTAAATGGCGTGCTGTTGTTGGAAGTAAATCTTCATTTGGTGATTTAGGATTTCCTACATTTATCAATGATGGAGTTATTGAACTTTATAAAGAACAATCTGCTCCTAGTTTGCATATTGACCCTTATAAAGAAAGTATTGTTTATCAAAAATCTGCCGAACAAGCTAAACAACCAAATGTTGCTATGCCTGGTGTTGGTGTAATGCCTGGTGTTCAAACTGCTGCTCCTATGAATCCTGTTGGTGGATTTAATGGCGGTGGAGATTTTAGTCCATTTGGTGGTGGTAATGATGCTGCTGGTGCTTTTGTTAATCCAACAGAAGATTTGCCATTTTAAAAAATTAAAGTTAGTTAAATAGTTGTATGTAAGAGGATTGGGTACTATTTTAGTACCTAGTCCTCTTTTTTTATATGTTCACGATAAAGGTCAAATTAGAAATATTATGAAAAGAAATATTAGTAATACTATTTTAACTAAAGATTATATTTTCTCTAAAGTTAGTCAAATTACTATTTTTAGTACTTATACTGGAATTAGTGTTGAAGATATACAACATTGTATAGATACAGGAGAATTTATATCTAGTCCTTTTCGTGAAGATACTCATCCTAGTTTTGGTTTTAGATACGATAATAGGAATAAACTTAAAGGAAGAGATTTTGCTGGATATTGGTGGGGAGATTGTATAGATGCTGCTGCAACTGTACTCTCTGAAATTGTTCATAAGCAAATTGATATTTCTATTAAAAGTCAATTTCTATTTGTTCTTAAACATATTGCTTATACTTTTAGAAATATTATTTATGGACAAGATAAAGATGAAAACAACGATTATAATATTGCTAGGGCTGTTAGTAATGTACGTAATCATAAACCTATTATTGAACTTGTTACTCGTCCGTGGAATAATTTAGATGCTAAGTATTGGGGACAATTTGGTATTAATCTTAATTTTCTTAATACTCATTTTGTTTATCCTGTTGGCCAATTTTATATTAATCGTTCAACTAATCCTATTCCTAAATATTTTTATGATAAAAATAAAACAGATTTATGTTATGGTTACGTTCTTGGGCAAGATAAAAGAGGAATAGTTAATGTTAAACTGTATTTTCCAAATAGGAATAAGAAAACTGAAGTTAAGTTTATAACTAATAGTAATACTATTGAGGGAGTTATTAATCTTGAATTAAATAATTATGACGTTATTATTATAACTAAATCTACTAAAGATAGATTAAGTCTTGAATGTTATCTAAAGAGTATTAATCATTCCATCCTCTACGGGGGGTCTACCCTTGAATCTAAAATTATTGGTGTTGTTAATATTCCACATGAAACTTATAAACTTCGTCAAATTGAATATGATTGGCTTCGTAGTAAACTTAATCGGAATGGTTTTCTTATTAGCCTTATGGATAATGATAGAACTGGTCTTATGGAAGCTGTAATTCTTAAGAATGATTATGATATTATACCTATTATTATTCCTAAAGAACTTGGCGTTAAAGATTTTGCCGAATTGAGAAGTAGTTATTCTACAAATGTTATTAATGAATTAACTCAACAAGTTGTTAAATATATAGAAGATAATTATGGAGAAGAAACTGAATTTACTTGGGATACGGAAGAAAGTAATACTTTGCCATACTAAAAGTCTAGCTGGTGTTACATATACGGTTATGCGTCCAATTACTGAAGAGGATGAACAAAATCTTGATAAATTTGAATATCTTGATATAGATAATAAACGTATTGATAAAAAAGATATTTATTGTTATGGAGAAATTAATCTATCTTCTAATGATGACGTTGAATATATCAAAAAGTTTAGCTTACTTGATACTGATAACGGTGGAACTATTCATAGTAATTTTAATTATCAAGAAGGTTATGCTCTTGTTGAAGGAATAGCTAAAACTTATCCTACATTTGATATTATTGAATGGTTTAAATATAATCATTGTCTTATAGGTAAGCCAGCTCGTATTATTATTTATAAATGTAAGAAAGAAAATCTATGATAATAAAAGGATATGAAGAAAAACTAGATGATAGAGATATTAGATATATTAATTATGTTATTGATAAATCTACAATGCCTGATGCAATTGAATCTTATATTAAAGATTTAGATTGTACTATTATTTATCCTGATGGTTCTCGTCCTAGACAAACTATTAATTATGGTTATCGTATTACTCTTTCTAGTATTGAATATATTCTTGATAAACTTTATCTTGTTCTAGAACATCATCCAGAAAAAGCTCAAAGTTATATTGATTATCGTAATAGTATTATTAAAAGAATTATTGATATACATGAAAAAAATCTTGATTTCGAGAGAAGAAACCCAGTACGATATTATAGTAAAGAACCAAGGAAACGCACTAGAAGTGCTAGCAGAGTTAATCAATCAAAAGATGTCTTTACAGGTAAACCCATTGATGTTAGCACCGGTATTGCAAAGGCTATTAAGCCTAAAAAGGAAACGATTGCTCAGCGTAAAGCTAAACTTCTAGGTGGTAAAGCTGTTAGTTTTGCATTTAATGGTTTAAAAATAAGTGAACATAATGAATAAACTTTATCGTAGAAATAATAATGGTGCGCCTACTGTTTGGTGGGCTGAACTTGACAGTGATACTAATAGTATCACTGTTTTTTATGGTCTTGTACGAGGTAATATTCGTAAAGAAGTTTATGCTGTTATTCAAAAAGATGGTCAAAAAGAACTTGAAAGTAGATATAATGATAAGATTAAACAAGGATATACATATCTTAATGAACTTTGCGATATGCAGGGTTTACCCCCCGTGGAGGATGGAGATAATGATATTCTATTTAATTTTCTAAATACTTATCTACCTAAAGACCTTAGTAATGGAAACAGTAATCTTTTACTTCCAATGCTTGCTAAAACATATAATGGTAATGTTTGGAAAAAAGTCAGTTGTATGTATAGTCAGTATAAGATTAATGGTCTTCGTTGTATTATTACTGCTTATACTCAAAATGATATGTTTAAACCTGTTAGGCTTCGTTTCCAAAGTCGTGAAGGTCTTACTTGGCATACTCTTGGCTATCTTGAAGATTATCTGCTTGCTACTATTAATACAAATATTATCGACGATATGATTAATGGATTTGCAGCACTTGATGGTGAAGTTTATCTTCCCGGTTATACTGTTAATCAAATTAATCATTTTGTTAAAGATGCTAATTGTGTTGAAAATAAACTTCTTCAATTTTGGTGTTATGATATTATGATGGAGGGTAACCAAGTTCATAGAAATACATATCGTTATCATATTAAAATGCCTACTTGCTTTAATAATATTAAAGAACATTATAATAATAAAGAACGATTGATTATTCTTCCTAGCGGATATATTACTAATGATAATGAAGCTATTGACGCTAGAAATCATTTTATTAATCTAGGTTTTGAAGGTCTTATACTTCGTAATACAGAAACTGATTATCAATATGGTAGGCGTAGAGCTAATTATATGGAGAAGTTTAAAGATGCTGCTGAAGGAGATTTTATAATTCTTGATATTTATAAAGAAAAGAAACGTGATTTACCTATTCTTCTTTGTAAAAATGATATTAATGATGAAAAGTTTGAAACTCGTTTAAGTATTAGTCATATTGTTCAGCAAGAAGTTTTATTTGATTCTCAATCTTATATTGGTAGAACTGTTCATATAGAATATGGTGAACGAAGTGGCGTTAGCAGAGTTCCATTTCATATTAAAACTGTTGTTATAAATGGAGATATTAGATTATAATGTAATTAAGACTAATAGTTTTGATAGAACTAAATCTTATTTTAGTTGTTATTATAATTCTATTGTTTTATTTACTGATTATGATGCTAAAAGTTATAATTTTGCTATTAGATATAACGATATAACTAAAAGTAATGAACTTTATGTGATTTTGTATAATGATAATAGAATTAATAATAGTGTTCCTATTATTCGAGATGCTAATACTGGATTTAAGTTATATATTCCTAATAGAGTTATTAGACTTCTCGATACAAGATTGCGTAATGCTTTTGTTGTGTCTAAAGATGATTTTAATATTAATGTTAAATTTGTAGAAGAACGTAATGGTTTTTGTATTATTTATCATATAGATATTGAATAAGGTGAAGCCTAGTACATAAGATAGTGTGCTAGGCTTTTCTGTTTGTTAGAGGTCTAAAACTATACTCGTAGATATGATTCTTTTTGCCTGTATTCAATTTTATATATCTAAATGATTAATCTATCACGATAAGATTTGCGTGTCATAATGAGCCTTAAAATGCGTCATTCTCACTATGATATTTAACATTAAATTCAGCATCATTATTACTAGTAAATTCCTATTATATTTTTATATTTGTCTTGATAAACAAAAACAAATTATTATGAGTATTAATAAAGTTACTATTGTTGGTATTAAAGGATTCAAAGGAAGTGGTAAAGATACAGTTGCTTCTATGATTAGTTATATCCTTCATGATGGTATTATGAAAGCTAATTATGATACTTGGCTTCTTTATTATAAAAATGGGTTTGTTGAAAATGATGAAATAATTATTCATTTTGCTGATAAACTTAAAGATGATATTGCTGCATTTTGTAATATTGACCGTAAACTTCTAGATAGGCAAGATATTAAAGAAGAAAATTATTATAATTTTAAAACTGGTATTGTTTCTACTAATATTAAAGAAGCTACTTATGTTGTGGATAAATGGAATGATGCTATATTAAAATATAATGACTTATCTTCATATCTTGTTTTATATAATAATAATGTTAGTATTAAAATTAGAGTTCTTCTTCAATATTATGGTACTAACATTATTAGAAATCATTTTTGGAGAGAAGCTTTTATTCGTTATACTATTAATAAAGCATTTGATATAAGAAATAGTAAAGGACAATGTATCATAGCTGATGCTAGATTTGATAATGATGAATGTAAAGCTATTAAAGATTGTGGAGGAATGATAATTAGAGTAGATAGAAAATCTAGTAATGATAATCATGAAAGTCACGAAAGTGAACAAATAACAATTAATAAAGATGATTATGTTATTGATAATACTGGTACTCTTGTTGGTCTTTTTTATAAAGTTCTTAAATTTGTAACTGATTATATGGTATGAAATTACATCCTATTTTTGGTATAAATGCTCTTGCTAGAGTTTGTATATGTTGTGGTAAAGTTATTGGTTATACTCCACTTGGAAATTCTGTTGAAGAAGATGTTAGTAAGAGTAAACAAATAGCTGAAGCTATTGTATGTAAAGAATGTATAGATAAGCTTGATAGTGAAACTTGCTTTATAGCTTGTGACATGGATAAAGATAATTATATAACTGCTACTTATGATACTTTATGGATTAGAAATAAAGGTCTTAAAGAGTTTTTTAAAGAGCTTGATTCTATACAGCCTATTAATATTATGCCTAAAGAACATTTTTATACTGTGTTTGGAAATGTAGTTAAAGATTTTTATAATAATAAAGAAGATGAAAATAATTGAACCAAAAGTTGAACTTTGGCAACAAGGAGATGATTCTAAAGCTCATGTTGCTAGATGTGCAAGAGTTTGTTATGGTAGAGAAACAGGTAATGATGAAGCTACTATTAAACGACTTATTAATGATAAACATTGGAGTATGTTTCGTCATGAAACTTATTATATGATTGCTAATGATAGTGATAAAACTTTAGAAACTATTATTATTAATTATGCTAATACTATTGGTTTTAGTTATCATTATGAAAAACATGTTTATTATATAACTGTTAATGGTAATTGGGTTTTAGACCATAAAACACCATTTGGTTATATATCTAAATATATTGTTCCTATTGAAGATTTTCGTAATACTGAAATAGGATTTCATATGATGAGATATACTTTTTGTGTTGATACACAAATTAGTACTTCTCGTGAATTAAACCGCGTTAGTCCTAATAGTATTGCTGAAAAATCAACTCGATATGTATATGAAGATGGAAGTATTTGTAGACCTCATTGGATAAGTCAAAAAGAAGCTGAATTATTTAATAATGATAATAATGTTGATTTAGATGAAGCTATGAATGTTTATCTTAATGGATGTAAAAGAGATTTTGAAGAATATAAAATTCTTGTAGATAAATATAAAATTCATCGTCAAGATGCTCGTGGTAAACTTCCTCTTGATATTGCTACTAGATGTATATATACATATTCCGTAAGAGAATGGCGTCATATTATTGATTTACGTTATTATGGTACTACAGGTACTCCTCATCCTAATGCTAAAATTATTGCTAGTATGATTAGAGATAATTTAATGGAACTTGGTTATGACTTCAGAGATTGATAAACTTAAATATTTTCATATTGAGGCTTGTCCTAATTGTGTATTTAATAATTATTTTTGTCATGGTCTTTTATGTAATATTGTTGTTCTTAAAGTAGTTAAAGATGAAGAAATGAGAAATAATAAATAAATTATTAACTATTTAAATATTAAAGTTATAAGAAGAAGATTTTATGGTTTTAATAACCGTTTTAGAACTACTAAAAATACAGAAGCTATTGTATTTGAAAATGGTGGATTTGTTGGTAATCTTGGTTTAAGTAAAAAATAATGGCAAGTATTTATAATATTACTACTGAACTTGAGGATATATTTCTTGAGTTAGAAGAAAATGGAGGTGAATTAACTCCTGAACTTGAAGAACGTCTTGTTATTACACAAGAAAGTCTTAAATCTAAACTTGATAGTTATCGTAAAGCATATACTGTACTTAATCTTGAAGCTGAATCTTGTAAAAAAGAAGAGCAACGATTAGCTGTTCTTCGTAAAACTAAAGAAAATAATGCTGAAAGACTTAAAGGTGTTATGCTTGATGCTGTTATTACTTATGGAGATTTAGGTAAGTCTGGTAATAAAGTTATTAATCTAGTTGATAGTAAACTTTATACGAAGAACAGTAAATGTGTTGAAATTGATGAAAATCTTAATCAAATATTTATTGATTTAGTTCTTGAACATTTACAATCTCTTTGGGATAATGATATGATTGATGGTAATTTTTCATTTAGTAGAGATATTCTTCTTGAACAAATTAATGATAAATTTACTGAAAGATATCCCGAGCAATCTGCTAGACTTAGAGAAGAAACTGGAGGTTATTTTACGCTTGATGATTTAGATTGTATTAAAGTTAAATTTGAGATTGAAAAACCTGTTGGTGATTTAGCTAATAAAATTAATTTTGATTTACTTAATACTTTCTTTAATCATCAACATGAAATGACTAGAAGCAGCAGTGTTAATAAAACTACTATGAAGAATATTCTTAATGATGGTAGAGATATTAGTATAGCTAAACTTGTTGAAAATACTAGTCTTATTATTAAATAATTTGGTTATACTCCCCGTAGAGGACAGAATTAAGTTCATCCTCCACGGGGAGTCAACACTACTAATCTTGCTAATTATGGAACTAGAAGAAAAAGTAAAAGAATTAATAAAATGGTATATGGATACTTATGGTGTTAATAAAGACAGGGCTGTTAGAGATATTGAAAGTGTTATGTTACGTATAAGTCATAAATAATATGTATAAAGTAAAAGGTAAACCTTGGGCTTATTCTGGTGCTATTGATGTATCAGATTGTGCTACTGCTAAAGAAGTTATGCTTAAAGCTGGACTTAATTTTAATGTAGCTAAATGTGAACTAGTTGGTAAAATGCCTATTAAACTTACCGGAACTGATGAAGAACTTGACCGAATTATTAAAGAACAAAAAGAAGGCGCTCATGTTTTTGGTACTGACATTTATCGTAAGTGTGATAACGCCTTTGCTACCTATCGTACTGATTACAATATTCCTTTAGGTGTTGTTAAAAGTAAATATACTATTGTACAAAACAATGATGCTTTTAATTTCTTTGATGACGCTATTGGTAAAAATTCTGCTATTTGGCAAACTGCTGGATTTTGGGGAAATGGTGAAAGAATATTTGTAAGTGCTAAACTTCCTAATAATATTCTTGTTAAAGGTGACCCTGTTGAAAATTATCTAGTATTTACTAATACTCATGATGGTAGTGGTGGAGTTAAGATTTTATTTACTCCTATTAGAGTTATTTGTCAAAATACTCTTAATGCTGCTATTCGTACTAGTAGTAATTATGTTAGTTTTCGACATACAATTAGTGTTCATAATAAGATTTCTGTTGCACAAGAAATACTTGGAATTAGTAAAATTAAATCTGAAGAATTTAGTCAATATTGTAATTTACTTGCTAATATTAAAGTTACTGATGAAGATGTAATTCAATTTATTGGAGAAAATCTTCTTACTAGTGATGAAATTCAACGTCTAAAAGATACAGGACATACTATTAAAGATATTGCTTATCGTAGTGGTTTAGCTTTAACTGATAGTAAAATAAGTAGTAGAAAAATGAATGTTATTTCTGATACTTATAGTTATTATTTTGATGGTCCAGGTCAAAGAGATATTCTTGGTACAGCTTGGGGTGCAGTTAATGCTATTAGTGGATATTATTCTAATATAGATAATATTGAAGGTACTAAGCGATTTGATAGTATTTGTTATGGTGATAAATCAAGAAAAATAGAAAATGCTTTTGCACTTGCAGAAGCTCTTTAATTTAATAATTTAATTGTATATGGAAGTAAAAGTATTTAAACTAAAAGAGATTAAACTTCTTAGTGGAGATGTTGTAGATGTAGAACAGTATTGTAATGTTCAACCTATTTTACCTGCTTATGGTAAAGAAGGTGATGCTTGTATGGATGTTTATCCTATTCATTATGAATATGATAGAGATAAAGATAGACATATTTATCATACAGGTTTAGCGTTTAATATTGGAGATGATGTTAATGGTGAACCTAATGAAATGTCTTTACGCCCTAGAAGTAATCTTACTAAATCTGATTTTTATATGCCTAATGCTCCTGGTACTCTTGATTGGGGCTATCGTGGAGAACTTCTTATTATTTTTAAGAATCGTACTTCTAGAGATTTAGTTCATGCTGTATCTACTCTTATTGAAATAGTTGATAAACTTAGAGAACATATGCATTTACCTGATAGTATGGTTGGTAATGCTAGACTTAAACTTAATAATGTTAGAACTACAGTTACTAATATTCTTGGTAAAATTTCTACTCCACCATATAATTGTGATGGTAAAGATAGATGTTGTCAATTAATTATTAATAGTGCTGAAAGAATTAGTTGGAAAGAAGTTGAATCTATTGAAGAATTAGGAGAAAGTGAACGTGGAAACAAAGGATTTGGAGAAGGAACAGGAGGAGCAGCTAAAGCTTAAAGTTGGTGCTCGTTATATTCATAATAAAACGTCTAATGAATATATAATTATTAGTATTACTAAAATGAAACATCCAGATACAGGTGAATGGATTCCTGCTGTTATTTATAAACTTGATGGGCTTGAACCTTTATGGTGTAGAAGTGTTGAAAGTTTTAAAAGTCATTTTAGTGATGCTAAAGTTGAAGGTAATGAAGTTTATCTATGAAAAAGTTAATCTTGTTTTATTTACCTGATTGTAATGTTAGTAAACTTTTTGAAGAAAGGTTTCATAAAGCTCTTGCTCTTCCTGAGTTTGCCGGTAAGTTTAATCTTATTAGGTATAATCTATATACTGATATTGGTAGACAAGAAGCGCGTAGTACTGGTATTAGTGATGCTCCTACTACTTATTGCAATGGTGATATTCTACGTGGTGTGCAAAGCGATTACACTATTAGAAAATATCTTCGCAAGTTGTTAGGACAGTCATAGATATAGTTCTTTTGCCCTACATTGAATTTTAATTGTTATTGTGATTAATCTATCACGATATGAATATCATTCAATGTGGGGCTTTAAAATAGCTAATTTTATAAATTCTCATTATATTATACGAATACTATGGTTAAAATTGAATTTTATTATAAAAGTACTGATAAAGATAAAACAGAAGCTATGAGAGAAGCTATTGATATAGCTTTATTTGGTACTAATGTTCAATGTAATTTTAAAAATCTTCCTGACCATCTTATTCTTGAAGGTATGATACTTGAAAAGGCTGTTGCTGGTAAGAATATTACTGAATATCCTACTTGTATTATATATAGAGATGATACAGAATATAAACGATATAGTAATTCTGTTACTTGGGAAGAACTTCGTAATGATATTAATTATCTTACTGGAGATGAACCTACAAGACAAACAAATAATATATTTGTTGAAGCATTTATTGATGAACATGATTGTATAACTCGTGCTAAATGTGCTGATGCTATTGCTTGGATGTGGAAATATCAGAATACTAAAGTAGAATATATTCAAACTAATGTTGATAATCCTAATAAGTTTGCTGTTGTAATTAAAGATAGTTGGAGAACTTATGCTACTTATGTATATTCTGATAGTCTTACTACTGAAATGATTAAGAATACTCTTCTTAGAGTTCCTAATACTATTAAAGAAGCTGTTAAAAATAATGCTATTGTGTTATGATACGTATTGATTGTTTTACTAGAGATGGTTGTGACGCTTGTAAAATAGCAATTAAAAATATAACTGATGCTATTAATGAAGCTAATTGTGATATTACTCTTAATATTCGTAATACAAATCCAGATGATATTCTAAGAAAAGAAATTACTAAATTTCCTACTACTGTTATTACTAAAGTCGATAATGATTATAAAAGAAAAGAATTAGCTCGACTTGAAGGAAGTTTTCCTAGTGATTATATTAAAGATATTATTAATAAACTTGAAAAAGAATAAGCTATGACAGTTAAAGAACTTATTGATAAACTTCAACAATTCAATGGAGATAGAGTTGTTTTAGTTGAAGATGCTGAATATGGAGAATTTCAAGCAATTGATGTTAAACCTGAAGATGATAGATTTGTAATGATTACTACTACGGTTAAATAAATAATTAAATTTTAAAATTATGAGTAAATTTATTGGAGTTAAAATGATTGAAGCTGTTCCTATGACAGCTCGTGAAGCAAATGACAAAGGTATTGAAAATGTAAAAGTTGGTACTAAAACAACTAATACTACTCTTACTTGTCTTACTGGATTTGAAGTTCATGGTCAAGCAGCTTGTGTAAAACCTGAAAACTTTGATTTAAATGTTGGTTCTAATTATGCTCGAATTAAAGCTGAAGATAAAATTTGGGAAGGTCTTGGATTTGTTCTTCAATGGGCTAAATATGGACTAAAGAAGTAAATAGTATTAATGCTAATGGTTTATATGTTATACGTAAAGCTGGTTCTAATAGAGCTGGCTTTATTTAATTTGATGATTAGCTTGGAACCGCTACGAGTGCTACGCACTCTTCGCTATACTCCCCGTAGAGGATGGAATGGTAGTTGTGCTAGTAATATTAGTATAGTTGTTAATGATAATGATTATATTGATTGAATGAATACTAGTCTATTCCATCCTCCACGGGGAGTTGAGCGTAGCGAAGCGGAGCGTTCTACTAATCCTTAAACTTATAGTCGTTGGCATGACTGAAACCTCGGTAGCTAAGCTAGTCTTACTACTGAGGTTTATTTTTATCTTATTATTAAACTTAAATATATTATAATTATGGTTGCATTTATTGTTTTTCTTGGAATTATATTTGGCGGTGTTAAACTATTAGCAATTGCTAATAATATTAGTGACAATGAAGCTATGGATAAGTATAGTGGAAAACTATTTGTTGTTGGTATTATAGTTTTTATTATTCTTATGTGTGTTATTGGTAATAATGATGATGGTTTTAATTAAGATAAAAGTAAAAGGGCTTGTCCAGGTAGTGATACCATAGGCAAGCCCTTATTTTTTACTAGATTCAAGTCCAGCTTATTCAAATATATCTTTAGCTATATCTTTATAAGGTATAATACTAAGTATATTTTCATCAAGTTTATAATAACTATTATTATTAGGTAAATCAAGAACTCGATTAATACTACGAACAACAGGTATATTACGAACAGCCATAACTTCAAACTTATTCATACCTTTATATCTACCAGTAGTATATTCCTCAGTAAAATCTTCTTCAATAAGGAATCTAGCAGCCATAGCAGTAGTACCAAGTAAGTCATTAATAGTTTGTCCAATAGCAACAGGACTAGACCATAGCTTTTTACCTTCAGCATAAGCTCCAAATGGAGTAAATGATGCAGCTTCAGAAGCAAGACGGTCGGCATGATAAAGCATAAGATTATAAATAATACCTTCATCATCATCACCTCCCATACCAGTTATAGCAATTGCTCCAATAATAGCAGCACCTACATAAAGTAAATCACCTAAATTACGTCTAATATTTGCTTTTTCATGTTCAGGAAGAAGTTCATAATTAAGTTTGAAATTAACAGCAAATGAAAGTAAATTCTTACCATAAGTTTGGAATGCTTTAAGAACATCACTTACATTATTAATTTCTCCTACGTTAGTTTCTTTAAATGGAATAGTCAAATAATCATAAAGACTAGTATAACTACCTTTTTCAACAGTACCTAAAGTTTCATTATAATAACCATTCCAACGATAACGTTTCTTAAAACCCGGATAAAGATGTTTATGATATTGCATAACCATACCACCCCACCAATGTTGTTCAATATTAGCAGAACCAAGTTTATCATAAACACCATGAACTTTTTTATTTACTTCACGAACTTTATCAATAAATTTAGCATATTCTTTAAGAGTAAGTTTACTATCAGATTTTATTTGAGCAATACCATCTTTAAGTTCAAATTGATTATAAATATCTGGAAGTTTAGCAAACTTTTTATCAATATTCTTAATAAGTTCTTTACGCTTAGCAATATATTCTCTTTGTTGTTCTTCATTAAGATAAGTCTTAACAAAATCGAATATAGGATTAGCTTTAAATAGATTATATTTAGCTCGTTTTTTATTATCAGCTTTAGCATCATCCATGAACTTATTTAATTGTTCAAGTAGAGCTTGGTTCTCCTCTCCACGGGGAGTATTTATTACAGACATAAGAGCATCTTGTTCAGCTTTACGATGATACATTTCTTTACTCATTATATCATAACCACCTCTACCATTATCAACAAGTCTATGAGATTTAAGCATAGCAAATAACATAGTATTTTGCATATAATGTTCACCAACAGATTGAGGGCTAAATAGTAATCCACGAACTCTACGAATATTTTCTCTAAGACCTTCAGCAGTACTAACTTCAGTTACTCTATCAAAATCAACTACATGACTAAGTTTAATAATAGCATCTTGAAGTGTACTACTATTTTCACTATACATATTAGCCATATAACTAACAGTTCCTTTAATCCATTCAGATTTACCAGCTTCCCAATCTTTAAGATTAATATATTCACCAGCAGCTCGTTCCATAAATATATTACTAGAACCAGTAAGAACGTTAGCAATACCACCAGTAATGTTCATCATCATATATTTACTACCAGCAATGTTTTGAGCAAGAGAACCAAGTTTAACTAGATTAGGAGTTTTATTATCTTTATATTGTTCAAATACAAGACGACGAATAAAACTTCTAAGATGTTCACTAGTTCTAGTTTGTTTTTCTTGTTTATATTCAATTTCACCACCAGCACTAGCTTCTCTATTTTCAGTTATACTACCTTTATAATTTATATCATAAGCAGTATTACTAGTAATAATTTGGTCAGCAGTATAAAGAAGATTTTTAACTGTTTTAATAGCATTATATCTATTACTTTCAATTAAGAAACTATTAAATACTTCTTCCCAATTACGATTAAGAATATCATTATGAATTTTATTATTTTTTTCAATAATCTCATCTCTAGCTTTAATAGCAGCAGCTTTACGTTTACTAAATTCTTCATCACTTTCATTAGGTTCTTTAAATTTAGGTATAGTAGGCAACTGTTGAGTATCTTTATTAACTAATTGAATTAATCTAGGATTAGGAATATCATAATCTTTATCAAAAGTTAAATCTTCATTATTTCTCCAACTAGTATTATTAGGAACATTAGACGTCCAACCAAGAAAACTAAGAGCTTGTTCAAAGTAATCTTTAACAGTCATATCTTTAGACTTAGGTAAAGCTGGAAGATAACCCATATCAACATATCGCTTATTACTATTAGTAAAACAATACTTTTTCATAAGTTCATTTACTTTATTCATAAGTTCAAGTTGATACTCATTAAGATTAGTATAATTAGGATTATCATATCCTGTTCCTACTTTATACTTATTAACAAAACTACTATATTCTGGATTAACAAGTTCTTCTTTAGGAGTAATATGCATTTGATTAATACGTGGTTCATAATTACCAACAACAGCTGAACCATCATCTTTAATCATTTGCATAGTAGTCCAAATACGAATAGGTTTAATAGTACGAGTATATGGGTCAAAATAATGATTATCTCTATACCATTGTTTATATTCAACACTATCAATACCATATTTGTCAAGAACTTCTCTTTCTTTTATATAGTAATATTGAGTAGTAGTTTCTCTAGTTCTCTTTTGAAGAATATTAATTGCAGCAGTTCTATCAATATCAGTCCATTTATCTAAATCTTTAGGTTTAATAATACCATAAATAGTTCGATTAGGTCTTTCTGCAATAGTTCCATTTTCTTCAACTTGTTCACTAAATACTTCTAACCACTTATCATAATATTTTTTACCTTTAGCAAAAGCTCTATTTTTATCAAGTTCATATTGTTTCCAATTATAAGTAACATCACATTCACTTTCAATAAATTCAGCAACACGTTTTGCTTTAGCTTTATCAGTACTCTTTTCACCTCTAGTAATTTCATTAAATACTTCAAAACCAGTCTTGAGTTGTTCTAAATCTTCTTTACTAATATCAGCAGTATTAAGAATTCTAGTAGCATTATCAAAATATTTTTCAAGTATTTTATTAATAGCTTCTCCTACATTAATTTCTTCTTCACTCTTAGATTTATTACCAGTAAGATAATTATAGAAATCAGCACGATAAATTCTAAGTCTGTCTCTTATACACATCTGACGCTGCCGACGACTTAATAGGTG
>ENA-OZHU01000061-OZHU01000061.1-human-gut-metagenome-genome-assembly--contig:-NODE-61-length-72821-cov-29.547041_pt1 | contig 72821 bp, 63 predicted proteins | sample MGYA00244054_ERZ653700 | MGnify/ENA primary metagenome ERZ653700 (study PRJEB26926, sample SAMN06165279) | human gut metagenome | biome: ENVO:00009003; feature: ENVO:2100002; material: ENVO:00002003...
ATCGCATTCTCTCTAATATCTTGCTTATCTGCCATATTCTTACATTTAAGGGGCAAATCTTCCGGGTTATGAAAACCTATTATCTCATATTTTATTTTTTCGCAGATATTTTATTACTTTCTCGCAAAAAAACAGCTATGAATTACGGTTACATAAGGGTTAGCAGCGAAAAACAGACCGTTGAAAATCAGCGGTATGAGATTATGCAATATTGCAAGCGTAAGGGGCTTGTTATTGATAGGTGGATTGAAGAGAGTGTGAGCGGTGCCAGGCATCCTAATGTGCGAAAGTTAGGTAAGATATTGCATAAAATAAATAAGGGAGATATTATATATGTTACAGAGTTATCAAGACTTGGACGCTGTGCATATATGGTTATAGCTATTATATCTCATTGCCTCATGGCCAATGCCAGTATTATTGAAATACGGGATGATAAGTTGGTAAAGGATGACTCGGATTCTGTTCAGGATACATTCTTCAAGGTTCTATTCGCCCAAAAAGAGCGGGAAGACATATCTCGTCGAACCAAAGCAGGGCTTGCTCGTCGTGTGGCTGAAGGCCTGAAATTAGGCCGGCCATCTGGTGGAAAGAATTCGCATTACAAGCTTACAGGAAAGGAACCTCTCATTAGAACTATGCTCGAATATGGTTATTCAAAGGCAGCCATCTGTCGTAAGCTTAAATGTAACCCTAAAACATTGGATGACCATTTGCGGAGAATGCATGTCCTACATAAAAATTAAGTCATACATTACTTTTACCTCTGTTTTTTAATTCATAGTTATGGCAAAAGCAGAAATCTTATTCAAGGTCATCCGCAAATGGGAAGGTGGATGGAGTGACCACAAAAATGACAAAGGTGGCAAAACCAATATGGGGATAACCTTGTCTACGTGGAAATCATGTGGTTATGACAAGGATGGTGACGGAGACATTGATGCGGATGATTTACGCATGATTACTCCGGATGACGTTTTTCATGTTTTCAAGAAGTATTATTGGGACCGTTACCAAGCGGACTTCATACACAACCAGTCCATTGCGAACATCTGTGTGGATTGGGTGTGGGCCTCCGGACGTCCCGGTATCACAAGGGTACAACAACTACTGCAAATCAATGTAGACGGCATCGTAGGTCCTCAGACGGTTGCAAGTATCAATCTGGCCAACCAACGGCAGCTGTTCGAAGCTATCAAGACAGACAGAATCCGGTTTATTGAAGAAATCTGTAAAAGGGACCCGTCGCAGCTTGTATTCCGGAAAGGATGGCTGAACCGGGTCAATGATTTCAAGTTCTCTGTCCGTTGAATTCTTGTCCTTTTTTCCACTCTTTTCAGCCTTTAGTTTTGTGTCCGAAACTAAAGGCTTTTTTATGGCAATAACTGAAGAAAAGAGTTTAATGACCTCCGAGAAATTCAATCGAGGAGTTGAGAACTGGACGTGGAAAGTCAAGAATACCTCCGTAAATATTCTACAACGGACACATGCAACCGGCAGATTGCGTAAGAAACTGCAATCCCGTTGGCTGAAAGACCGTGAAGGAGGACCGGCTTATGTCGGTTTGGGCTTCCGTTTTGCCCGGTATGGTGCGTACCGGGAGTATGGCGCCGGGCGTGGATATATCGTCAAGAACGGAATTATAATGAAAGGACATTCAGCATGGAGCGATAAGAAGAAACGTCAGGAACTGCGTTCTTTACGTGTTTCCGAATATCGCATCCGGCGCATGCGTACCGTTGATGAGCACTATGCCGTTATCCGGCGAAGTCCCCTACCCTGGTTAGACCCTCCCATTGTGGATAACATAGAATCACTGGCTGATTTATCCGGAGAGTATTACGGTGACCAGGCACTCAAGAATGTGCTTCAGAAGTTTGATAAAATAACAATCGAAAAACGTTATGGCAAAAAGTGACAAGACTGTCAAAAGAGGTGTCTACTTGTACATCGATGGCAAGGAAATTAAAAATGACATCAATTCCATTGATTTGGAGATGAAACGCCTACAGCGTGACATTAAGGAAATGACACGCGGCTCTGAGGAATACAACCGCACCATGGCGAAGATACAGCATCTTCAAGGAATTTTAAAACGGCATCGCCAGGAGATAAAAGGCATCACCACCGAAACCCAAAAAGCGACTGTCAGTATTGGCAGTATGGTAGACTGGTTCAACCGTTTCGGTGGAGTTATTTTGTCCGTAATAGGTTTCCTGACCGGTTTTACCCTTGCCTTGCGCGCCATCAGAGACGAACGCAACAAGTTGGAGGAGTCCCAGGCCGGGCTGAAAGCCTTGACCGGACTTGATGATGACAGCATTGCCTGGTTGACCGGGCAGGCCAAGACGCTTTCCACCACCATGACAAAAGAGGGCTTGCGTGTCCGCCAGTCGGCAGCCGAAATCCTGGATGCGTTCATGCTGGTCGGTTCGGCCAAGCCGGAACTGCTTAGAGACAAGGAAGCGCTCAAGGCTGTTACGGAGGAAGCTATGCGGTTGCAGGCGGCAGCCAAGGACATCACCCTGAACGAAGCGGTTGATTCGCTTACTTTATCACTCAACCAATATGGGGCAGCGGCAGACCAGGCTGGACGGTTTACCAATGTATTGGCTGCCGGCTCCCAGGCAGGTTCCGCCAATATCGCAAGCCAGGCAAAGGCTATCCGGAATGCAGGTACCGCAGCGGCTTCGGCCAATGTTCCCATTGAACAGACGGTCGCATTGATTGAAACGCTTGCCTATCGGGGTATAAAGGATGAAGTGGCCGGAACGGGATTGAAGAAATTCTTTCTGGTTCTTCAGACCGGAGCAGACGAGACCAACCCCAAAATCGTCGGGTTGGATAAGGCACTGGAGAATCTGAAGAACAAGAACATGGACGCAGGCGCCATCAAGAAAATGTTCGGGGAGGAAGGCTACAATACCGCATCCGTAATCCTTCAGAACACAGAGATGGTGAAAGACTTCACCGCTGCCGTCACCGGTACCAATGTGGCGTATGAGCAGGCGGCCATAAACAGTGATACCGCACAGGCCAAACTGGAGCAGGCACGCAATAAGATGAAGCTGGCAGCCATTGATTTAGGGGAGAAACTGAATCCGGCTCTGACGGTGAGTACGAATATGCTGACCAATGTGCTCAAATATTTGCCGGGATTGATTGACTGGTGCAAAAAATGGGGTGGTACCGTCCTATATGTGGCATCTTGTATCGCTGTTTACACATTACGGACGAAAGCTGCCACTATCGCTTCAAAGGCTTGGAACGCCATCACCAAGACAGCTACCGCATTACAGCTTGCCTACGGTATTGCTGTCAATACTGTTTCAGGTTATACCGTTACTTCTTTTACCCAGCTTCGCAGGTTGAGCACGCTTTTGGCTGGACATAATATACTACTAAAAACTGTCCGCATATCCACCTACCTCTTTGCAGGAGCCATGCAAGTGCTGCAAGGCCGTGTGGATCTTGCTGCAAAATCCATGCGGGCTGCTTGGACGGTTATGAAGCTGAGTCCGGCAGGTGCTCTATCCACGGTTCTTTTTGCAGGTGGCGCCGCTTTTTTATATTTATACAAACGTGCCCACGAGTACGTTGATGTTCAAAAAGCCACTAATCGTCTCCAAAAAGAGGCTGCCAAATCCACAGCTGACCAGCGCAAAGAGTTGGATACCTTGTGGATGGTAGCGCAAAACAATCGTGTTGCTATGGATAAACGTAGAGAAGCCATGGAAAAAATCAACAAGATTGCTCCCGATTACTTGGGTGACATCACTTTGGAGACAATCAACACGCAAAAGGCGGCTGATGCCAAGGCCCGATATGTAGAACAGCTACAAAAAGAGGCGATGTTGAAAGGTGCATCATCCTATATTGAGTCCGAGAGCAAGAAACTAATCGAATACCAGGTAGAACTGGACAAGGCATTGGCTGGTCAAAAGAAAGCGCGTGAAAGTGCTACGTATGCCCAAACTGGATTCACCGCTTACGATGCAGCGGTAGAACAGCTAAAATTCGACATTGAACACACTAAGAAGGCTATCGAAAGCTATATGACCATTTACGAACAAATTAGCAAGGAGCTGGAAGTCTCCACCAAAACAAACAGTGGAACGGATGGAAATTCCGGTGGCAATGGTGGTGGTAACGGAGGCAAATGTCCGATATGTGGGAACAAACCTTGCACCTGCGATAAAAACAACACTACCAAAGACAAGTTCGTCCAAGCTGAAGCCGACTACTATCGGCGCATCGCTGACATCAAACGGAAGTACCTCGCTGACGATAAAATGACCCAGGAGGAATACAACAAGCAAATGCGGGATGCGGAGATGCAACTGCTCAACGATAAGCTGAAGGTCAAGGGGCTTGAGCCTTCAGAGATTCAACGTATCAATGACCAAATACTTGATGCGGAAATAAAGGCGCGTGATGAATTGCGCAAGTTTGATGAGCAGTCTGCCAGAGATGCGGAAAAACGTCGTGAGAAGCAAGGAGAAGAGACTTATTCACGCCTGGAGAAAGAGTATCAGTTGCAGATTGAGGCGGCTACCATGTACCATTATGAATACAAGACTTCCGAAGAGGAATATCTCAATGAACTGCGCCGCTTACAGAATGTGTATCATAATAAAGTACTGGAAGATGTTACCGTGAGTGAAGAAGACAAACAGAAAGTTCGTAAGCAGGCTGATGAAGCGCAAATGGAGGGTGCCAAGAAAAAATATGAATCTGAAGTCGAAGCGTTCACCAAAATGAAAGATACCATGATAGATGTATCGAAGCAATTGGGTGAAAGCCTGGCAGAGTTTTTTACCGGTGAAGAAAAGGACTTCGGTGAATTCATGAAGAATATACTGGTTATCATGCTGGATACACTCGAAAAACAGCTGATTGCCACTCAAGCTGCAGCCATTGCTGAAGTTACAATCAAGGATATATCAACTAAGGGATTATTAGGTTTAGCCTCTGCAGCCGCCAAGATAGCTTTGATTACGGCAGCTTTCGAAACAGCAAAGGGTATATTGGGCAACTTCTACACCGGCGGCTATACCGGTCCCGGTGATTGGGACCAGCCGCAAGGCATCGTACATTCCAACGAGTTTGTCGCCAACCGTTTCGCTGTCGCCAATCCGAATCTGCGACCGATATTCGACGCCATTGACGTGGCACAGCGTAGCGGTAATGTTGGTAATCTGACAGCTGAAGACATAGCGGCTGTGGCAGGTTCCGGAAAGAGTACACGTACCGTACCTGCCAAAGCACCAGCTGCCAGCGCCACTACGACGACCAATGACCCGGCTATGGTGGCGATGCTGATAGAATGTACCCGCGTATTGCGGAAGCTTAAAAACAGGCTGGATGATCCGCTGGTGGCAGAAACTTATGTTACCGGCAAACGGGGTATCAACCAGGCTCAGAAAGAGTATCAGAAGTTGAACAACAATAAATCACGCAACAAGCAATGACAGAATTATACATTGACGGGCAATTGGCCGCCCTTCCTGAAGGGTTCAACATTACGTTCACCTCCGAGAATCCGTATTTCACCCGCAGTTCCAATTATTCCTTGGACATAGAACTCCCCATGCCTGCTAATCATGCCATATTCAAGCACGTGAACAGACTGGATGTGACGAAAAAAAAGACTATCCTTCCGGCCACACTCATCGTTGACGCCAGATGCCTGCTCTACGGCAGTGCGGTTTTACTCTCAGTAGAAGATGCACTGGTTAAGGTACAGCTCGTATCGGGTAATGCAGAATTTAATCTGCTGACGAATGATGAACTATATATTGACGAACTTGATTTAGGTACAATCAGTTGGCCGAACAACAATCAGAACCGTTTCCAGCCACCTGCCAATATGGTGAACTACTACGGTTCGGTGGACGACATTGAAGCTGTATGGTTGCCGGTGCTCTATCAGGAAGCCAAATGGGAGAATCTTCAGAACGATGCAATCTATGAGTTCGGCACGAACAATTTTACCCTTTGCCCCTATTATGGCCGTCGATGTGTACAGCCATACCTTTTGACAGTCATCAAGAGAATAGTGGGGCATTTTGGCTATACGTTCGATACCTCCTTCTTTGATAACAATTTCTTGCGGAACGTTTATGTATGCAGCGCGGTAAGCAGCAACCGGGTGGCCGCCGCATTGCCGCACTGGACTGTTTCCGAATTCTTTGATGAACTGGAGAAATTCCTTTGTGCGGTTACAGTGGTCAACGAACGCACCAAAGTGGTGAGTCTCGTAGGGCTTAACGATTATTTTACAGAATCCGGAAAGGAGATAATTCCTGTATCTTCCCTGCTACGGGAGTTCACTGTGGATATTGAAGATGAAAAGAATGAGAAAGACTTGAGCACTGGCAATGTGGGCTACAATCTGCCTTCCCATACGGATGACGGCTATCTGCGAATTGAAAGGGACATCATAGAGGCTGCATACAAACAAAAATATGATTCTTACGATGCAATGCTGGCCGCATACAACGGAATGGGTGACAGTGACAAGAAAAGTACAATCTTTATTGTTGGCAAACGGTATTATATCAACTACAATGAAAATGATAAGAATACGCTGCGTGAAGTCAATTTGTATGCGGATTTAATCCGTGACCCGGAATCGTCCGATGTAGAGACCTCACTCGGAATCGTCCCGGCTAAAATTATTCAGTTCAATGTCGGCGTGTATGGCTCTGTAGCTGATTACGATTTGTCCCGTCCGTACACCTCCATGGTATTGAACATACCCGCGGTGGGCTACCAGGCTACTGTTGCCAAGCAGGAGCGCTTCAATGTCCAGGAAGCCATAAACGGTGACGTGGAGCTGAAGGAGAAGCAGGAAAAAAACGGGCACATGGAAGTGGCTGTCAATACCGGTAAGTTCAACCGGCAGAACGTAACTTACAGCGGTCAGACACATGCCTATGATTATGCCTATCCTTTTACGGACTACCAGCAGAAGACCGGAGCACAACTCACGGACTTCCTTCCGTATTCCCTAAGCTTGAACGATGTTTGTCCGGAGAGTGTCGGACATCGGTTGTCGACACTCAGTCTGTTTCACTCCAATATCCCTTACACAATCCAGTTCCAAGCCAATAAGCTGCCAGATGTGAATAAGGTGTTTCTTATAGGCAACAAGCAGTATTTGTGCGAGAAGATTGAGACGGAAATAGATGTTGATGGATTAAGCAAAGTACTGAAGGGGACTTTTTACCGGATAGAATAATAATGTTAAAAATACATCTGCTCTCAAAAATAACTCCTTTTCCCTTTGTTTAATTACCAAAAGGTTATTATATTTGCAGTGTCATTAAAAATCGCGATCTTTTTATGACTGAAGAAGAAGAGCTAAAGGCTCGGATTGAAGCTGCGAAAAAAGACCTCAGCTTCTTTTCCCTCTATTGGGATGACATTCAGAATACTGATTGGATTTCCGATGAGGAGCTTGAGAACGGCATCAATGATTGTCTCGATGACTTGAATGATGCACAAGACAAGCTGAATGAAAACGGTAGCCCTCCTTGAGGGGGCTACTTTTTCTCTAACATATAATTTTTAGGCTTATGGACGTACAGAAAGAATTGGGAAAATGGAAATCGGAATATCTGAAGTGTAACACTCCAGAGGAATTGGCCGACCATAAGAAACGTTTCAGGGCTTTTCTGCAGACGCTTTCACCAGAAGATAAAAAAGCGTTTGCGCAGGCGTTCCAAGATGGTGCCAGGCAATCAATGGATGAAGCCCAAACCATTGTGAAAACAGTAGAAATCAGGCAGACTTTAGAAAAAGTATTGCCCTTCGCTTCTATGTCGTATATTGCCCAGCACTATTTTGGCAGAACACGCCAATGGCTATATCAACGGATTAACGGAAGTGCGGTAAACGGCAGACCTGCCAACTTCACCGCTGATGAACTGAATACTCTATCTTTAGCTCTATCCGAGCTTGGCGACATAATGAAAGATACTTCTCGGTCTATCGCGAGGCCGTAAGGTTTTTAATGACAGAGGGGCTTCCACGGGTTGGAAGCCTTTTTTTGTCTCTCTTTGTTGGATATGTGAAATAGAATTAACACCTTTGCAGTGCCCAATATAACATAGCTACACGTTTATCAATATGAATCCCTTTTCAAAACGTAATCCGTAAAACCGGGTTAAGGTGTGGCTATACCTTTGGGCGCGTTTTGATAAGGGATTCGCCATTTTAATACTATGACTGAAAAACAAATAAGGATAGCAGACAGGCTATTACGGATATTGGTGGAGCATGACGGGCGTGTCAACAAGGATAGCGCACGCAGCCTATTGCTTAAAGAGTTCACAGAAAGAATGGATAAGATAGACATCAACTTCGTACTCGACACGTTGATAGACGACTATAAGCTGGTTTCCCTACTTGGTGAAGGTTGGCTCCGGCTGACACCGGAAGGAGAAAAGATGGCACGCAGGGGAATGAAGAATTATCAGCAGAAACTATCCATAAAAGAACAGTTCAAAGTCGCAGGAAAAGTCATAGGAACTGTAAGTTCCGTGGCTGGTGTCATATCCTTTTTGCTTGGGTTGTTATTTTAGCGATGCCCCTAAAGTATAGCAGATATAAGAAATAGCAACAACAAAAACGAGTCCTATAAGCCAAATGAGAACTTGAAGTATTTTATAACAAGTAGGATTCATGAGTTTTTCCTTTTTCGCAAAATTACAAAAAATAATTGAATATGAAACGAGTTTTATTTTTAATTGCATGTATGATGACCATGTTTTTGGCATCATGTAAGAACGATGATTCTAAAAGAAGAGAATCTTTTTTAATGAGCCAAATCAATGAGCTTAAGGCTGAAAATATCTATTTAAAAGGACAACTGGATGATTTGAAGAAAGAAAAACAATCAAAGCAAGATGACCCAAATAATATCCAGAAAATAGGCAGATGGCTTGATAATCGCCCCGGAGCTGATACCCAATTATTTTTAAATAAAGAATTAGACTCTAATAAACATTACTTGATACATAAATATTCAGATGGAAGTACAAGTAAAGATGAAGTTAGAGTAACTAAAGAAAAAGGATTGGTAAGATTTCAAATAATAAATACTGACCATGTAGAGTGGTACATTATTGAAAAAAACGGAGATTTATCAATGTATGGGCAAAGTGGTAAATTTGCAACTGCATTATGTTTCTAAACACAAGTATATGAATATCGAAGCGGAGAAATAAAAAATCTTCGCTTTTCTTTTGTTGTTTCAAAATAAACCTGCATCTTTGTGGTGCGAAATAATCAAACATGTTAGTCATGTACGCAGAGCGCGGTTAATGCTCATGACACAATGGGCTTTTTTTATGTCCATACTGAAGATATGTAGAAGTTTGCTTATTGACAAAAGCATGCGGCTGCCTTTCCCATCAATTTGTTTTGCTCTACGGAGTGACAACTGTTTGATTGTTTCGCGACACGGGAAATGGCAGCCGTTTTTCTGCCTATAGCGAAACAATCAAACAGTATGAAAAAACAAAATCAAAGTGCCCGCGGACGCTACGTATCCGCAGAGAAGGTCCAAGAACTGTTTGCCCAGTTGGGTATTGAATTGTGCGCCGGACGTAAACGTATCCGTGCAGCACGTAGTGAGAAATCCATTTCCATCTATGTCAATGGTGGGACAGTAAACATCACCTTTAATGAGAAAGGAGGCAAAGCATGATGTTCTTTGTTTACCATCTGCAGACCTATTCCCCCAAGAACCGGGCATGGAAAAAGGTGATTGACTATGTAGAGCAGTATAAAGATGTTCTTATCAAAGATGAACTCTCCCTGGATGCGCTCAAACATGAATTATGCGATGTGGTTAACCGGATTAATGCGGACCACCCCAAGCTGAAACGCATACAATATTCTGCCGGTCCCCTTGATAGAAATACCACACGTATCGAGGCCCGAGTTATAAGTGGTGGATGCCCGGACACGGTATTCTTTCTCGATATTTGCAAAGTACGTTCCGTTTATCAGTTCAGTGAGCAAGCGAATATGCTGGAAGAGAAAGGAGGTAAGGAATGAATACTGAAATCAACAACATCATATTGACTTCCACCATCAGCGAAACCATCTCGATTTTGCAGAGTGGCGGTGCTTATGCTTTTTGCAATTCCATAGACAAAGCCACCGGATTAATCCTGGACTTAAAGGTCGGTAATGAAGTTAGTGCTGATGACATTATATCCGTAATAAGTGATTTGCGTATCGTATCATCCATGATAAGAAACTTGACTCCGGAAGAAGAGAAAGGAGGCGTACAATGAGCAAAAAGATAGGATTCCGTTCTTATCAAAACGACGAAGAACCGAACAAGCAGGACGAATTAGAGAAGCAACAAGCTGAACGGCAGAAAACTATGGCTGACTTCCTGGGACAGAACTATTCTCCCATCGGTGCCACTTCACAAAAATGTTACAAAACTACCGCTGAACTGGTGTATGAGCTGTCGAACATTGTTAATGTCGCTCCGATGGAGCTGGCCAAGCAACTTTCCGATGCCGGGTACCATGTAGAATACTTGGCAGGACAACCCTATTGGGTGATGTACGAGAGAGCATAAATTCGTGCGGCTGCACCTCCTTTTGTACGGACTTGTACAAATTGGTGCAGCCGCATTCCTTTGATAAGTAAGATGTTATAAACTATCCGCACGATTGTACGGCTTTTGACCCCTATTATAGGGTGAAGCCATTGAAACATTGCATACCTTCCCGCTTGCTTTCATCCATGACATGTGCATAAATCATCGTTTCCCGGATATTACTATGTCCAAGCAATTTTTGTAGGCTGGACAAGTCTTTTGTTTTCCGGAGATAAATGGTCGCAAACGTATGCCTTCCCGTCTTGGCCGATATTTTTTTGTTAATTCCCAGTTCTTTGGCAATAGCCTTTAACTGGCGGTTAACGACCTGGTCACATTGAACGTTCCTGAACAGACGTCCTTCTTCCCTACCCTCTGCCCATTCTTCCAGAAGTTTTTCTGCAGGTATCGGCATTGGAATCTTTATCGGTTCCGGTTTGCAGTTCCGGTTCTTCACACGGTAGTAAGTCAACACATCATTGTTTACCTGCTCGATGCAGAACATACGGGCATCTGTTATATGCATGCTTGTGAAGCACATGAAAAGAAAGAAGGCCAAAGTCAGCTGAAGCTTTTCCGGCAATGTTCTTTGATAGTATAACTGCACGAACTGCATCAATTCTTCCTCCGTCAAATAGTCCACATCACTTTTTATCCTTTTGATATGAAACTCCTGAAAGGGATTTTCATCAAGGAAGCCCTTCCTATAAGCTGCGGTAACATATATCTTGATAGTAGACATATTTCGTTGTGCGGTTATCTCAGTATTCCCAAGCTCTTTCTTCATGTAAATCAAATAATCGGTTAGGAATTCGGGAGTGAGGTCACGAAACTGTAACAGCTCATTGTATGCCTTGAATTTTTTCATGCAGCTTAGATGGTGCTTGAGTGTCCCCATCTCTATGCGCCGGCTATAGGCTTTCATATATTCCTTCACAAAGTCGTGGAAAGTCTTGTAATCGCTGGGATTATTATACTCCCTCATGAATATTTCTTTCGTCAAAGCTTGGTTCCTTAATCGGAACTTAACCAGTATATCGTTGACACGCGCCTTCAGATTGTTCACGATGAGATTAATATCCTTTGCCTCTTTGCTGTTCCCTTTGAGAAGTCCGCTTTTCTCGTCAAACTTAGCGACGGGTACAGACACCTTGCAAGGAAGCATCAACTTTTCCTTACCGAGATAAAAGGTTATATATAGCGGAGCATTGCCCTCTTTGGTCAACCTCTGCTTGTTTTGGATGACTCTTACTGTACTCATTTTTGTTTTCTAAATTATTTCTATCCACTGGGAAAGTGTAGTTACGGAAAGCCGTGTTTCTGCTATGTTACCTACCTTTTGCACAAATTTCACCGAAATCGATAAGGTAGTAAGTCATTGATACCCAGCTAAACGACGAAAGGCAAGCAGCCTTTTTATCGACTACTTGCCTTATCGTTGTGATTCCGTTGCGATTCGAACGCAAGACCCACGCCTTAGAAGGGCGTTGCTCTATCCAGCTGAGCTACGGAACCAGCCTTAATTGCGGTGCAAAGGTACGCTTTTTTACGAATATTGCAAATTTTTGTATCACCTTTTTTCGTTACCTATGTATAAAAGGCTCATTTGCTACATAAAAAGTAATGATTAGTTACCTTTACAAACAAGATACACGGTATTTATATACAGATGTATTAAAACATTTTGCAAATTATCAATGTTACTAATTATAAAAAGTAAAAATATGGAGGAATATTCAAATAGGAAAAGTAGCATTGACCCGAAAATGAATGAAAGAGTAATAACAGCTAAATTTTAAAGAGATGGAATGGGAAAATCAGTTGATACAAGAATTGCAATGGTCAAATAAAATCAGCAATAAGGCGAGTAAGGAATTGGTAGCCCAGGAAATTGCCGGACTGGCCAAAGACGGTGATGCCATAGGAGCAGGCTCCGGCTCTACCGTTTATCTCACTTTGTTTGCATTAGCTCAGCGAGTTAAACAAGAATCTCTGCATATAGAAATCATTCCGGCATCTGCCGAAATTTCGATGACATGTATACAGCTTGGCCTGCCGCAAACTACTCTGTGGAATAAGCGTCCGGATTGGACATTCGACGGTGCAGACGAAGTGGATCCGCATAATAACCTCATCAAAGGACGTGGTGGAGCCATGTTTAAGGAGAAACTTCTCATTAAAAGCAGTGGTAAGACTTACATCATTGTCGATGAGAGCAAGCTTGTCAGCAAACTGGGGAGCAAATACCCCATACCGGTGGAAGTGTTTCCACATGCTCTCTCCCATGTGGAAAACGAGATACGCTTATTGGGAGCTTCAAAAATCAGCCTACGTCTTGCAGAAGGAAAAGACGGTCCGGTATTTACCGAAAGCGGTAATTTCATTCTTGACATTCATCTCAGCAACATTGTTCCTGATTTGGAACAGAAACTGAAAGCCATTACCGGGGTTATCGAAAGCGGGCTGTTCATTGGTTATGACATTACAGTCCTAATGGCAAACCGCTGATGTACCAAAGTACAAATAAGGCAGTCCATGCCAATAGAATGACTAAAGAATATCTCCAAGTATACTTCAGCAGTGAACCATAAGTGGATTGCCTATCATATTGCTGCATATAGGTCAAGACAAGTGGCATGTAGAACATAAAAGGTGTTATGGCATTTGTTGCACTGTCACCTATACGGAACGCACATTGGGTCATATCCGGCGAAATGCCCATACTTGCCAATACCGGAACAAAAATGAAAGACATAAAAGCCCATTTAGCTGTGGCAGATACCATAAAGAGATTGACCAGCGCCGTAAAAAGAATGAAGAGAATCAATATCCATAAACTACTCAAAGAGGCAGAGGACAGCAGATTAGCGCCTAAAATGGCAATGCACTTGTCCAAGTGGGAATATTCAAAACAAGCAAACATCTGTGAGGCAAAGAAAGCTATCACAAAATAAACGCCCAGCAGTTTCATCGGCTGCGTAAGTCCTTCTATCACATCACCGTCCGTACGGTATCGGCCGGAGGCAAAACCATAGACCATCCCCATCAAACCTATTCCAAACGAAAGCAAAAACAGAATACCAACTATAAACGGAGAACGAATCAACCCACCATTGACACTCCGCAATATCCCCCATGAAGAGAATGTAGCCCACAGAATAATGGCAATATACAGCAAGCCTGCAAATACAGCTCCCAACATAGCTCTCCGTTCCTTGCGGGACAGTTGTTTGTAGCCATTAAAATGAATATCCCCTGCATACATTCCCAAGTGCGGCAACAAGCTCCTGCGGGTAATATGATAAATGATAAATGCAAGCAGGAACGTGGAAACAAAGAGAAAATAATAATTGCACAGCGGTCCAGTCTGCCCCGGAGGAATATTCATCCTATCAGCCGCTTCTTGCGTTACAGAGGCAATCATGGGGTCTAATGTACTCAAAAACACATTAGCGCTATAGCCACAAGAGACTGAAACATAAGCTGTAATTATACCTCCAATGGGGTGCAGACCGACAGACTGGAACAAAGTTGCAGCTATCGGCAACAGAATGATATATCCTGCATCTCCCACTATATTGGACAACAGTCCTAAGACAATGACCAGCAGAATAATGCGCCAAGGATCACGTGGACGTCGTACCCCCCTGCGAATACATGCATCGATGAAACCCGAATGCTGTGCCACCCCTATTCCGAACATAGCCACAATCACCAGCCCTAACGGAGCGAATCCCGTAAAATTGGTTATGACATGGCGCAGCAGCCAGCGTATGCCCTCCGGACTCAGCAGGCTCTGCACCCGTATTTCTTCTCCAGTCTGCGGTTGCAGCACGCTCAGGCCATAGACATCGAATATCCATGAAAGGAGGATGACTGCCAGCGTCAGCAGGAAGAACATCGTAGCGGGATGTGGCATTCGGAGTTTACTCATCGTCGGCTTCCAGATTGTCTATATTCAAGATTCGAAGTTCCAATGCACGCACCACCAGACGAGTGGCATTCACCCCCACCCGTTCACTAGGCGGGAAAAGACGGCCGACCAAGTCATTCTGCCGTTTCTCCAGCGACTTGACTCCAAAAGGCATTCCCCTAAGATTGGCAATCATTTCTTTGGTATAGCCCAGTGCCAAATGACGGAGGAAACGCTCGTCATACTCATCAATATCATAGCTTATGATTGCTTCCTGACGTTTTGCATCATTCAGGACAGATTTCTTGAAGCGTTCCACTATCTTCTCCAGTATCGGATAGTTAAAGACCAGCTTCTTGCCGGCCATCACTGCCTGCACATCGGTTTTGGTCAGCAACTCTCCGGTTTTCAGGATAATGCCGTCGGCACCGGCTTCAAGTACGTCCACCCATAACTTCTCATTCAATATTTCTCCCGTGAATATCAGCACATGTACTCCCGGATAACGCTTGAAGATATTCCGGCAGATGTCCACCCCGATTGTGGTCGAACCTCCCAGTCCCAAGTCCAGCAGAACAAGATCCGGCACGCCGGCTTCAATCAATGTCCAGAACTCCTGCTCAGTCATAGCAGTACCTATTACCTCCGCATTGGGAATTTCATGGCGGAAAATCTCTTCCGTCCCTTTCAGCTCCAACTTGACATCTTCAACGATGATTACTTTAAATTTTTTGTCTTCCATATTTCATTTTTTCGGTAGCGTAAAATATATTGTAAAACCTCCTTCCTTTCCCGGTTCGGCATTGATACGGCATCCCCGGCGTCCGGCAAACTCGTCATGGTCGCGGATAATCTGCTTGCACACCAGATATTCCGTACCATACAGTTCTCCTTTCTCACCGGCCGTCATGCGGGACAAGTCGGGATAGAACAATTGGTTCAATTCTTCACGGGTCTTTTCCCTGCGCATATCTGTAAACAGAAAACGTATAAATTCCCCATCTTCCCGGGCCGACAGACAGACAGCTCCATCCAGAGTTACGGAGCAAGCCTCGTCTATCAGGTTTTCAAGCAGGAAACGCAACTGGTTCCAGTCACCGGTAATCCGTCCTTCCAACGGTTGTATCTTAAAATCAATATGCGCCTTGTTTCCCTTATACACTTTGCGGAAATATTTCCCGGCAGTAGCCATAAGTTCCGGCACAGATATTGTCGCACGCCTAAAAGTCACCTCTTCCAACTGGCGGGAAGCGCATGAACTGAGTGTCGTAAAGATACCTTTGTAATACTCTATCAATTCGCTGATGGCAACCACCGTTTCCCGCTCCTCCGCTTCTGTCTGTTTGCCGGACCGCAGTTTCCCTATCAGCTGCTTTATCTTGTTCGGATAATAAATCGTTTCATGCTTGATGGTCGAAAGACAATTATCCAGCACCATGTTCTGTACATGCAGCAAACTGTCTTCCCAGGAAGCTCGCCGGGCTTCATCTTGAGCCACTTCGATGTCCCGGTATTTCGTAGCCAACTTAACCACTGCATTGAAGATTACAATGGAGACATAACGGGCTATCAGTTCCAAAAGCAAATGGTCGGTCTCCTGCTCCGTACCTTCCCTGCGTTCCAGACACAGCACACCTATGCAACGACACATATTTCCCGCATCCACAACAAGCGGCAATGCTTGTATACCCTTTTCCGATATGTACACTTGCTGCTCAAAGCAATTCTCCATATATTTCCTCCAGATAGGCAACTCATCCACGGCGGTATCTTCCACTGGATTGGAAGTGTATTCCAGCTTATGTGTAGTCTCGTTGTATACAGCTATGCTTAACCGGTCGATACTCAAAAGTTCGTTCACTGCATCAAAAGCAGAACCTACAATCTGCCGTGGAATTTCCTTCAATGTATCCTCCTCACGCTGCAACATTTCCTCCGTATCCGAAACCGGCAACAAGGAGGCATTGAACACCTTTCCATTAATTTCCAGTACTTGCTCCAGATTCCAGCGGTTCACCAGACGTTTACGGAAGTAGAGTATGTAATATCCCAACAGCAATACGAACAGCAAAATCACCGCCAGCAAAATGCCCACCATCTTGTTGTTGGTGGAACGCTCCAGCTGCCGGCAATATTCTTCCAAGGATTGGTCTTCTCCCAACAGTTTGTACAAGGTGGTGTAGGCAGCATTATTATAACTATAGTCATCCCATTGCTTCAATGCAAGAAATGAGACTGCCGCTTCATTCCTGATATCCAGAATTACATGGAAATCCGAATTGAACATCTGGTTCCACCAATCCAGTTCCGCAGGCGTCCCGTCTCCGGTCAGCGTCATATAGCGATGTATAGGATGGGCGTATTGCTTGTAATGTTCGTTCAGGCAATACATTGCCGAATCTATGTATTGTAAAGCCAGTTCGTATTCTCCGTCCACATTGCAGTAATAAGCTTCATTGGCATAATCGGAGGCTTCGTCCAGCAAAGCTTCGTATTCATTCTGTGCAAGCAGTGCCAAAGAATCCGGCAACACCTCTCCGGAAGCAGTCTGTTCCACAGCATGCCGGCAGGATGACATGCACAAAGACAACACGACGAGCAACACCGACACAGACTTACGGATACCGGCAGGCAGACGGAAATAAAAACGGCTGCCTTTTCCCAGCCCGCTCTCCACATTGAACAGACAGACCTTGAACAAATCATTCGTCTTGCGATATTTTTCAATGATGCCCTTACAGTTCATCAGTCCAAAGCCACTTCCTTTGTTCTTCCTCAATTCCTCCTTGTCGGGAGCGTCACTCATACCGATGGCTTTCGAGTCATATACTTTTTCCCCCACGATGCGGGCTACATTTTCCGGTGACAATCCACAACCATTATCCTCTACCGAGATTTCCACATAATCCTTCTCCTGCCGCGCATATACTTTCACCATACCGCCCTGAGGGGTATATTTACGGGCATTCTCCGCCAGTGTATTTATCATAAACAATGTAAGGGCCTTGTCTGCCTTTACCCTAATATCCGTAGGCTGCACCTCCAACGACTGTCTCTTCATCTCGAATGTACGGCTTCCTTTCCTGAGCAGCTCGAAAAGTTCATTCAATTCGAACGTCTCTATGTTCAGGCTAAGGCTTCCTTGCTTCATCTTTATCCAAAGGGCAAGAATATCATTGTATTCGTTGATGGTAGTAACCAACTCGTCGATATACTGGTATTTCTCCTCCTTTATCCGCTCCTCTTTGATGAATCCTTTTTGAGTCAGTTTCTGCACTTCGTTGATGATACGGTCTATGTACGGGTGAATTCCGTTGACAATAGCCATACATGCTTTCTTTATCAGATTTTGCCGTTTGTTCCCTGCGATGTGCTGCTCGTAAATGTAGCGTTGCTTTTCCAGTCTGCGGCGTTCGTCGCCAAGGGAGATGGACGCCATGCCGTTGTCTATCGCCCATTGGATATAGGGAGTTATCACCCGTACCATCGCCTGCTCATCCTTGCTCATCCGACGCGGGAACACTAATTGCCCGTTGTCTATGCGGATGTCCTTCACTCCAAACAGCTTTTCCAATTCCGGGCAGACAGCCATCCGGATAGAATCGATGATTTCTTCCTCAGTCTGTGCATCTGCCGGAATGGATGCCGTTATCTTCTGACAGATGTCCAGCATCAGTTGCAGACGGTGGAGATGTACTCTGTTCCGGTCTTTGGAACGCTTGTTGAAAAACCAGAAGAAGAGCGATACAAGCACGAAGCCCACAATGACCAGTGACAACACGACGTTGAGTTGTCCCGCCTCCTTTTCCAATGCCTGGTAGCGGCTTTCCAGCTCTTTATCCTGGCGTGTATCTTCAAGGATATCCAGGTAAATATTGCGGTTATAGTCTGATTTTTCTTTCATCCCGAGCCCAGCATACGAAACGCTCAACTGTTCACGAATACGTGAAATCCACTCGGGCACGGTTTTCAGTTTCTGCTCCATCCATGCCTTCTCCGCACAAATCGTATCTCGACGGTCAAATGCTTTCAGCCAGTCCAAACTATCGTGGCAGTCATAGAAAAGGCGGTGATGGTCATTTACACATTCCAGAGCAAGTTTTAACGTGTCAAGAGCTTCTGTATAGTGACTGTGGGCATTCAGGTATTTGCCAATGGACACATATGCGCCTGCTATCTGATACAAATCTTTATATTGACTGAACTTCTGCAGAGCCAACTGCCCCAGACGCATTGGCAATAGAGAGTCTACCGGTACTCCAAACCGTGTCAGGGCATGGGAACGGCGGTCCCGGAAAAACTCGTAATTCTCCGGTGAGGCCATCAGGTTGGCAAGCCCCTGCACTCCGTTCCCTTCAAAGTAGAGATACCCTTTACGGGATGCCAACCGCCACGTGGTATATAGTTCGTCAAACTCTCGCAGCCTTTGTTCGTCCGGCGTCTCGCCTTCACACAAGGCAGCGGATCCCTTAATGTAATGATAGTACAATAACTGGTTGGTATCTGCCAACAATTCTTGATTATCAGTTACTTCATTGATAGAAGCCACTGCCTCGGGACGTTGTTGCAGATAATAATAATAAACAGCAGATACGATATAAAATTCGGAACGGGCATAATTCAAACGTATTTGCTCGTGTCGGTCCACAAACAGATTGTCATCCTCCGCTATCCTTTTCATACGGCGCAAGGCACTGTTGCGGTAATCATAGAACTCCTTGTTCAACGCCGTCCGCTGATAAATTTTCATCAAGCCGATGTCGGCAATAAGGAGTTCCAGCTCATTCTTGGTCAGATCATAGACATCCGTATGAAATTTTTCGGCCTGCTCAAAATCCATGCGCATAAAAGCACAAAAGCCCAGATTATTGGATGCTTCCGCTTTTCCTTGTTTATAGAGGCTGACTTCACGGTAGGCCCTTGATGCCGCATGGCAGGATGAATCCAGGTTTTTATAACGAAAAGCATAAGCCACCTGGTTTAGAGAGTCGATAAGGCGTACTTCCTTCATGGGTGCCGTTCCCACACACGAAACCATTGTTGTACAAAGGCACAACAACCCCGCAAACCATATAAAAGAAAGTCGTTTCATAAAGCAAAGCTACGAATAAATCCGGGAAAGAAAAATAATTTTTATACAATAACTCTTGTTTTATGTAACGGGAAATTCCTACCTTTGCATGCAAATTAACAAATAGGTAACATCTATTACACAAATGAGCGAAAAAGCACCCTTTATGGTATTCTCCGGAACAAATTCGAGATACCTTGCAGAGAAAATCTGCGCTAGCCTTGATTGCCCTCTGGGAAAGATGAACATCACCCATTTTGCAGATGGTGAGTTTGCAGTCTCTTATGAGGAATCTATCCGTGGCTCGCATGTATTCCTGGTTCAATCAACCTTCCCTAATTCTGACAACTTGATGGAACTTCTGCTGATGGTTGATGCTGCTAAAAGAGCATCGGCAAAAAGCGTTGTAGCCGTTATCCCTTACTTCGGTTGGGCACGTCAGGACAGAAAAGACAAACCCCGTGTTTCCATCGGCGCTAAGCTGGTGGCCGACCTGCTCTCTGTTGCAGGTATCGACCGTCTGATTACGATGGACCTTCATGCAGACCAGATTCAGGGTTTCTTCAATATTCCGGTGGATCATTTGTATGCATCAGCAGTATTCCTCCCCTATATTGAATCCTTGAAACTGGAAGACTTGGTAATCGCCACCCCGGATGTCGGCGGTTCAAAACGCGCCAGCACATTCTCCAAATACCTCGGTGTACCCCTGGTATTGTGCAACAAGACACGCGAAAAAGCAAACGTGGTTGCCACCATGCAAATCATCGGTGATGTAAAAGACAAGAATGTAGTATTGGTAGACGATATTGTAGATACAGCAGGAACCATTACCAAGGCTGCCAACATCATGCTGGAAGCAGGAGCCAAATCTGTCCGTGCCATTGCCAGCCACTGCGTAATGTCCGACCCTGCTTCTTTCCGTGTACAAGAATCCGCACTAACGGAAATGGTATTTACTGATAGTATCCCCTACTCTAAAAAATGTGACAAGGTTAAACAGTTGAGCATTGCCGATATGTTCGCCGAAACCATCAAGCGGGTGATGAACAATGAATCAATCAGTTCACAATACATTATCTAACCGCGGAGCGGTTAGAAATTAAAAATTAAAGGCTGCGCGGTTCTGAAGTGAACATTGCGCAGCCTTTAATTTTTAATTTCTAATTTTTAATTCTAATTCTCCAGCCTTCCCATCTTGTAGGTTCCTTTTCGTATCACCTTTCCGTTCTTGTCTGTTTCTACAAACGGACCGTGTTTCTTGCCTTGTTTGAAGAAGCCTTCATAACGGTTTCCGTTCTTGTCCTCCTGGATACCGCTACCTTCTTCCATACCGTTCACAAAACCGCCTTTATATTTGGTTCCATCGGTCTGAATCAGGGTACCTTGGCCGTTGAACTTATTGTCTTTCCATTCACCTTCGTAAGAGTCACCTACATTCCATTTGTAAGTACCGTATCCGTCACGTTGGTTATCTTTCCAATTACCTTCGTAAACGGCGCCGCTTGCCCACGTAAATGTGCCGTGGCCTTCCTGCTTTCCATCCTTGAAGCTGCCCACATACTTGTTGCCGCTGGCATGGTAATAAATGCCCTCTCCGGTACGTTCACCTTGAACATAAGAACCTTCGTAACGGTCGCCGGTATGGAAAAAGTAAATACCTTTGCCATGCTGCATGTCGTCCTTCCAGTCACCTACATATTTGTCGCCGTTGGCATATTCAAAAGTTCCTTTACCGTCCCGGACATCATTTTTCCACTCTCCGTCATATTTGGAACCGTCATTCCAGGTCAGTGTTCCTTTGCCGTCTTTCTTGTCATTCTTCCACGAGCCTACATACTTGGAACCGTTCTTCCAGGTATACGTTCCTTGGCCTTCGCGTTTATCATTCACCCAGTCGCCCTCATAAATATCACCATTGTAATAGTACATGGTTCCTTTACCGTGCTGGTAATCCTGAAACCACATGCCGTCATAACGGTTGTTATTCATAAAATAGTAGATACCCCTACCATGCTGCTGGTCTTGAAACCATTGCCCCTCATACTTTTCACCGTCGGGAAACATATATGTACCGTAGCCTTCACGCTTGCCCTTCACATACTCACCCTCGTAGACGTCGCCGTTCTTGAAAACGGTCTTCCCCTTTCCATTGGGCTTGCGGCCTTTTATTTCACCGGTATAGACGGCCCCGTTATCTTTGAACGTATAGGTACCTATCTTTATCTCCGAAGAGAATGTACTTTTCACTTTATCGAAAAAGCCGCTTTTTTTTTCCTGGGCAGTGGCTCCACCTTGGCATAAGAAAGCCAGAATGAGTGCAGTATATAGATATTTCATTAATTGATAATTGATAGTTGATAATTGACAAAGGTAGGATTTATCCGGTAAAATGATGCGATAACTCCCGCTTTTTATGACATTTTTTTGCCGCACACTATTTCTTTTAATTTCTCTTTGCATAAATGCCGCCCTGCAAGTTCACGGATTTCTTGTGGAGTAACCTCCTTGACAGCATCCAGTGTTTCGGCAAAGTAGGTATCCTGCAAGCCCGATACCTGCACAAAAATCCAGGCATCTGCCAGCGAGAATGCAGATTCATAACTACGGCACATGTCTCCCAACATATAGTTCTTCACCATGGAAAGCTCTCCATCGGAAGCCAGCTCGTTCTGAAGGCGGTCTATTTCATGATAAACCTCACCGATAAGAGGCTCCACAAATTCGTTGGCGGCTTCGGCACTGACCGCCAACACTCCCTGCCCCGGATAGGGCATGATGGCTGCGGAGATACCGTATGTGTATCCTTTATCTTCCCGGATATTGGACATCAGGCGACTGCCAAAATAACCCCCGAACAGTGTGACCAGTACGCGGGCCTTCAAGTAGTCCGGATGATTACGGTCCAGGGAAAGCATGCCCATACGGACGGCACTTTGCAGGGCGTCCGGACGTTCGATGAAGATACGTTTTCCGGAGGTGGTAACCGGATGGAATTCTGTCTTCTCCGGTTTGCGGAAATCCGTACCGAAAGCCTCGCAGCCAAACAAGGACTCTATCCTGTGGATGCAATCACCGGTTACCTTACCCGAGAGATAGATGCTGCAATTATTGGAATGATAGTAACGGTCATAAAACTCGCGTAGCACCGCAGGAGTGATGCGCCGATAATCCTCTTCCTGCACCAGACGTCCACCGGGATGCTGCCCGCCGTACAGAGCCTTCACCAATCCGCGGTGCGCCAGAAAGTCCACCTTGGAAGAGTTGACAAGAAACTGCTGGATATTGTTGTCTACAATCACTCCCAGCTCTTTCTCGGGAAATACCGGCTCTTTGACGATAGACTCCAATATGTCAAGCGTTTGGGGAAGGTATTTATTCAGAGAATAAAGGGTGACATAGGCATACTCGGATGCACTGGACAATTCCAGCCAGGCTCCGTAATAGTCCAGCTTTTCCGCTATCTGGGCGGCATCGTAGCGTCGGGTTCCCTCGCGAAGCATGCGGTTCGTAAACAACGCCTGCAAGGGCTGTTTCTGTTGCCATCGGCCGCCTGCCATGAGGAGATCGATACGTGTCACTTCATTGTCACCGGCATTGAGCACACTCAATGGCACGCCATTAGGCAACTTGATACGTTCCGGTCTTTGCACTGCCAGTTGTTCCGGTTCAAGAATCCGGGGTTGGTCACTTCGGTTCAGCATGGGCTTTCTAGTTTACAACCCGTGGCTTTTAAGAAATTCTTCTGCCCGTTCCAAATCCTGAGGAGTATCTATGCCGATAGTTTCCACATCCGTGACACCTACCTTGATGGTATATCCGTTTTCCAGCCAACGAAGCTGTTCCAATGATTCGGCAATCTCGAGGGATGACTGCGGAAGGGCGGTTATCTCTTTCAGTACCTCTACGCGATAGGCATAAAGGCCGATATGCTTATAATATGTATGATTCTCCAGCCAGTCTTCCTTCGCCGCATTGCGCTGGTAGGGAATGATGGAACGGCTAAAATAGAGGGCATTCCTGTTTTTGTTGAGCACAACCTTCGGAGAGTTCACATTTTCCAGTGCCTCGAAACCATTATCTACCGTAAAGGGTTTCACCAGAGTGGCTATCTGGGTGGCCGGATCGTCGAAACATGCTTTGACGGCTTGTAACTGCGAAGGCTGGATGAAAGGCTCATCCCCCTGGATATTCACCACGACATCAAACTGTCCTCCTATTTTTGTACAAGCTTCCTGACAGCGGTCGGTGCCGCTTTTATGTTCGGTGGAAGTCATTACCACCTTTCCTCCGAATGCTTTTACTGCGGCTTCAATACGCTCATCGTCCGTAGCCACGTATGCATCGTCCAAGATTCCTGCCACTTGCTCGTATACTCGCTGTATCACGGTTTTTCCACCTAACACCGCCAATGGTTTGGCTGGAAAACGCGTAGATGCGTAACGGGCAGGTATGATTCCTAAAAATTTCATTTTCAATCTTCGTTTTTTAAAATGAGAGTGTGTCCGAAAGTGTTCATATACTATCGACCCATCTCCTTATATTCTTTATTAATTATAACAGTTGTTTCAATCCTCGCAGGATATAATCACGTTTCAAATCTTTTGGCTTATAGACAGTCCCGTCACAAGACAACAAGTCTATATCCAGCCGTACAATTTCCTGCTCCTTCTCCTCGGGCTTCCTTCCGGCTTCCCGTTCGATGGCTTTCAGGCAGGCGGTGACTTCCTCTACCGGATTATCGGAAGCAAAGCATGCCACCTGATTGGAGAACAGATTCGGACGGTGAAAGAACAAAGGTACCGTCTCCTCCTCTTCCGAGAAACGTATTCCCGAAAAAAGTTCCGTCAAGCGTCTGCGAGCCAGTTCCATGTTCTCCCTCCGCTGCTCGTTGCTCCCAATACTAATCGTATAATCCATTTTTTTAAGGTGAAAGGGGAAAAGGTGAAAATTGAAAGTTTACCTTTCCACTTTCAATTTTCACCTTTCAACTAATTAAACAGTTCGTCGAGTCCCTCTATCGGTTCTTCTATATGGGTGTCTCCTTCCAGATTCACATCATCCTTGCACGGGTCATAGCCTTCGGGCAACTGGAATGTTTCATTTTCATCATATCCCAGAGATTTGTCACCGAGCACTTTCACCATGTATTTGGTCCAGATAGGCAATGCCATGGAAGCACCTTGTCCGTGAAGCATCGTATCGAAGTGGATGTCGCGGTCCTCACCGCCCACCCAGCAACCGGACACAAGCGAAGGCGTGAAGCCCATAAACCAGCCGTCGGCATTGTAGTTCGTCGTTCCGGTCTTGCCGCCCATGTCGGCTTTCACACCTAGACGGCGCACACGGCCTCCGGTACCTTCGTTGACAACGGCACGCAGCATGACCAGCATCTTGTAAGCGCTGGATACGCTGATGACTTCCTGCATTTCGGGAGCAAAGGTCACCAGCACGTTTCCATCATTGTCCTCGATGCGGGTCACGAACAGCGGAGCTACCCGGATACCCTTGTTGGGGAATGCGGTATAGGCACTTACCATCTCGCCGACGGAAATCTCGCACGGGCCCAGACAGAGTGAAACGGAAGGTACTATATCACGGTTGCGGACACCGAAAGTATGTATAAGACGTTTCAGATTATAGGGATTCAGCTTGCTCATGAGATAGGCCGTAATCCAGTTGTCCGAGTTTGCCAGCCCCCACTTCACAGTCACCATGTCACCAATCAGCTTTTTGTTGGCATTACGCGGCGTCCACGGTTTTCCGTTTTCATCAATCAGCGTGTATTCCACGTGGCGCACTTCGTCGCAGGGAGAAAAACCGTTCTCCATAGCCAATGTATAAAGGAAAGGCTTGATGGTAGAACCTACCTGGCGGCGTCCCACCATGGCCATATCGTACTGGAAGTAATGGTAGTTCGGTCCGCCTACGTATGCCTTGACATGTCCGCTGCGCGGGTCCATGGACATGAAACCGGCACGAAGGAAGAACTTGTAGTAACGGATGGAATCCATCGGGGTCATAATGGTGTCTTTCTCCCCTTCCCAACTGAATACGGACATCTCCTCCGGGGTATCGAAGGCTTTCTTTATTTCAGCTTCGGTGGCTCCGGCTTTCTTCATAATGCGGTAGCGGTCGGACAACCTCATGGCACGTCCCAGAATCTCGTCCACCTGCTCCTGGGTCAGACGGAAGGTGTAGGGAGCTTTCTTGGCCCCTTTCTTTTCCTTGAAGAAGTAACCTTGCAGTTCCTTCAGATGCTCTGTCACGGCATCCTCGGCATACTGCTGCATACGCGAGTCGAGCGTGGTATAGATTTTCAGCCCGTCGGTGTAGAGGTTGTATTTGGTACCGTCTTTCTTGGTGTTCTTTTCGCACCATCCAAAGAGCGGGTTGTTCTCCCAGTCGAGTGAATCCTCGTAGTATTTCTGCATCTGCCAACCGCGGTAGTTGGCCTTGTCGGGCTTCTTGGCGGTGAGCACGCCGCGCAGGTATTCGCGGAAATAAGTGGCCAACCCTTCCTTGTGGTCCACACGGTTGTACTTCAGTTTCAGAGGCAACGCCTGGAGGGAGTCGCGCTCGGCTTCCGTAATATATCCCGCTTTCCGCATCTGGTCGAGCACCACATTGCGCCGTCCGCGGGAACGTTCATTGTAGCGCACCGGATTATAGAGAGACGGATTCTTGCACATGCCCACCAACGTAGCCGCTTCCTCAATCTTCAAATCTTTCGGTTCGCAACCGAAGTAGGTAAAGGCAGCAGTCTTGATGCCTACCGCATTGTTCAGGAAATCGAACTTGTTGAGATACATGGTGAGGATTTCCTCTTTTGTATAGTAACGTTCCAGCTTTACGGCAATCACCCATTCGATAGGCTTCTGGAACAGACGTTCCATCACATTGTCGGCACTGGGGGAATAAAGCTGCTTGGAAAGCTGCTGGGTGATGGTACTGCCACCGCCGGCATTCTTCTGCATCAGGATACCGCGCTTCACTACGGCACGCGTCAGGGCGTAGGCGTCAATGCCCGAATGTTCGGCAAAACGTACATCTTCCGTAGCTATCAAGGCGTTAATGATATTGGGCGACAAATCATTGTATCCCACAAACACGCGGTTTTCCTTACTATAGGAATAAGTACCCAATACTTTTCCGTCCTCGGAAAAGACTTCTGTGGCAAATTTGTAATTCGGATTTTCCAGGTCTTCCACCGGAGGCATATAGCCTATCCAGCCCTTGGCTATGGAAAAGAATATAAAGACACACACCAGCGAAATCAGTGCGATGAAAATCCATAGGATTTTGACGACTTTCCTTATCATGTTTCAGTTGCTAAAATCAAAGTTCAATAATAGGGCAAAGGTACGGAAATATATTGGATGTGCCTATGCTTTTTATATCTTTTTCAGGATAAGATTTCCGGCATCCACAAAAAAACGCCCGTTTATTTTAATGGAAACTCTCAGTGAAATGCAAAACGATTGCAAAACAATTAGAAAACTTGAAGAAAAAATCGGAAAGGAAAAATACATCGTAATGAACTATAATACAGATTGGAACAATAAAAACTTGCCCTCGCGCGCGTAAGAGGAGATAAGATAATAAGAGAAGAGAAAAAAACGACGTTGTCGTTAAAAAGAACGACGGCGACGGCGTAAAGAGATACCACACTTCACTGTCCGGAATGCCACACTTCGACAAGGCAAACGCCGCACTTGACTAAGGCAAATGCCACACTTGAACATTCGCGAAATGCGGCATTTACTTTGTCGAAGTGTGGCATTCCGGATGATGAAGTGTGGCATTCCGGACAACAAGCCACACGGTTAAAAAAACAGCCCATATTTCGCAAAAAACTTCCCCGCATATTTCCGTAGCCCGCATATTTTCCGTAACTTTACACTCTCGAAAAGTATAAATGAATTCAACGATATGGAAAACAGAAGTTTAGTCACCATTGCCGAGCATAGCCGGGAAAAAATCCTCTATATGCTCGAGATGGCGAAAGAGTTTGAAGCCCATCCCAACCGGCATATATTGGACGGGAAAGTAGTTGCCACCTTATTTTTCGAGCCTTCCACCCGTACACGCCTCAGTTTCGAGACTGCCGCCAACCGGCTTGGAGCACGTGTCATCGGGTTCAGTGACCCCAAAGCCACCAGCTCATCCAAGGGCGAGACGCTGAAAGACACCATCAAGATGGTGAGCAACTATGCCGACATCATCGTGATGCGCCACCACCTCGAAGGGGCCGCACGCTATGCCAGTGAAGTCACCACCGTGCCTATTGTGAATGCCGGAGACGGTGCCAACCAGCATCCCTCACAAACCATGCTCGACCTCTACTCCATCTACAAGACGCAAGGCACGCTGGAGAATCTGAATATCTTCCTGGTCGGCGACTTGAAGTATGGCCGTACCGTCCACTCCCTGCTGATGGCCATGCGCCACTTCAACCCCACTTTCCACTTCATCGCTCCCGACGAGTTGCGGATGCCCGAAGAATACAAAATTTACTGCCGCGAGCACAACATCAAGTACGTGGAACATACGGACTTTACGGAAGAAATCATTGCTGATGCCGACATCCTCTACATGACCCGTGTGCAGCGCGAGCGCTTCACCGACCTTATGGAGTACGAGCGGGTGAAGAATGTCTACATCCTGCGCAACAAGATGCTGGAACATACCCGTCCCAACCTGCGCATCCTGCATCCGTTGCCCCGTGTCAACGAAATAGCCTATGATGTGGACGACAATCCCAAGGCATACTATTTCCAGCAGGCACAAAACGGACTGTATGCCCGTGAAGCTATTCTGTGCGATGTACTGGGCATCACGCTGGATGAGGTGAAAAAGAGTAAAGGAGTAATTCAGTAGAATCGTCTAATAACAAATATTTTAAGATGTTAAGCGAAAAGAAACAAGAATTGCAGGTTGCTGCTCTGGAAAACGGCACTGTAATAGACCATATACCCTCCGAGAGACTGTTTACCGTAGTCTCCCTGCTCGGACTGGAACACATGAGCAACAATATCACTATCGGCTTCAACCTCAAGAGCAAGAAGCTGGGCACGAAAGGTATCATCAAGATTGCCGACAAGTTCTTCTGCGACGAAGAGATAAACCGTATCGCCGTGGTGGCTCCCAATGTAAAACTGAACATTATCCGCGACTACGAAGTGGTGGAGAAACGCGAAGTCCGCCTGCCCGAAGAGCTGCGCGGAATCGTGAAATGCGCCAACCCGAAGTGCATCACGAACAATGAGCCTATGCCTACGTTGTTTCATGTCGTGGATAAGGACAATTGCGTCATCAAATGCCACTACTGCGAAAAGGAGCAGACCAGAGAAGATATTGAGATTCTATGAAAGAAGACTGGAAACCCGGAACAATGATTTATCCGCTGCCCGCCGTACTGGTGAGCTGCGGAAGCACTCCGGAGGAATATAACATTCTGACTATCGCATGGACGGGGACGATTTGTACGAACCCGCCCATGTGCTACATCTCCGTACGCCCCGAACGCCACTCCTACGACATCATCAAGCGGAATATGGAATTCGTCATCAACCTCACCACGAAAGATATGGCACGGGCCACGGACTGGTGTGGCGTACGCTCCGGAAAGGACTACAACAAATTCGAGGAAATGCATCTGACACCGGGGAAAAGCACCGTAGTCAGCGCGCCTCTCATCGAGGAATCACCGCTTTGCATAGAATGCCGGGTAAAGGAGATTATGGCTCTCGGTTCGCACGACATGTTTATAGCGGATGTGGTAAATGTACGTGCCGATACCCGTAATCTGAACCCTGAAACCGGCAAACTGGAACTGGCGGAAACGAATCCCTTGGTCTATGTGCACGGCGGATATTATGAGCTGGGAGAAAAGATAGGCAAATTCGGATGGTCAGTAGAGAAAAAGAAGTAATAATGCGATAAAGGTTTTAAGAGATGGAGTTGCGACGAATCTTGATGGGCTTATATCTGTTGGCCTTCCCCGCCATGATGTGGGGACAGACTCCGGTTGTGCCCGGTACTGCCGACGAAGAGCATTCCGGACACCGCAAGGAAACTCCGGTCAATTTCGGTTTCAAAGGCGGTTTCACCTCTTCCTTGTTCCTTGTATCCCAGTTCAGCGTCAACGGAGTGCCCATCGACGAAGTGCAGAACAATTACAAGATAGGATATTTCGGCTCCCTTTTCATGCGGATAAACTTCGACCGCCATTTCCTGCAACCGGAAATATCCTACAACATCAACCGGTGCAACATCACCTTCGAGAAACCTCTGCCCGAAGACGCCGCATCAGGAGCCCGGCTGGAGGAAGCCTCCATTACATCGTCCATCCACAGTATAGACATCCCCGTCATCTACGGATACAACTTCATCAAGGAGGGGCCGTACAGCCTTGCCGTCTTTGGAGGACCCAAAGTGCGCTATATATGGGACAGGAAAAGTGACATCGACTTCGAGAATTTCGACCAGGTGAATATCCGTGAAAGGCTGCGTCCGCTCAATCTCAGTTTCACCGTCGGCGTATCCGTCACCATCTCACGCGTCTTTTTCGACTTCCGTTACGACATGGGGCTGCATAACATCTCCAAGAGCGTGACATACGATATTCCGGCCGACAACAACGCCGCAGACGAAAATACGAAAAACGAAATACGTTTTCACCGCAGGGACAATGTGCTGAGTTTTTCTTTCGGAGTGTTCTTTTGACAGTAAATTTCTTCCTTTTCTTTCAATTTATTCATTTATTTCCCGTAAATTTGTGCGCTTAACAAGAGAACACAGATTTATCAAACTTATCTAATAAGCAGAATGAAAAGAGATGATTTAATTTTCGAACTTATCGAAAAAGAACACCAACGTCAGCTCAAAGGCATTGAACTGATTGCATCAGAGAACTTTGTAAGTGACCAGGTTATGCAGGCAATGGGCTCCTGCCTCACCAACAAGTATGCTGAAGGATACCCCGGCAAGCGTTACTATGGTGGTTGTGAGGTAGTAGACCAGAGTGAGCAGATTGCCATCGACCGCTTGAAACAGATTTTCGGCGCAGAATGGGCCAACGTACAGCCGCACTCCGGTGCACAAGCCAATGCAGCCGTATTCCTCGCCGTGCTCAATCCGGGCGACAAATTCATGGGACTGAACCTTGCACACGGCGGTCACCTCTCCCATGGCTCACTGGTCAACACTTCCGGTATTATCTATACTCCCTGCGAATACAATCTGAACCAGGAAACCGGACGTGTGGACTATGACCAGATGGAAGAAGTTGCCCTGCGCGAGAAACCCAAAATGATTATCGGCGGCGGTTCTGCTTATTCCCGCGAATGGGACTACAAGCGCATGCGCGAAATCGCGGACAAGATAGGTGCCATCCTAATGATTGACATGGCTCATCCTGCCGGACTGATTGCAGCCGGTGAACTGGATAACCCCGTGAAATATGCCCACATCGTGACCTCTACTACTCACAAGACTCTGCGTGGTCCTCGTGGTGGCGTTATCATGATGGGTAAGGACTTCCCCAATCCCTGGGGCAAGAAAACTCCGAAGGGAGAAATCAAGATGATGTCCCAGTTGCTGGATTCAGCCGTATTCCCCGGTATCCAAGGTGGTCCGCTGGAACATGTCATCGCAGCCAAAGCCGTTGCCTTCGGCGAAATCCTGCAACCGGAATGGAAAGAATATGCCAAGCAGGTGAAGAAAAACGCCGCTGTCTTGGCACAAGCCTTGATAGACCGTGGCTTCACCATCGTTTCCGGCGGTACGGACAACCACTCCATGCTGGTGGACCTGCGCAGCAAATATCCCGATTTGACCGGTAAGGTTGCCGAGAAGGCGTTGGTGTCTGCCGACATCACCGTAAACAAGAACATGGTTCCGTTTGACAGCCGCTCGGCTTTCCAGACTTCCGGTATCCGTCTGGGTACTCCTGCCATCACAACCCGTGGTGCCAAGGAAGACCTGATGCTCGAAATTGCCGAGATGATTGAAACCGTTCTGTCCAACGTAGACAACGAACAAGTCATCGCAGAGGTACGTGCACGCGTCAATGCGAAGATGAAAGAATACCCGCTGTTTGCTTATTAATAAGCAAACAGAATTAAAAATTAAGAATTAAAAATTAAAGGCTGCGCAATGTTCGCTTTGAACTGCGCAGCCTTTAATTTTTAATTCTTAATTTTTAATTCTAAACGCGCTCCGCGCGTTTAGCTCAGCCCTTCTATATTTCCGTCCACAATATCAATGTGTTCGGCTTGTGGTTTCTTGGGTAATCCCGGCATACGGAGAATTTCACCGGCGATGGCTACAATCATTTCCGCACCGTTATTGACCACAATATCCTTGATGTGGAACTCAAAGTTGTTGACTGCACCGTATATCTTCGGGTCGGCAGAGAAGGAGTACTGCGTCTTGGCAATACAGACGGGGTAATGGCTGATACCCATCTGCTCTATCAGTTTGATAACTTTGCGGGAGTGGAGACTGTAAGTCACTACGCTTGCCCCGTAGAGGTTGCAGGCTACCTTTTCTATTTTACGTTCCACGCAATCGCTCTCTTCGTAGGTGAAGGTCAGCGGTTCGGATGGTTTGTTCTCGATAGTATCTACTACCAGATTGGCAAGGTCAACGGCTCCCTCTCCTCCTTTGGCAAAGGCGTTGTTCACGGCAAAACCTACCTCAAGCTTTTCTTCGCAATGGCGGCGGATAGCTTCCACCTCCTCGTCCGTATCACTGGCAAAACGGTTGAATGCCACGATGACCTGCTGGCCGAATGAACGCAAATTGCGTACATGCTTGTCCAGATTGCCGAAGCCCTCTTTCAGTCCTTCCATATTGGGTTCCTTGATGCGGTCCAGACTGACACCGCCATGCATCTTCAGTCCTTGTGCGGTAGCAACGATTATCGTCAGCTTGGGCTGTAGGCCGCTCTTGCGGCACTTGATGTTGTAGAACTTCTCCGCACCCAGGTCAGCCCCGAAACCGGCTTCCGTCACTACATAATCGCCGAATGTCATGGCCATTTTTGTGGCAAGAATGGAGTTGCAACCATGGGCAATATTTGCGAACGGTCCTCCATGAACAAAAGCAGCAGAGCCTTCGGTAGTCTGTACCAAGTTGGGGTTGATAGCATCTTTCAACAGTACGGTAATGGCACCGGCTACTCCTAACTCCTTCACTGTGAAAGGAGTACCATCGAAACGGAATCCCAGAATAATATTTTCGATACGGCGACGGAGGTCATCGAGGTCCGTTGCCAGACAGAGAATAGCCATAATTTCGGAAGCCGGGGTAATATCGAAGCCCGACTCCTCAGTAATGCCGTTGGTGCTCGGTCCCAATCCGGTGACAATGCTCCGCAAGGAACGGTCGTTCACATCAAGTACGCGCCGCCAGATGATTTCTTTCAGTCCGAAGCCGTCTGCCTGATGCTGGTACAAGTAATTGTCGAGCAAAGCGGAAATCATGTTGTGTGCGGAGGTAATGGCGTGAAAGTCGCCCGTAAAGTGCAGGTTTATCTTCTCCATGGGAAGCACCTGGGCATATCCTCCGCCGGCAGCACCGCCTTTCATGCCGAAGCAAGGACCTAACGAGGGTTCGCGTAAAGCCACAATCGCTTTCTTGCCAATCTTGTTCAGCCCCAATGCCAGCCCGATGGACACGGTTGTTTTACCGATACCCGCTTTCGTAGCCGTGATAGCCGTCACCAGTATCAGATTGCTCTTCTTCACTTTCTCTTCATCAATCAGATGCGTAGGAATCTTGGCTATGTAACGGCCATAGTTCTCTACTTCGTCACGCGGGATATCCACACTTTCAGCCACCTGCTTTATCTTCTTCAGCTCTATGCTGCGGGCTATTTCAATGTCCGATTTCATACAGAGTCTTTTCTTTAAATAACAACTTTAATGTTTTGAAAGTTGCAAAAGTACGAAAGATGTGGCAAAGTACAAAAGAATACCGTATTTTCACCTGACCACCTGCATCTTCTATCTATTTGAACCGCGACGTATCCACTGCCTCCCGTTGCTTCTCCTTATATCCACCGAATTTATAAGTAAACGATACGCCGAATTCGCGGAAGCATGAGTAATGATTCGTCACATTCTGCGTCTTGAAACGGATGCGGGGAGAAATCTGTCCCGTCTCAAAAATATCGTTGCAGTAGAGGTTGAGGATGGCTTTGTTCTTAGCGAAGCCGTAGCGCAGGGCAATATTCACATTGCCCGACGTGGGCAGGTCGTAAATGCCTTGAATGGCTTTGCTATGCACAAATCCGGCCACCGTCAGCTTCAAATCGGGCTTGGTGGAGAGAGTAAAAGTATTGTTCATCTGGGCAATGCCATAGCATTGCTTTCTGTCGAAAGGAATATCCCAGAAATCACCATCCTTTTCGCGGTGCCACAAGCCGATAAGGGTAAGGCGCGAATTCAACCAGTTCTTCACCTTAAACGGGATAGAGGCTTGTATGCCTGCTTGTTGCTGATAATCGAAATTGAGTGTCTTATAGATTTCAACCAGACGTTCGGAAGATTGGTAGAGCGTCTGTACGGAGTAGTCCTTGGTATGATTGAACCAAGCGCTGAAGATGTATTTGCTCTTCAAAATATAGGTCATTTTAAGTTCATACTCTTGCGCCGGTTTCAACAGCGGATTACCATGCAGTTCGGAATATCCGCCGCCGATGTAAGAGACGGCATCCTGCACGGCCCAGTAATCGGGATAGTCCTTGTCGCTACTCAGGGAGAACTGAAGGATATGTCCCGGTGCCGGCATATAGTTCAAGTTGACAATGGGATACCAGTCCCACTGGTCCCAGACGGGAGTCTTGTAATGCTCCACAGCCAGAGAAGCGTCCAAAGCAAGTTTGTCGCCGAAACTCTTGCTGAAACCTGCATAGATATTCCAAGTTTGCTCGCGGCGGCGGGACTTCATATTGCTCAAGGCATCCGATGAGGTCAGTTGTCCGCCGGTTTCGGGGTCATAATAATATTGGTAGCTGTTGTCGATGCTGGTAGTATAGATGGCTCCGTAATTCAAATCCCAACCTTTTCCCAGACTGTGCTCCTGGGCCAGAAAGAATTTCCAGCGGTTGATGCGCTGACAGTCTTCCGTGTAGAAATCGAGTTCCTCATCCTGCATACGGCTATGCAGTAGTTGGTTGGACGGAGAGCGGTAGTAGGCCAGTTCGGCACCGGCTTTGAGGCCGAAAGGGGTACGATAGTCCAGACGGCCGTTGTGCAGCCAGTCGGTGCTATTGCTATGAGTTGTGGACACCTGCGTGCCCGTCACGCCCTTCCAGTTGTGGGAGGTGGAATAGCCACCGTTATAGACGAAACTCAGCTGATGGTTCTTGGCGATATTATAGTCCGCCCCTACCCTGAAATTATGGGTATGGCTGCGGCCACGGCCCACCTCATCTGTTGTCATGGGGTGAACCGAGCCGTCCGCCAGGGTGTGCACAGCCTCTTTGTCGGTAGTAGAGTAGCTCCGGCCATGGCTGTGCGAGTAAAGAAAATCTGCTGAGAATTTATTTTTGCTGAAGAGCAGGCTGGCGCGTTCCTCAAAGCCTTCGTTATGCTTCTGGCGATACTTGGCATAGAGTTCGCCTTGCCAGGAGCCGGGGCCGCCTACCGATTGTTTCAAGGTGATATTGATAAGTGCGCCACGCACCTGGTAGCGTGCAGGGGCGTTGTACATCACTTCCGCCTTCTCTATGCGGCTGGCAGGGATGCTGCGCAGCAAAGAATAGAGCTGCTCTGTGCTGAGGGTGGTTACTTTGCCGTCCAGGATAACGGTGACTCCCTGGCCTGCCAACTGCAGCCCGCCATTCATCTCGATGACGCCGGGAAGCTCTTTCACGGCATCGTAGGCATTGTCTACGGGGAGGTTCCGGATAAGGCGGGGCAGGTCGTACACCAGCTTGCCTTGCGCTGCCTTTACGATGGGGCGTTCACCGGTAATCATCACTTCCGGCAAGGTCTGATAAAGGCTGTCCAGACGGGCATCGGTCGTGATAAGGCTGTCGGCGCTGAGGATACGGTTGTCGTCCGCACCGGAGGTGGTTGCAGTGCCGTTGTTCTCTTGTGCCGAAAGGCTGATGCTCAATGCACAGCATACAAGAGGGAGTAAATAGAATCGTTTCATGTTCTTCTTTTTATTTATGTTCATATTCTTCTTCTGTAAATCTTCGTCTGCAAAGTACGGCAGAATCAGCAGAAACTTGTGTTATCAGCGGCTTACCAAGTGTTATCCAGTGTTATCGGGAGTGTTATTTAGTCTTATCGGATGATAGGGTTCACAATATTAATCTTACCTTTGTATGTATAAAAGTAACCGGAAACAAACATGAAACTGCCATTCAAATATATTGCCATACTTGTCATCGTCTCCCTGGCCGGCATCTTCGCCTACCAAGCCTACTGGCTGACGGGGCTCTACCATACCATGCACAGTGAAATGGAGAGGGACATCACCGAAGCCATGCGCATGAGCGACTATAACGAAATGATGATACGCGTGGATAAAATGAAGCAGGACGACATAAACCACGGTGAAGTCAGCGTATCAGCCGGATACAGCGATGACGGAAAATCATTTGTCCGTAGCAGTACCACCATCTCCCGTGAAGATTCTTTGGACAACACCACCCTGCACGAAACCTTCATGCCCAAAGGAGACAGTGTTTACGTGACCCACCCGAACGATTCAACCCGCGTGGAAGTCAGTGTCAGGGACTCGGACAGCTCTCCCCAATCCGCATTGAGTGCCAAAGGGGGACTGGATGTGATTTTGCGCGACCAAAACAGTATGCTGGAACTCGCCACCTACTTCCAGCGCGGACTGCATTCGGGACTGGACATCATTTCCGACCCCGACGTAATGCTTTATGACAGCCTGCTGACTTCATTCCTGCACGACCGTAACATCAATCTTCCCCATAGGCTGCTACATCTTCACAAAGGCAGCAAATGGGACTCTACCATTCTCTATATAGATACATTGGTAAACATCGGTACCCCCGGCTATGTGCCTACCTCAAAAGCCGTGGAATATAATTATTCTTTCGACATCAATACAAGTCAAAGCTACCGTCTCATCATGGAACCGGCCGGCACGTTGGTCTTGCGACAGATGTCGGGCATTCTCACCACATCATTCGTTATTCTGATCGTACTCGCTTTCTCCTTCTGGTTCCTGATACGCACCATCCTGAAACAGAAGACACTGGAAGAGATGAAGAGCGATTTCACCAACAACATCACCCACGAACTGAAAACCCCCATCGCCGTAGCATATGCCGCCAACGACGCTCTGCTCAACTTCAACCAAGCGGAGGAAAAGGCCCAGCGCGACAAATACCTGCGTATCTGCCAGGAACAGCTTCAGCGCCTCAGTGGACTGGTTGAACAGATACTTTCCATGAGTATGGAACGCCGCAGGACTTTCCGCCTGCACCCGGAGGAGTTTGCAATACGTGATATTCTGGAAACGCTCATCGAACAACACAAGCTGAAAGCGGAAAGCTCCGTCCACATATCGGTGGACATCGAACCGGAAGATTTGAGCGTACTTGCCGACCGTACGCATTTCAGCAACATCATCAGCAACCTGATAGACAACGCCATCAAATATTCGCACGGAGAAGCCGAAGTGACCATCCATTGCCGTAAGGTAACCGTCGAAGGGCAGAATGAACAGACCGAAATCTCCGTCAGCGACCACGGTATCGGTATTGCTCCCGAGAAGCAGAAGCACATCTTCGACAAATTCTACCGCGTACCCACGGGTAATCTGCACGATGTGAAAGGCTATGGGCTGGGATTGTTCTATGTGAAGACCATGATAGAGAAGCATGGTGGCAGCGTATCGGTAAAGAGTGAGTTGGGAAAAGGAAGTACCTTTACGATAAGGATATGATAACATTATTTGTTAGGGTACTTTACATTACTTGTTAAGGAGCTTTACATTACTTGTAACAAAAGCGACAATTATGGAAAAGATAACCGTACTTCTGGTTGAGGACGAACAGACCCTCGCCATGATTATCAAGGACACATTGGAAGGGCAGAACTTCATCATCCACACCGCAGCAGACGGTGAAGAGGGATTGCGCAAGTTCTTCGACCTCCGTCCCGACGTGCTGGTGGCAGACGTGATGATGCCCCGCATGGACGGCTTTGAAATGGTGCGCCGCATCCGGCAGACCGACAAACAGACCCCGGTACTGTTCCTTACCGCCCGCTCCACCATCAACGATGTGGTGGAAGGGTTTGAGCTGGGTGCCAACGACTACCTGAAAAAGCCTTTCGGAATGCAGGAACTCATTATCCGCATAAAGGCCCTGGTAGGCAAAGCTTTCTCCTTTACAGAGGAAAAGCCCAAAGAAACTACCGTTTTTGAAATCGGTGACTACCGTTTCAATTCCGTCACTCAACGACTTGCTTTTGCAGGCAGCACCCCGACTTCACCTAACGCGGATACGGAAGTGGAACTCTCCCACCGCGAGTCCGAGATACTGAAACGTCTTTGCGAGAACCGTAACCAGGTGGTCAACACCCAGAATGTATTGCTCGACCTCTGGGGAGACGACAGCTTCTTCAACTCCCGCAGCCTGCATGTGTTCATCACCAAACTGCGGCATAAACTGGCCGGAGACGAGCGCATCCGTATCGTCAATGTGCGGGGAATAGGATATAAACTAATAGTAAACTAAACTAAAACTAAACTACTATTTATGAAAAAGTTATTATTCATTACTTTTATCTGTTCCTCACTCTGCGCCTATGCACAGAGCGAGATTCCGGAAGACACAATAAAGAACCAGCCTCCCGTAAAGAAAGAGCAGATTCCCTTTTCTCCAAAAGAGAACAAGCGTACGGGCCTTGATGAAAGCCAGCCCCAACAAAGTCTGCAGGGCGAACAGCAGGAAGAGATAAATCTCCATCTCCCTCCCTCCGACTATGTGGAGCCCCTGCCTTGGACGGACATGAAGAAGATACACTTTCAGAAGAACATCTTTGAATGGGACTTCCAGCGTTTCGCCGATTTCCTGCTCTCGCCGGAAGTCGTACTGACGATGTACGGCAGCCATAACACCTATCCTGCAATGGGCTCCATCATGCAGGCTGGCGCAGGAGTCACTTATTACAGTCCCGACGGACATTGGGAATTGAGCGGAGGGGTATATGCCGCCCACTATTCCATCTCCCAACCTTCATCCATTACCGGTGCCCAGTATGCCAAAAGGGATGCCCCCCGAGGTACTCAATGGGACATAGGCTACAATGCCTCCGTATCCTACCGCATCAATCCCTACATGCGCCTGCATGCCTTCGGCCAGTATTCGGGCTACGGGAGAAGTAACTCCTTTCATGGATATATGAACCCGATGTATCCGCAAAGCGGTTATGGCATGGTACTGGAACTGAAAGTGACGGACTGGCTCGACCTCAACGGAGGGATGGAACGAAGATACGACCCCACCAAAATGAAATGGGTAAATTCGCCCATTTTCGCCCCTACCATTCGTATAAAGAAATAGAAATAATACAAAGATATTTCCGGAAATAGAGGGAAACGAGTATCTTTGTTCAGTCTGCCCCTATGCGGCAGACAGCAACTGAAATTGTGAACAAAGAACTATGAAACGAATCTTCTTCTGCATCATCATTTTACTTGCAGGCATGTCATCCGTCAGCGCACAGAGCGAGATGCCTGCCGATACGGTACGTACTGCAGTACGTGGCGAAGCGTCTCCCGAAGGCATGTCTCCGTCTGAAAAGGAGCTTCTGCCAGACGTGAAGAATTACGACGGCTTCCTGCTGGATATGGGGCTGATGAATCTGTCCACCCCCACTCTTCCCAAATTCACTTTGGAGATACCGGATGCCAGCAAAGACTATAGCCGCATCTTCCAGTTGAACCCGAACGTGACTTATTCACAAGGTCTTTCGAACATATTCTCACTCAGCAACTCCCGGTATTTCAGTTCGAATCCCTTCGGACTGACGGGCTTCTGGGGCTCTACTGACAACCTGCAAATGGGAAGTTTCACTTTGAAGAACGGCATGCGCATCCATACGTACGGCGAATATGACAAGGACGGCTGGAAAGTGCCCAACCCTTCCGCACTGCCTTGGGAAAAGAACAATTTCAAAGGGGCGTTCGAGCTGAAATCAGCCAACGGAGCCTTTGGCATACGCATCGAGGTACAGCAGGGCAGACACGTGCCCTATTGATGCCCATCACTTAACAACAGAATCAATGACAAGAAAGAAAATACTGGTGATAGGCGCCAACGGTTTTACCGGCAGACGCATCCTGGATGATTTGTCCCGCAACTTGTCTTACCAGACAACGGGCTGTTCCCTGCACGACGACATCTGTCCCCATTCGGGCGACTATCGCTTTATCCGTACGGATATATGCAACCGCCAGGCGGTGGAAAAGCTTTTCCAGGAAGTACAGCCGGATGTTGTAATCAATACCTCCGCCCTCTCCGTCCCCGATTACTGCGAAACGCACCATGCAGAAGCGGATGCCGTCAACATTACTGCCGTGGAGCATCTGGCAGAATGCTGTGAGGCGGGAGGCAGCCGTTTTATCCATCTTTCCACCGACTTCGTTTTCGGTGGTGATACGGACCGACCCTATACGGAGGAGGATATTCCCGCTCCCGTTAATTATTACGGCTACACCAAACTGGAAGGTGAGAAACGTATCGCTGCCGTTTGCAGGGATTATGCCATCGTGCGCGTAGTGGTGGTGTACGGTGCCGCCCTGCCCGGACAGCATGGAAATGTGCTCCAACTGGTGGCAAACAGATTAAGGAACAATGAGGAAGTGTTCGTCGTATCCGACCAATGGCGTACGCCCACCTTCGTGGGAGACGTGTCGCAAGGAGTGGAGAAGCTAATAAGTCATCCGCAAAACGGTATCTATCATCTCTGTGGCAGCGAGTGCCTGACCATTGCAGACATCGCTTATCGGGTAGCGGACGTATTGGGACTGAATCGCTCGCTCATCCGTCCCGTCACTACGAAGGAGATGAATGAAAAGACGCCACGTCCCCGTTTCAGCGGGCTGAGTATAGAAAAGGCAAGCCGGGAACTGGGGTATCAGCCGCACACGCTGGAAGAAGGAATAAAGCAGATGTTCGGATGGTAAATAATGCAGGTGCGGATGGCAGCAGATTCGACTACAGCAACTCCGGCTCTGCCAGTCCTTTCTCTTTGCGATACACACGTACCATCTCCAGAATCACATCTCCATATTTCTCCACCCCTTTTTTTCCGAAATACGGAATGCGTACAAGCATGGCCTTATCCGAAGGAAGCAGATTGCTGATGCCTAGAATTGCCTTCTGCTGAATGACGGTGTATACGGGCAGCCCTAATGCGGAAGCTTCTGCATTGCGCCATGCTACCAAGCGGTTGTAAAGTTCCGGATGCAGCACATCCGTGGGTACTTCAACAGCCGCAGCATCGCGTTTCCGCTCACGCGGACGTTTCTCTTTATCAGCCTGCTTACTGCTTCCCTGCCCTTCTTTGGCAGAAGCACTTCTCCCTTTGCCTTTACCCTTCTGCGAAGCCGAATCATCAATGGAAAGCAGTGCTTTCTGCTTCAAGTATCCTGCCATATGGAAACCATTCTCCAGCACATAATCCAGCAAATCAGTCTTCATGTCAAACACTTCCTCCAGCTCCTCCATGGCATCCCGGAGCTTCTTCTTCAACTCTTTATTATCAGAAGTTACCGTACTCGCCATCACCGCATCCAGCGGTTGCAACTGCTCTTGAAAATAAGTGGCGGCAGAGTGTATGCGCCCCTGCAAAGTCGGGTCGGCTGCATAGTCCTGCGCAGTATCAATCAGGCGGGTATACTGGATACTGAACTTCTGGGCTACTTTCGTCACTTTGTCGTGAAAACGTTCCATTTCCTCCTTACAGGCTGCGAGTTGCTTGGGAAAGAGCTTGTACAAGTGTTCGTCTATAAGCCGCACATACCGCCGCAAAGCCTGCTCCATGGGCTGGAAATCGAACAAGCCCGACAGCAGTTCCAGGAAATAGGTCTGCTGCAAGGAACGGAAGCGTTTCTCGTCCGGCTCGTTTCTCCGTGCCTCCATCGTGAAGGTATCTACTGCATGGTCACTGATAACGGCCTTTGCAGAAAGCGGGGCACTGAGCACCACTCCCTCCAATGTCTTGCAGCGGCTCAGAGCCACATAGGTCTGTCCATGCGCAAAGGAGGCACTGGCATCAATCACGGCACGTTCAAACGTCAGTCCCTGGCTTTTGTGAATGGTAATCGCCCACGCCAGCTTCAGCGGATATTGCCGGAATGTTCCTTCAATATCTTCTGTAATCTCCTTGGTTTCCTCATCAAGCACGTATTTGGCATTCGTCCACTCTTCCTCTTGAAGTAAGAAGGTAGCGTCGCTTCCCTTACTGCGCACTTCAATTCCATCTGCCGACACGGCTGTCACCTCTCCAATCATGCCATTGTAGTAACGGTGCTCACCGGAGATGTCGTTCTTCACAAACATTACCTGGGCACCGCGTTTCAGTTCCAGTACTTCATCCGTGGGATAGGAATATTCGGGAAACTTTCCGTCAATCTTGGCACGAAAGGCATACGAGCGTCCCGGAAGTTGTTCCAGCTCATGGTCATTAATCCGTTGGGCCTGATAATTGTGGGTCACCAGGCGGATGTATCCTTCTTCTTTATCTGGTACGAAATTGGGAATATACCGGCGGTTCAAGGCTTCCAGCACTTGCCCGTCACAACGGTTTTCGCGAATGCGGTTCAGTAATTCAAGAAAAGTCCCATCGTTCTGCCGATAGACTTTCTTTAGTTCTATAGTGCAGTATTCCGTCTGCTTCAAAGCCTGGCTGGAGAAAAAATAGGGCGTGTCATAGTATTTGCGCAGCATCTGCCACTCATCGTCTTTCACTACGGGAGACAGCTGCTGTAAGTCGCCAATCATCAGCAGTTGCACGCCGCCAAAGGGTTTGTTCCGGTCGCGGAACCGCCTCAAGACGGCATCCACCGAATCGAGCAAGTCGGCACGGACCATACTGATTTCATCGATGACCAATAAATCTATGCTGCGTATAATGTTGATTTTCTCTTTCCCGTAACGAAAACGGTAGGTTGCCTTGCCATCTGCGCTGAATGAGCTTTCGGGCACATAAGGAGCGAAAGGTACTTGGAAAAAGGAGTGGATGGTGACACCGCCTGCATTGATAGCGGCAATTCCCGTCGGTGCAAGTACAATCATCCGTTTCGGACTCTCTGCCCTCAGTTTTCGCAGGAAAGTTGTCTTACCGGTACCTGCCTTGCCGGTCAAAAAAAGATGAGTGCCTGTGTTTTCAATGAATTGCCATGCAAGCGCTATTTCGGGATTATTCTCCATTGATATGTTTATTATTCAACCAATCCGCTCTCTCTCAGAATGATACGGATTTCATCAGTAGCCATATATGATAATAGGACAAAGATAACGCTTATTTCGTTATCCTTGTCCTATTATTCCATTTATTTGTACCCATCCTGAGAAAGCCCTTTACGGGGCAATCCGGACTATTTCAAGCTACCGCCGATAATATCGAGCAGCTCATTCGTAATGGCCTGCTGACGGCTCTTGTTATACTGTTTCGTCAAATCTTGAATCAACTCGTTGGCATTATCTGTCGCCGTCTGCATGGCTAGCATACGGGCAGCATGTTCCGAAGTATTGGAATCGAGAAGCACGGTAAATATCTTCTGACTCAACACTTTTGGCAGAAGTTCCGCTATCAGTTCGCCGACGGAAGGTTCCACAATGTAATCATTATTAAAACTGCGGGCATCCTCCGGTACATCTTCTGCCGCCTCCTGCGCTACTTGCGTCAGGTCAATGGGCAGATAATTCTCGCGGAGCAGCACCTGCGAACCCATCGATTTGAAGTGATGGTAAATCAATTCCACATGGTCAATCTGCTTTTCCACAAACTCATGCATCAACTTCTCTGCCAGCTCATACGCTTCAACGTACGAAGGCTTGTCTGCCATCACCTGGTAGCTGCCTTGCGGCACATATCCCATTTTCTTGACGGCTTCCTCCACCTTTCTCCCAACGGGATATATCAGAATATTCTCCTTGCCCAGCGACTGGTAATCTTCCAAAGTCCGTTCCAGCATCTTCGCCACATTCGAGTTGAATGCACCGCACAAGGAACTATTGGACGAAAACGCCACGACCGCTACCCTCTTCACGGGTCTTTTCTCGGTATAGGGCGACTCGAAGGAAGCATCCGTACGCAGAAAGTTCGTCAGAATCTCACTCAGCTTCCGTTGATAAGGCAGCATATTCTCAATCCGCCCCTGCGCCTTATGCAGTTTGGCAGATGCCACCATCTTCATAGCCGATGTTATCTGGCGTGTACTCTTGACGGAGCTTATTCTATTTTTTACCTCTTTCAGTGAAGACATATATCTATTTACGATTTAATTATTTACGATTTACGATTGAGGTAACTTCTGCCTGCGTCCGATTTACAACTTACCATATAGAGTAACTCCAATCGTAAATCGTAAATCGTCCAATCGTAAATCACATGAATTGCCTTGCAACCGCCTCTGCTGTCTCCTCAATCTTCTTGCAGACATCGTCATTGATGGCACCCGTCTTTAAAACGTCGAGTACCTCCATGCGATAGTTCATCTCAAGAGACTCAAGGAAGTTGCGTTCAAACTCGCTGACCTTGTCCAAAGGAACATTCCTCAACAAGCCGTGCGTGCCGCAATAAAGAATGGCAATCTGCTTTTCTACCGGCATCGGGCTGTATTGGGGCTGTACCAGCAGGCGTGTATTCTTCTGTCCCTTGTCGATGGTCAATGCCGTCACGGGGTCCATATCGCCACTGAACTTGGTAAACGCTTCCAGCTCCCGGTACTGTGCCTGGTCAATCTTTAATGTACCTGCCACCTTCTTCATAGCCTTGACTTGGGCATTACCACCCACACGGCTCACAGAGATACCCACGTCAATGGCCGGACGGTTACCCTGGTTGAAGAGGTTCGTATCAAGGAATATCTGCCCGTCAGTGATTGAAATCACATTCGTTGGGATATAGGCAGACACGTCTCCTGCCTGAGTTTCGATAATGGGCAATGCAGTCAGCGAACCGCCACCTTTCACCTTGCCTTTCAGACTGTCCGGCAGGTCGTTCATCTCGCGTGCCACTTCCTCCTGGCTGATAATCTTCGCCGCACGTTCCAACAAACGGGAGTGCAGATAGAAGATATCACCCGGATAGGCCTCACGTCCTGACGGACGGCGCAGAATCAGAGACACTTCACGATAGGCCACCGCCTGCTTGGACAAGTCGTCATAGACCACCAGCGCATGACGGCCGGTATCACGGAAATACTCTCCGATGGCAGCCCCTGCAAAGGGAGCGTAATACTGCAATGCAGCCGGGTCTCCCGCCGTAGCAGCCACCACAATGGTATAGTCCATCGCACCGTACTGGTGCAGGGTATTCACAATAGAAGCTACGGTAGAACCTTTCTGGCCAATGGCTACATAAATGCAATATACCGGATCACCAGCATCAAAATTGGCACGCTGGTTGATGATGGTATCGATGGCAATGGCCGTCTTACCGGTCTGGCGGTCACCGATAATCAGCTCACGCTGTCCACGGCCGATAGGTATCATGGCATCCACAGCCTTCAGACCGGTCTGTAGCGGCTGATTCACCGGCTGACGGAAGATAACTCCCGGCGCCTTGCGTTCCAGCGGCATTTCATAAAGTTCTCCGCCTATCAGTCCTTTGCCATCGAGCGGCGCACCCAGAGGGTCTATTACACGGCCCAGCATACCCTCTCCCACCATGATGGAAGCAATACGCTTGGTACGCTTTACAATGAAGCCTTCCTTGATTTTATCCGTAGGGCCAAGCAACACAGCACCCACATTATCCTCTTCGAGGTTCATCACAATGGCCTTGATGCCGTTGTCGAACTCCAACAACTCGTTGGCTTCGGCATTGCGCAACCCATAGATACGGGCTACACCGTCACTGACTTGCAGTACCGTGCCAATCTCGTCCAACTGTACGCGGGTGTCAATCCCTTCCAGTTGCTTGCGGAGAATATCGGAGACTTCGCTTACTTTTATATTTTCAGACAACATCTTAGTATTTACTATTTTACAATTTACTATTTACTATTTGAAAGAACCCGAATCATATACTGTTTGACCTCTACAACTTACGCATCACAAGACTATTAAATAAGTAAATTGTAAATTGTCAAATCGTAAATCACACGATTCTTCTATTCTTATCAATGAACTGCTGTTTCACTTTCTTAAGCTGCGTAGCAATACTGGCATCCAGACGGAAGTCGTTGATGTCGAAGATAAAACCACCTTCAATGGAGGGATCCACTTCAGTCTGCAGCTCCATGCTGGCATGCAGCAGGGAGGAAGCACTGTCATGAATACGCTCCCGCACTTCCTGGCTGACGGGAACGGCTGTTATCAGCTTTCCTACACCGATATGCTTGTCTTTCCGGTACAAATCCAGAAAACTCAGGCAGATGTACTGGAGAAAGTTTTCCCGCCGGTTCTTCAACACCAGGGTCATGAAACGCGCAAACTCACGGCCCGCAGGAGCATCCCCCACAGCAGCGGTACAGATAAGTGTTAACTTCTCACGTATCGTCAGGATGGGGTTTTCCAATGCCATGCGCAAATCGGGATGTTTCCTGAAGCTACGGTCGAGCATACAAAACTCCTTGTACAGAGTATCTTCTGCCCCCATGCTCTTGGCATATTCCATCAATGCTTTCGCATAACGCATCGAAACGATTCCTATATCCATTTCTTTGAGAATTAATTGTTTTTACTTGCGGCCAGCACTTCATCCAGCATCCGGTCTATCATCTCCATCTGCTCATGTTTCTCGTCCAGATTCTTGCGGATAATTTTCTCGGCTATATCTACGGACAAGACTGCCACCTGGCGGCGAATATCGCGGATGGCCTCTTCCTTCTCTTGCTGTATCTGCTTTTTAACTTCGTCCAGCTCCTTCTGCGCGGCGGCTTCCGCCTGCTTGCGTGCTTCGACGATAATCTTGTCACGCTCATGCATCGCCTCCCGCAGAATACGTCCTTGTTCTTTGTTGGCAGCAGCAATCAACGCTTCACTCTCCTCTTTCAGTTTGGAGAGCTGGGCATTTGCTTCGCGTGCCACTTCCAAAGACTGGTCGATGTAGGTCTTGCGACCTTCCACCATCTTGGTGATAACGGGAAAACCGTACTTGGCAAGCACCACAAACACCACACCGAATGAAAGGAGCATCCAGAACAGCAGACCACTATCGGGTAATAACAATGACATAATTTTATTTACTATTTGACAATTTACGATTTACAATTTGGCTGCGCGGTGATGCTGCACGGACAAATTGTAAATGGTAAATGGTAGATTGTACATTATAAAAAGAATACCAATAAACACACAACTACTGCCAACAAAGCAACACCTTCAATCAAGGCAGCGGCAATAATCATGTTCATACGGATATCTCCGGATGCTTCCGGCTGGCGGGCAATGGCCTCCATAGCAGAACCGCCGATTTTACCAATACCTACACCAGCACCAATAACAGCCAAACCAGCACCAATGGCTGCACCCAGTTTACTAACTCCCACACCTGCCGCAGCAGCTTGCAATAATACAGATAGTAACATAACTTTCAGTTTTTAAATGGTTATTTTTATTAATATTTATATTCCCAATAATCGTATCACTTCACCGCCTTCTCCTTATGCTCTTCCTGCGCCAGACCGATGAACACGGCTGACAGCATGGTGAACACATATGCCTGGATAAAGGCAACCAACAACTCAAGTGCATTCATAAAGATATTGAACAACACCGATGCCACGGTCAGCGTTCCGTTCAAAGCAGGTCCCATACTGGCCGAGATGAATATCAGGCAGGTAAGCACCAGCATTGCCATGTGCCCTGCCAGCATATTGGCAAAAAGACGTATCATCAAAGCAAACGGTTTGGTGAAAATACCGAAGAACTCGATAAACGGCATCATGGGGACCGGTACCTTCAGCCACCAGGGCACATCCGGCCAAAAGATATCTTTCCAATAAGTCTTGGTTCCAAAGATATTCACGGCCAAGAAAGTACAGATGGCCAATACCATCGTAATGGCTATATTTCCCGTCACGTTGGCCCCTCCGGGAAAGAAAGGAATCAGCCCCATAATGTTGTTGATGAAAATAAAGAAGAAGGCCGTCAGCAAGTAAGGTGCGAATTTACGGTACTTCGGACCGACACAGCTCTTTATAATATCATCGTTCACCATCATGATAAACATCTCCATAAACCCGATGAAACCACCGGGAGCGGCACTTCCCTGCGGGTGCTTGCGATACCAGTGCGCCACACTCAAAATGATGAGAAGCAGCAATGCGCTGTTGATGAGCAAAGCCAGTGTCACCTTCGTGATGGAGATGTCCAACGGGCGTATTTCGTTTCCGGTGGCATCATACTCCACCAGCTTGCCTTCGTACTTGCTTCCTGCGGGAGCGATGGAAAAGCCTTCATAACTTCCACCGTTCTCCTCCAGACGTGAGGATAGAAAGGCATGCCATCCGGTGGTAGAGCTATGCACTATTACCGGCAAAGGAATCGTAACGTGAGTTTCGCCCCACGTCGTGATGTGCCATTCGTAAGAATCGCCGATATGCCCGAAGACAATCTCCTTCACGTCCACCGTATTCTCGGCCCGCACCGTGGCGGGTAGCAACATGCCCAGTGCCAGCAGAATTACAGTCAGTATGTTACGCAATCTTTTCATTGTTACTTTTCTTTTTCAGTTTCCGATTCGCCTCAAAAGTGAAGAAGAACCAGGAATCATAAATCAAATATATCAGATAGTTGGCTATAAACGTCAACAAAAACGCCCTGGCTTCCTCACGTACTGCAACGCAATAAACCAGCATCACAATCATGGAGACCAGCATTCTCATCACACGCATCAGCAGATAAATCTGCAACATTCGTCCTGGCATCCGGTGACGGCAGCTTTCGGTCATATTAATCATGAATACTCCGAAAACAAAGAAGAAAAGCGGAATCAGCGGATAACCGCCGAAATAGTGATGCGGATTTATCGAAAAATACGCCCAACCGCCTGCAATTCCTATCAATACCGTCAAGAGTGCTGTATGCAATAAGTAGTTTCTCTTAGTAATAGTCACGCCAACAACCTCTATTTTTTAATTTTTAATTTTTTAATAGCCTATTGCTGTTCTATACAGACGGCAACCCTTCCGTTACTCATCTCCACGAATCCGCTTTGAATATCCAACTCATGTTCCTCACCGTCCGTTGCGTAAATCAATTTCCCCGTTCCCAACGATGATACAATCGGTGCATGCTGCGGCAGGATAGAAAAAGAGCCCATAGTGCCCGGCAATGTAACACTTTCCACTTCCCCGTTGAAGAGTTCCTTCTCCGGTGAAACAATATTCAAATGCAACTTTTTCATCATCAAAGCTCCCAGACTTTTAATTTTTAATCGTTTTTCCCCCTGCCTGCTCCAGTAGTTTCTTACCCTTCTCAATGGCTTCTTCAATGGTTCCCACATTCAAGAAAGCAGGTTCGGGCAGGTAGTCCACCTCTCCGTCAAGAATCATCTTGAAGCCTTTGATAGTGTCCTCAATGGAAACCATTGTACCTGGGACACCCGTAAACTGCTCGGCAACGGCAAACGGCTGTGAAAGGAAACGCTGCACACGACGTGCACGGTTCACCAACGTACGGTCGGCATCAGAGAGTTCCTCCATACCAAGGATGGAGATAATGTCTTGCAATTCCTTGTTGCGTTGCAATATTTGTTTTACACGTTGTGCCACTTCGTAGTGTTCTACCCCCACGATGTGTGGGTCGAGAATGCGTGAAGTAGATTCCAACGGGTCCACAGCAGGATAAATACCAAGTTCAGTAATCTTACGACTCAACACCGTGGTGGCATCGAGGTGGGTAAACGTTGTGGCAGGTGCCGGGTCCGTCAAGTCATCGGCAGGCACATATACAGCCTGCACGGAAGTGATGGAGCCGTTTCTTGTGGAGGTAATACGCTCCTGCATGGCACCCATTTCCGTTGCCAGTGTCGGCTGATAGCCCACGGCAGAAGGCATACGGCCCAGCAAGGCCGAAACCTCGGAACCGGCTTGGGTGAAACGGAAGATATTATCAATGAAGAACAGAATGTCACGCGGCCCGTCTGTCTCCGCTCCCATGTCACGGAAGGACTCGGCCACCGTCAACCCAGACAATGCCACGGACTGACGCGCACCGGGAGGTTCGTTCATCTGACCGAATATCAAAGACACTTGTGATTTGGCCACTTCGTCATAATCTACTTTGGACAAATCCCAATGGCCTTCCTCCATACCTTTCTTGAATTCTTCTCCGTAACGGATAACGCCGGATTCAATCATTTCTCTCAGCAGGTCGTTGCCTTCACGTGTACGTTCTCCTACACCGGCAAACACAGAGAAGCCGTGCTGCTTCTTCGCAATATTATTAATGAGCTCTTGGATAAGCACCGTCTTGCCTACACCGGCGCCACCAAACAGACCGATTTTACCGCCCTTGCTATATGGTTCCAGCAAGTCGATAACCTTGATGCCTGTATAAAGCACCTCTTGTACGGTAGTCAAATCTTCAAACTTAGGGGGGTCGCGATGGATGGGATAAGCACCGGTACGGTCCAACTCCTTCATGCCGTCGATAGAGTCGCCCACTACGTTCATCAGGCGGCCTTTGATTTGTGTACCTATCGGCATGGTGATGGGGCCTCCCAGCGGATGCACTGTCATTCCTCTCTGCAGGCCGTCCGTACTGTCCATAGCAACAGTACGCACCGTGTTTTCACCAATGTGCTGCTGTACCTCTACAATCAGTCTTTTGCCGTTCGACCTTTTTATTTCCAGTGCGTCGTGAATACTCGGCAACATCATTTCTGCCTCCGTTCCTTCGAAATAGACGTCTACTACAGGCCCGATTACCTGTGAGATATGTCCGACAATCTGTGACATAAGCAATCTTTTTATTCTATATTTCCTTAATTATTTTTCCCAATACTAAGTTGTAAGTCGCGTGTATCCTCATTAACAAGTCAGCCAAGTCGCGTCTTTCATCAGCTATGTACTCGTACCTATTAACGTTTGTCAGCTATGGTTTGTTCATCCCAATAGTTACATAAACAACAACGCAAATGTATAAACAATTTGCATGTAGTTGTTACCGTGTATAGCATTTTTTGAACAAAAAATACTATTTTGAACGATTAATACTACAATTGGAACAAATTGTTACAGACATGATAACGTCAGTTAACAATTAGCAAGAAAAAGGAATTGCCCACCCATCTTATGAAAAAACACTGAATTGACAACAGAGATTCTGTATATAATATACAAAAAAAATAAGCCTTGTCTCTCGACAAGGCTTATTCACAACACAAACACAAAATAAAACACGACAAAACTACTATGCAATCTTACCTGTCTATGCCGGGGAGGCATACGTACTAGTTACGGATATTCACATATACATAAACAGCTTCAGGCTGATTTGCACATTATAAACAAATGCGGGGAGGCATTTGTTTATTGCCTATTTGTTAAAAAACACAAATTCAAAGTTTGTCATTGAATACCTCTTTCACGAAGCTTCAACTGCCATTTCCATGCAGAAAGTAAAGTATCTTCAATACTTGTTTCTGCCTTCCAACCCAGTTCATTGTTTGCCAATTCCGGGTTTGCCCATACCTTCTCAATATCACCGGCACGCCGACCTACTATCTGATAGTTCAGTTTTACACCGGTAGCCTTTTCGAAAGCATTAATCAGTTCCAATACGGAAAGTCCACGACCTGTACCGATATTGAATACTTCCACTTTTTCCTTCTGCTTGTTCTCCAAGATACGACGGATAGCCACTACGTGTGCTTTGGCCAAATCGACTACATTGATGAAGTCGCGGATACAAGAACCGTCGGGAGTATCATAATCGTCACCAAACACGCTCAGTTTCTCACGGATGCCGATAGCGGTCTGGGTAAGATAAGGAATCAAGTTCTGCGGTACACCGTTAGGCAATTCTCCCAGCAATGCTGTGGGGTGTGCACCTATCGGGTTGAAGTAACGCAACAAGATGGCGTTTATCGGAGCACCGGAAGCAACCGTATCACGTACAATCTCTTCATTGATTTGCTTCGTGTTTCCATACGGAGACTCAGCTTTCTTAATAGGTGCCTTTTCCGTTACCGGAAGTTCGTCCGGCTGGCCGTAAACTGTGCAGGAAGAAGAGAATACGATACCTTCCACTCCATGCTTCGGCATCAATTCCAGCAGGTTTATCAGTGAAACCAGGTTATTACGATAGTAAAGCAATGGTTTCTGGACAGATTCACCCACAGCCTTGCTGGCCGCAAAGTGAATGATGGCTTTAATGCCTTTATATTTGGTAAACACAGCGTCAAGACCGGCATAATCCAAGCAATCCAATTCCTCGAATGCAGGGCGGATGCCCGATACCTTCTCTATGTTATCTACAACATCTGCGCTGGAGTTTGACAAATTATCAATAATAACAACTTCATAACCTGCGTTTTGAAGTTCCACCACCGTGTGAGAACCAATATAACCGGTTCCACCCGTAACTAAGATTTTCCCTTTCATATTAAATATAGATAATTTAGCTTTTAGGTTATCAATACGCCACAAATGTAAGGAAATAAATTAATAAAAACAGAAAAAGGGGGATAAATTTTAGTTTATCCCCCTTCCACTTTATTTCCGGTTTTTCTTCTTTAAATCTTCACAACCCCCGAAAAGCCCATGAATGCCATTGCCAGCAGTCCGGCAGTAATCAAAGCTATCGGAGTACCCTGCATACCTTTCGGTACACTAACCAGGCTCATTTGCTCGCGCAGGCCTGCAAACAGTGTCAGTGCCAAGCCGAAACCAAGTGCCGTGGAGAATGCATAAACCACTCCCGTCAGCAAATCATAATCTTTTTGGATAACAAGGATAGCCACACCGAGAATACAGCAGTTGGTAGTAATCAACGGCAGGAACACGCCCAAGGCCTGATACAGAGAAGGAGAAACTTTCTTCAGGATAATCTCTACCATCTGCACCAATGCGGCAATCACCAGGATAAAGGTAATAGTCTGCAAATAGCCCAAATCAAAAGCGTCGAGCACATACTTCTGAATAAGGAATGTCACGATAGTGGCGATGGTGAGCACGAATGCCACCGCTGCCGACATGCCCAATGCAGTCTCCACTTTCTTGGAAACTCCCAAGAACGGGCAAATTCCCAAGAATTGCGACAATACGATGTTGTTTACAAAGATTGCCGAGATAAATATCAATATATATTCCATAATCATTAAATTAAGAATTAAAAACTAAAAATTAAAAGCCCGGCAGCCTACCGCCGATACGTTCTCAATTTTTTCATTTTTAATTTTTCATTATTAATTCTTCTTCATACTGTTGATTAAAGCAATGAGATAGCCCAATGCGATGAATGCACCCGGAGCAAGGACAAATACCAACATGCCGTATTCTTCAGGAAGGATACTCAAGTTGAATATCTTGCCGGTTCCCAGGAACTCACGCACGGCACCCAGTAATGTCAGTGCAATGGTAAAGCCCAAGCCCATGCCCAGACCGTCGAACAAGGAAGCCACCGGATTGTTTTTGGCAGCAAATGCCTCGGCACGTCCCAATACGATACAGTTTACAACAATCAGCGGAATGAACAGGCCCAGTGTGGCGTACAATGCAGGAACGTAAGCTTGCATTATCATCTGCAACAGTGTCACAAATGATGCTATGACTACAATGAATGAAGGGATACGCACCATATCGGGAATCAGATTCTTGATGGCAGAAATCACCACATTGGAACATATCAGCACGAACATTGTAGCCAGTCCCATACCCATACCGTTAATGGCAGAGGAAGTGGTACCCAGTGTAGGACACATACCCAGCAGGAGCACAAACGTAGGATTCTCTTTGATAATCCCGTTCATCATAACTTTAAAATTATTCATATCTTCTACTCCTTTCTTATTTAGCGCTGAGTGTATCCACAGCTGCGGGAGCTGCGGAATCAGCAGGTTGTTCAACATTCTTTTGAGTAGCGCCGGTAGTGCCGTCGGCAGTTTCCTGACCGGCATAGGCAGCATAAGCCGCATTCACTGCATTCAAAAAAGCACGTGAGGTGATGGTAGACGCTGTAATGGCATCTACTTTACCACCGTCCTTGCTCACTGTCAATGCAGCTTCACCCGGATTCATGCCGGTGATGTCACCTTTATTGCCTTTCTTGAACCAGTCGGCAGCCTTGGAACCCAACCCCGGAGTTTCCACATGCGACAACAAGGAGTAGTCGATGATTTTGCCTTCAGCATCGAAACCGACCAACACTTTCAGCTCACCGCCAAAACCCATGGCAACAGCTTCCACAGCAGCTCCGATATATTCTCCACCTTTGGTGGCAGGATATACAGAATACTGTACTCCGTTTACTTCCTGCATCTTCTTCTCGGCAATGGGGTCATTGTCGAAGCCCGGAACCACCGCACTTACGGCATCGCTCAAGGTCTTTGCATTGGCCTGCGCAATGGGCTCCTTCGTCAATTCGTTTACATAAGCCAGCAACGCTACGGAGATTGCGGTAACGCCCGTAAGTACCAGCAACATATTCTTCAAGGATGATTCTAACTTTTTCATTTCTTCTTCGCTACCTCCCCAAAGCGTTTAGGTTTAACATAGGTGTTGATGAGCGGAGTGAACGCATTCATAATCAGAATGGCAAACGACATACCCTCCGGATATGCACCGAACAGACGGATGATGACAGTCAGTAGGCCGATGCAAACACCATAAATCAGCATACCTTTGTGGCTCATCGGAGAAGTCACGTAGTCCGTAGCCATAAAGACAGCACCCAGCATCAGACCACCGGACAACAACTGTACGACCGGGGATACATAAAGTTCCGGATTGACCAGATACATGATACCGGAGAACACGAATACCGTCACCAGAATAGATACCGGAATGTGCCAGGTGATGATTTTCTTCCACAACATGTAGAACAAACCAAGCAGCAGCGCCAAAGCACTCACCTCACCGAGACATCCTCCATTATTACCTATCAGAAGGTCGAAAGCTCCCGGAAGGTCGCTCAGGGACATGCCCGGAGCACCATTGATGACACCTTTCATAATAGCCAGCGGCGTAGCAGCCGTCGTGGCATCCGTATAGGCTGTCAACTGGCCTACAGCCGGCCATGTCGTCATCTGCACGGGGAATGAAAGCAACAGGAATACACGTCCTGCCAGTGCAGGGTTAAAGGGATTGCAACCCAAACCTCCGAAGGACATCTTGCCTACCCCGATGGCAAACAAGGCACCAAGGATGATAATCCAGATGGGCAGGTTGGAAGGCAGGTTAAAGGCCAGCAACACACCGGTAATGATGGCAGAGCCGTCGGTGATGGTTGTGGTCTCTTTTTTCATGAGGAATTTGCCGATGGCCCATTCAAAGAACAAGCAGGCTGCTACGGAAGTTGCCGTAACAATCAGCGCACCCAGTCCGAAAAAGTAAAGCGAAACGAGGAATGCCGGAATCAATGCGATAAGCACACCGTACATATTCTTCTTCACGCTGTCACCGCCGTGAACGTGGGGCGAAAGGGATACGATTAATTTATTCATACTTCGTTATTTTTTAGCTTGACGTGCACGGATCATCGCTCCTACCTTACCCTTACCCAAGCGGATATAATCCAGCATCGGACGGTTGGAAGGACAAGTGAACTGGCATGAACCGCATTCTATACACGACATAATGTCTTCTTTCTCTACTCTTTCAAAATCTCCGTGGGCCGAAACGGTAGCCAGCAGATACGGCTCCAACCCCATCGGGCAGGCTCCCACGCACTTGGCACAACGGATACAAGGCTGTACTTCGCCGCGCTTGGCTTCCTTCTCGTTCATAATCAGAATACCGGAGCTTCCTTTGGCTGTCGGTACATCCGTATTTACCAGAGCTTTACCCATCATCGGGCCACCGCCGATAATCTTACCCGTATCTTCGGGCAAACCGCCGCAAGCTTCAATCAGCTGCTTCATCGGCGTACCAATACGTGCCAGGAAATTGGACGGCTTTGCCAACGACTTACCGGTCACGGTAATGACACGCTCAAACAGAGGTTTGTTCTTCTGTACGGCCTGGTAAACGGCAAATGCGGTACCCACATTCTGCACCACAGCTCCCGTGGAGATAGGCAACGCACCGGCTGCAACCTGGCGACTGATGACAGCATCAATCAACTGCTTTTCACCACCCTGCGGATATTGTACCTTCAAGGGTACCACCTCGATACCTGCATAGCTGGAAGCAACCTTCGTCATCAGCTGGATGGCATCGGGCTTATTGTTCTCAATGCCGATGAATGCCTTGTTCACCTTTACCGCCTTCATCAGAATGGATACACCTACCATAATTTCTTCCGCATGTTCCAGCATCAGCTGATGGTCGGCAGTCAGATACGGTTCGCACTCTACGGCGTTGATGATGACACACTCTGCCTTGAATGCAGGAGGAGGACACAACTTGACCTGCGTAGGGAAGCATGCACCGCCCAGACCTACGATACCGGCATCAGCGATTTTCTTCACGATTTCCTCGGAGGTCAGACTGCATTCCTTCACCAACGTTTCGGAACGGTCAATGGATTCTTCCCATTCATCCCCTTCTACGTCAATGAATATAGCAGGCTTGGCGTAACCGCTGGCATCGACAATCGTGTCAATCTTAGCGACTTTCCCGCTGACAGACGAATGAATGGCTGCTGATACAAAACCGCCGGGCTCGGCAATCTTTGTACCCACTTTCACAACATCACCTTTGGCAACGATAGGCTTGGCAGGAGCACCGATGTGCTGTCCCAGCAAGATAGCGGCCTTGGCCGGAATCTCTGCCTTGATGATAGGCTGATGTGCTGAAAGTTTATTTTCGTGTGGATGGACTCCACCAATTGAAAATGTCTTCAACATACAATTCTGTATTTTTAGTCGTTTATTTACTTTATTAATTCATACCTCAACTTGGGAAGTCTAAACCTCTGCTTTAGGAGTCTCAACCTCAGCTTTAGGAACTGCAACCTTTACTTGGGGAGCTGTATCGTCAGCCTTCGGTTTGCGCGGCGGGAAGTTGAGGGCAATGATTGTGTTTTGCGGACAAGCTTCCTCGCACTTGCGACAGGATTTACACTTATTGGGGTCAATGTAAGCCAGATTGTTTTCCAGCGTGATAGCCTCGAACGGACAAACCTTCACACACTTGCCGCAACCGATACATGCCACGGTACAAGCCTTGCGTGCTACGGCCCCCTTGTCCTTGTTTACACACTGTACGTAAATACGACGTGATTTCTTGCCTTGAGGACGGATTTCAATAATAGATTTCGGACAAGCCTTGGCACAAGCTCCACAAGCCGTACACTTTTCCTCATCCACTTCGGGAAGTCCGGTCTCCGGATTCATGTGGATAGCATCGAACTGGCAGGCAGCCACACAGTCGCCGCATCCCAGACAGCCATAACTACAACCCGTTTCACCACCATAGAGAGAAGCCGCAATGGCACAACTCTTGGCGCCATCGTATTGGTTCACACGAGGACGGTTGGCACAAGTTCCATTACATCTCACCACCGCAACCATAGGTTCGGCAGCAGCGGCATCCAAGCCCAGAATCTCGGCAATCTTTGTCATGACGGGCTGTCCACCCACCGGACAAAGTTTACCATCCAGCGAACCTGCCTTTACGCAAGCATCTGCAAATCCGCTACAACCGGGGTAACCACATCCACCGCAATTTGCCTGGGGAAGCACCTCTGCTACCTGGGCAATCCGCGGATCTTCATACACGGCGAATTTCTTGGAAGCCACGTAAAGAATAGCGGCCGATACCAGCGCTATAACTCCCAATGAAATCACTGCAATCAGAATTACATTCATAAATTAGTTGTTTATTAATTATTTGTTTTATTATTAGTTAGTTCATCGGTCGTACGGAGAATGAGAACTTCTTACCCATCCGCGACTTGTTCAGCCACAATATATAATAATAAGGTATAAGAAGTGCCAGCGAACAAAGTGCAGAACGCAGCTCGTCATTCCAGATAGCCATAAAGACAAACAGTGAGATTATCAGAATAAGGAAAGGAAATATAAAGGCAAACAGAACTGCCATCACTCCCATTGAAAGTTCGCCCGTCACCCATACACGGTCACCGGGCTGGTAGGATGCGGCATTGGCATCGGCCACATCGACAAGTTTCTCTTTCGTATCCGCAGAGGTACAATGCCCCTTGACACTACACGAAGCGCACGCTGAAGTCTGGATGATTCTCACTTGGAGATGAGAACCGTTTATGTTTTCCACAATACCTTGATGTTTTATAGTATTCGCCATTTTGCAAAGTGTGCATTACAAATCGCGGCAAATTTACGCATTATTTGTGAACTGCAAACCTTTCCTATGCATTTTCTGTGTTCGTAAACGTGCTTTTTCTATGTTTTTATGTTTTTTCACCTGCCACAGACTACAAAAAGACAAAAAACAGACGGTCTGTCAAGGAAAAACAGACCGTCTGACTAACCAAAACAGATAATCTGTTCACTCCGAACAGACCATTTGTTTATTTACCATTTATAATTGATACCGAAACTGAGCAATTCTTTTACCTGAAAATAGCTGTCCCCTTCCGTCGGCTTGGCACTGTCGTCATAGCGGGCGTGCACATAGAGCTTGGTGGAAAGATAGCGGTTCAGCACAAAGTTCACCGTGTTTTCCCATTCGATACGCGTCCACTCATAACTGGTCTGGAAGTCCAGGCGGGAATCCAGCGTAATGGAAGGAATGATGGTCCACGAAAGTGTAGGCTGTATCTGCGAACCGAAGTTATGCTTCACGCACTTGCCCTCCTCAAGACCGAAACTCACTTCATTCACACCCTTATTCCCCACATAGCGCAGCATGTACGTCAGCGGAGCCATGAAAACGGACAAGCTGAATTTCTGCTTCTTCAACTTGTAGTCCATACCGATACTGCTCGACCAGTCTGCCGGAGCAAAGAAAGCCGAAACCAGCTCTTCACTGTTGGCCTTGTAGCCATTGCAGAACTGGGTCTTAAACTCAGTCGTGATGGTATAATACCACTTGGACGCAGCCTGAATACCCAGTTTACTGTACAGCCGGAGTTGGTCGGTACTTACCAGATAGTTATGAAACTCGTCGGAAGGTGCGGAGCTGAAGCCCAGCTTGGCATCGAGCAGATTTTCCCACTGCACCTTTTCACGGTCATTATAGTTGGCAAACAATTGCAGGTTGGCAAGCACGGCGTTAGTGCTCTCACCTCCCTTGTACCAGTTGTCGGAGATATAGTTCTGGGTAATCTGCAATGAACCGTTTCCACCCGTCACCCACCAGTTGGGCTTGTGGATAATCACGTCGGCTTCCTCCTTCACTCCCACCATATTCTCTTGTGCAAACAGTTTCACGACGGACGGCTTGGAAGAAACCTCCTTCTCTATATTATCCTTGAATATCTTCCCTTTCATCACCTCCTTCTCGGTCATTACAACCAGATTGGGACAATTCACATACGTGTTCAGCAGCGTACGGTCCACCAGTTTGTTGGCTCGGTCCTTTGAGGTGAAACTCAGTGTGTCGAACGGCAACATCTCGCGCGTCAGGGCAGGCACCGTATCAGGCACCTGGAAATGCCAGTCCACCTTGGAAAGGCGTCTCATGGGGGCATAATAATAGGTAAGGGGAAGGAACAACCTATAGTAGTTCGGATTGGAAGGTATATAACGCTCCGGAGTCGTGGGGTCATTCAAATAATCCAGCACTCCGATATACCTTTCATATAATATGGAAACAGTATCCAGCCTGTACCCCATACCTTCCGGTTTCAATTTCAGAATCATGTATTCTTTCATTATATCCGGCAAGGTGTCGGCTTTGGCAGTTGTTTCCTGTCCACTGTTCTTCGAGGCGGTATCCAGCGTATTCTGTGCCATCACCGACGAAGAAATCATCGTAGCAATTAACCAAAATGCAATGTGTCTATTCTTCATAATGCCCTAAAGTCTATGTTTCGAGCGCAAATTTAGCTTAAAATGTTTAGAAAACATAGAAAAGCCATAAGAAAAAGGCAAGAAGGACTTTCTTCGATGAAATCGTATTTTTTAATAATTGTTTCATCGAAACTTTCTCTACTTCCTCTTTTTTTTATAATTTTGCGCTTTTTAAGTTCTACGTGTACTGACGGGAGCAGTGCGCACCCTGAACGACAAGCCGTATAGGCTCTTGGCATTAGATTAAACAATTAATAAAATAATATAGTTGTGGGAGAAACAAAGTATATTTTCGTCACCGGTGGTGTTGCCTCTTCATTAGGTAAAGGTATCATCTCATCCTCCATCGGTAAATTGCTGCAAGCAAGAGGTTACAAGGTAACCATCCAGAAGTTTGACCCGTACATCAACATCGACCCGGGTACACTGAACCCTTATGAACACGGCGAATGCTACGTTACCGTGGATGGCCACGAAGCCGACCTCGATTTGGGCCATTACGAACGCTTCCTGGGCATCCAGACCACCAAGGCCAACAATATCACGACCGGACGCATCTACAAAAGCGTCATCGACAAAGAGCGCCGGGGTGACTATCTGGGAAAGACCATCCAGGTTATTCCCCATATTACAGACGAAATCAAGCGTAATGTAAAACTGCTGGGAAACAAATACAAATTCGACTTTGTTATTACCGAGATTGGCGGTACAGTGGGTGACATCGAGTCTCTGCCCTATCTGGAAAGCATCCGTCAGCTGAAGTGGGAACTGGGAAAAGACGCCTTGTGCGTACACCTTACTTATGTCCCCTACCTGGCAGCTGCCGGTGAGCTGAAGACCAAGCCCACCCAGCACTCCGTAAAGGAACTGCAAAGTGCCGGTATCCAACCCGATGTCCTCGTACTGCGTACGGAACATGAGTTGAGTACCACCCTGCGCAAGAAAGTGGCTCTGTTCTGCAATGTGGACGAAAATGCCGTGGTGCAGAGCATCGACGCGCCTACCATCTACGAGGTGCCCATCTTGATGCAGCGCCAGGGACTGGACGTTACCATTTTGAAGAAAATGGGACTTCCCGTCGGCGACACTCCGGGACTGGGACCGTGGCGCGCTTTCCTCGAACGCCGTCACAAAGCCGAAGAGACTGCCCCGCTGCACATCGCATTGGTGGGCAAATATGACTTGCAGGATGCCTACAAGTCCATCCGCGAGGCCCTTTCACAAGCAGGAACCTACAATGACCGCAAGGTGTCGGTAGACTTCGTGAACAGTGAAAAGCTGACGGACGAGAATGTGGCAGAAGCCTTGAAAGGTATGGCAGGCGTACTTATCGGTCCGGGCTTCGGCGAACGCGGCGTTGCCGGCAAGTTCGTAGCCATCAAATATGCGCGTACACACGACATCCCCACCTTCGGTATCTGTCTGGGTATGCAGTGCATCGCCATTGAATTTGCCCGTAATGTACTGGGCTACGCCGATGCCAACTCACGTGAGATGGATGAAAAGACACTGCACAATGTTATCGACATCATGGAAGAGCAGAAGTCCATCACCAATATGGGTGGAACCATGCGTCTGGGTGCCTATGAATGTGTTCTGCAGAAAGGCAGCAAGGCATACGAGGCATACGGTACCGAGCATATCCAGGAGCGTCACCGCCACCGCTACGAATTCAACAACAGCTTCAAGGAGGCCTACGAAGCAGCAGGCATGAAGTGTGTGGGTATAAACCCCGAATCGGATCTGGTAGAAATTGTCGAAATACCCGCATTGAAGTGGTTTGTCGGTACCCAGTTCCATCCCGAATACAGCAGTACGGTATTGCATCCGCACCCGCTGTTCGTAGCATTCGTGAAGGCCGCCATCGAAAATGAAAACGAAAAGAAATAATTTGTAATAAGTAATTTGTAATCAACAAAGAATGGATAAAAATACCATCACAGGTCTTGTTCTGATAGCGATATTGTTAGTAGGTTTCAGCTTTCTGAGCCGTCCCAGCCAGGAGCAGTTGGAAGCACAGCAACGTTACTACGACTCCATAGCCCAGGTGCAACAGCGCGAAGCCGACTTGAAAGCCAAGGCGGAAGCAGCCCTGGCCAACGAAAGCGGAGCGGAAGCAAGCGTTGACTCCACTGCCCTCTTCTTCGACGCCCGTCAAGGAACCAACTCGCAGGTAACCATCCAGAACAACCTGGCAGAAATAACCGTAGATACAAAAGGCGGGCGCATAGCTTCGGCCACGCTGAAGGAATACATGGGACAAGACAAGACGACCCCCGTCACACTGTTCAGCGGCAATGACGCTTCCATGAATTTCCTCTTTTACAACAAGAAAGAGACTATCCAGACGGAAGACTATTATTTCACCGCAGTAAACCGTACGGACAGTACCGTCACCATGCGTTTGTCGGCAGACAGCAACAGCTATATCGACTTTACCTACAGCATGCACAATGACACATACCTGATAGACTTTACTATCCAGGCAGTCAATATGGAAGGCAAGCTGGCCGCCACCAACAATTATGTGGACATCGAGTGGTCTCAGCGTGCCCGTCAGATAGAGAAGGGTTACACCTACGAGAACCGTCTGGCTGAGCTGACTTACAAAATCGCCGGAGAGGGTACCGATTATCTGTCTGCCAACAAGAACGATGAAAAGGAAGTTCCGGAACGTCTGGACTGGATTGCCTTCAAGAACCAGTTCTTCTCTTCGGTATTCCTGGCAGATGCCGACTTTGAAAAGACCAAGCTGAGTTCCAAGATGGAGACTCAAGGCAGCGGCTACATTAAGGACTATTCTGCGGAGATGAGCACGAAGTTCGACCCTGCTGGCAAGGAACCTACCCAGCTGTTCTTCTACTTCGGCCCCAATCACTACAAGACCCTGACCGCACTCGACAAGGGGCGTGACGAGAAGTGGGAGCTGAACCGTCTGGTCTATCTGGGCTGGCCGCTCATCCGCTGGATAAACAAATGGTTCACCATCAACATCTTCGACTGGTTGTCCAGTTGGGGGTTGAGCATGGGTATCGTACTGTTGTTCATGACGTTAATCGTAAAAGCTGTAGTATTCCCCGCAACGTGGAAAACCTACATGTCCTCTGCCAAGATGCGCGTACTGAAACCGAAAATCGACGAGATAAACAAGAAGTACCCCAAGCAGGAAGATGCCATGAAGAAGCAGCAGGAAGTGATGGGCCTCTACAGCCAGTACGGAGTCAGTCCGATGGGCGGATGTCTGCCGATGCTGATACAGTTCCCTATCTTGATGGCCTTGTTCATGTTCGTGCCGAGTGCCATTGAACTCCGCCAGCAGAGCTTCTTGTGGGCAGACGACCTTTCCACTTACGATGCGTTCATCAACTTCCCGTTCCATATCCCGTTCCTGGGAAGCCACCTCAGCTTGTTCTGCCTGCTGATGACGGTTACCAACATATTGAACACGAAGTACATGATGCAGCAACAGGATACGGGTGCCAATCCGCAGATGGCTGCCATGAAGTGGATGTCATACCTGATGCCTATCATGTTCCTCTTCATATTGAACGACTATCCTTCGGGATTGAACTATTACTACTTCATCTCTACGTTAGTCAGTGTGGTAACAACGCTCATCATGCGCAAGACAACCAATGAGGAAGCCCTTCTTGCTCAGTTGGAAGCCAACAAGAAAGACCCGAAGAAGATGAAGAAAACCGGTTTCGCCGCTCGTCTGGAAGCCATGCAGAAACAGCAGGAACAGATGATGAAAGAAAAACAGAACAAAAAGTAGTAAGACTACCGTTCAAGATATTCTTTTGCAGAAAGCCGGACAATGACATTTGCCCGGCTTTCTTATCCTTACGCCAATGAAAAAATCACAGACTCTAAATTATGCAGACTAAATACACCTACAAACAAATCTGGCTTATAGCCTACCCCATCCTAATCAGCCTCCTTATGGAGCAACTGATAGGTATGACGGACACCGCCTTCCTCGGACGTGTGGGCGAAGTCGAGCTGGGAGCATCTGCCATCGCCGGTGTCTTCTACATGGTCATCTTCATGGTTGCCTTCGGTTTCAGCATCGGGGCACAGATACTCATTGCCCGGCGCAACGGCGAACAGCAGTATAAGGAAATCGGTGACTTGTTCTATCAGGGCATCTATTTCCAAGTCGGGATGGCGACAGTCATGTTCCTGCTGTCCTATTGCTTCTCGCCGATTATCCTGAAACGCATCGTAGCCTCGGAACATATCTACGAAGCAGCCACCAGCTACCTGCATTGGCGTGTATTCGGTGCCTTCTTCTCGTTCAGCGCAGTCATGTTCCGTGCCTTTTTCTTGGGAACCACCCAGACCAAGACACTGACACTGAACTCCATCGTCATGGTGTTGAGCAATGTCGTATTCAACTATATCCTAATTTTCGGTAAATTCGGTTTTCCTGCACTCGGCATTGCCGGAGCTGCCATCGGCTCCTCATTGGCCGAGCTGGTTTCGCTGTTATTCTTCATCCTCTATACCCGTAGCCGTATCGACTGCTGCAAGTACGGGCTGGACCGTATTCCGAAGTTCCGGCTGGACGTATTGAAACGGATGCTGAACGTCTCTTTCTGGACCATGATACAGAATTTCTTCTCCCTCTCCACCTGGTTCTTGTTCTTCCTTTATGTGGAGCATCTGGGAGAGCGCTCGCTGGCAGTGACCAACATTGTCCGCAACGTGTCCGGCATACTGTTCATGGTACTCATGGCGTTTGCCTCTACCTGCGGGTCACTGGTCAGCAACCTCATCGGTGCAGGCCACTCCGATTGCGTGGCAGGCACCATCCGGCAGCACGTACGCATAGCCTACGTCTTCGTACTTCCGCTGGCATTGCTTTTCGCGGTGTTCCCCAAGCTGATTCTGGGAATTTATACCGACATACCCGACCTGCAGGACGCTGCCGTACATTCGCTCTGGGTGATGTGCTCCACCTATCTGTTCCTGGTTCCTGCCAATGTCTATTTCCAGGCAGTTTCCGGAACCGGCAACACGCGTACGGCATGGGGGTTGGAGATGGCTACGCTGGTCATCTACACAGCCTATATCACCTACATTATTCTGATTCTGCAACTCGACGTGGCCATTTGCTGGACCTCGGAAATGGTTTATTCCAGCTTTATTCTCATTTTCTGCTGGCTATATATCAAACGTGGGAATTGGCAAGGAAGGAAAATTTAGTATCTTTGCATTGAAATAACCGAAACAAAAAACATATATGAAACAAGTAAATCTACTACTTATGTCAGCAGCCATGACATTGGCCTCCTGCGGAGGAACAAAAGATGCCGGACAGCAGCAGGACGCAGCAGCGCTCATCCAGCGGTCGGACATCAAGATTGAAGGAAAGCGTATGACACCCGAGGCACTCTGGGCGATGGGACGTATCGGCAGTGTAGCCGTATCTCCCGACGAAAAGCAAATTGCCTACACGGTATCCTATTACAGCGTGCCCCAGAACAAGAGTAACAGCGAAGTCTTCGTCATGAATGCCGACGGTAGTGGCAATACCCAGATAACGCATGACGCCTGGCAAGAAGGACAGCCCACATGGTTCAAGGACGGCAAGAAGCTTGCCTTCCTCTGCAACGAAAGCGGCAGCAGCCAGGTATGGGAAATGAATCCCGACGGCAGCGGACGCAAGCAGCTGACTCAATACGAGGGAGACATCGAAGGGTTCTCTTTCTCGCCCGACGGCAAGAAACTCCTTTTCATTGCCCAGGTAAAGACCGTGAAGAGTACGGCAGACAAACATCCGGACCTTCCTAAAGCCACCGGCATCATCGTTACCGACCTGATGTACAAGCATTGGGACGAATGGGTGACTACTGCTCCCCATCCATTCGTTGCCGATTTCGACGGCAATGCCATCAGCAATGTCACTGATATTCTTGAGGGAGAGCCATACGAAAGCCCGATGAAGCCCTGGGGCGGTATCGAGCAGCTGGCATGGAGCCCGTCTTCTGATAAGGTGGCCTATACATGCCGTAAGAAAACCGGACTGGCGTATGCCATTTCCACCAACTCCGACATTTATATCTACGACCTTGCCTCCAAGGAAACCAAAAACATCACGGAAGAAAACAAGGGATATGATACGAATCCCCAATACTCTCCCGACGGCAAATACATCGCCTGGCAGAGCATGGAACGTGACGGCTACGAAGCCGACTTGAACCGCTTGTTTATCATGAACCTCGAGACCGGCGAGAAACGTTTTGTAAGCAAAGCTTTCGAATCGAACGTGGACGCCTTCTTGTGGAACAAAGATTCCCAGAGCATCTACTTCATCGGTGTATGGCATGGCGAGACACAGATTTACAACATCGACCTTGCCGGAAACGACAAGCTTACCCAGCTCACCGACGGCATGTACGACTATGCTTCGCTTGCCCTTTGCGGAGACAAGATTATCGCCAAACGCCACTCCATGAGCATGGGCGACGAAATCTATGCCGTAAACAGTGCACGCAACGGCGACGCTTTTGCAGAAGCAGTGCAACTGACCACAGAAAACAAGCAGATTTACGACCAGCTGGAGATGGGTAAGGTGGAAGCCCGCTGGATGAAGACCACCGACGGCAAGCAGATGCTGACCTGGGTGATTTATCCTCCACAGTTCGACCCTAACAAGAAGTACCCCACCCTCCTCTTCTGTGAAGGCGGTCCTCAGAGTCCCGTCAGCCAGTTCTGGAGCTACCGTTGGAATTTCCAGATTATGGCGGCAAACGACTATATCATCGTAGCTCCCAACCGTCGTGGTCTTCCGGGCTTCGGTGTAGAGTGGAACGAAGCCATCAGCGGTGATTATGGCGGCCAGTGCATGAAGGACTACTTCACTGCCATTGACGAAATGGCCAAGGAACCTTTCGTCGACAAAGACCGCCTGGGTTGCGTAGGCGCCAGCTTCGGAGGCTTCTCCGTATATTGGCTTGCCGGACACCATGACAAACGCTTCAAGGCATTCATCGCACACGACGGTATCTTCAACATGGAAATGCAATATCTGGAAACGGAAGAGAAATGGTTTGCCAACTGGGATATGGGCGGTGCTTATTGGGAAAAGAACAACGCTACGGCACAACGCACTTTTGCCAACTCCCCGCATCTCTTCGTCGACAAATGGGACACCCCTATCCTCTGCATCCACGGAGAGAAGGACTTCCGCATCCTTGCCAACCAGGCAATGGCCGCCTTCGATGCAGCCGTGATGCGTGGCGTTCCTGCCGAACTGCTTATCTATCCGGACGAAAACCACTGGGTACTGAAACCTCAGAATGGCGTGCTGTGGCAACGTACCTTCTTTGAATGGCTGGACAAATGGTTGAAGCCGGCTAAGTAAAGCCTCTCAAAAACGATAAAAACAAATAGTCCCGGATTCTTTGTCAAGAATCCGGGACTATTTGTTTTTATTGTACACCGCCCGATTCATTTTTTATGACTATAATTTGGGCAGTTCAAATAAAGTCAATACATTTGCTTTATGCACACTCCGAAGAAGTGTAAACAATATGTCCTAATATAACCCGATAAAAGATGAATGAAAATTGGCCTGAGATTGTGGAAACACTGATACCGTATTTTGAAACAAATTCGGTAGAAGGTGATTACCAGCGGGAAATAGAGAACTGCTTGAAATTTCTTGGATGGAAAAAGACCAATGGAACAATGGTATCCCAGTATACATTACCGATAGGCAATAGCAACTCCATACGCCCGGACATTGTACTTTGGCGAAAGAACGAACATGATACACAATCCCCCGTACTCCCAATTGAAATAAAACGTCCGTCTAATATACAAAATGAGAGGCAAGAAAATCAGTTGATGTCGTATATGCGCCAACTGAAACTTAATGTCGGATTATATATAGGAGAAAAGATACAGCTTTACTACGACATTCCCAACGATGGCGAGAATCCCATCTGTGTATTTACAGCAGAATTTAAGAAAGAAGATGTAAATGGTTCCATCATCTGTGACCTGCTAACTTACGACAAATTCAATCTGGAAAAAATAGAAACATTCTGTAATGAGCAATATAAAAAAATCCAAGCGCGTAATAATCTGCATAGGAGGGTGTCAGAATTCTTATCCGAAGGCAATGGGGTAAAGAATATGATTTCGTTGCTCAAAGACAAGTTTACAGCTGAAGGATTTGAGGAATCCGCCATTAATGAAGAATTTGCCAATCTTACGCTTACAGTACATTACGAAAATAAGAGCATTCTCCCTTCATTACAACTTAAAACGAGGCAAACATCTAAAAACTCACAAAACGACTATAAAGAAAGTGATTCCAAAGACCATACAAAATTCTCAGTGGATGGAATCAACTTCTATGTCAAAAGACGTTTTGTATTGGAAGTAGTCAAGCACTATATCAAAGACCATCCCAACATAAACTATGTTGAACTGGAAAAAGTCTTTCCATCCAATTTACACAGTAAAGCATTGGGTGTAATACGTACCTTGATAGAAGTCCAAGAAAAAATCAAATCTCATCCCGATTTAAAGAAACGTTACTTTCTTAAGCCTGATGAAGTTATTTTATTGGCAGACGGAACAAAAATTGTTGTCAACAACCAGTGGGGAACATTATTTCCAAGATTTCTTGAAGCAGCAAAGAAACTGTACCAAGTAACCAATGATACGGAAAGCAATACTCCAATATCCCGATTAAAGATTACTTTTGGTAATGGGAAAGTAATTCAAGAAACACAAGCAGCCGAGACTTTCCGGCAATTTGTGATGACAGTAGGTGTGGAACAAGTGCAATCTTTAAATATCAAGGTATGCAAGATTCCCTTGATATCAAACACACTTCATGAGAAATACCAGCGCGCTCAAAAACCATTAGGCAACGGACGGTTTCTTATGACCTGCAGCAATACAAAAACAAAGAAGCGTGATATCGAGCGTATTGCCAAAGCTTTGGGTATTCAGGTGACCGTGGAAATTGTATAATGGAAGACAGTAATTCAAGAGATATGTCTTGAAAAATACTTTTTCATGAAGAGTACGTATATTGCGCTCAACAGTAAGATACACCCTATCAAGAAGATATAGCCATACCGTTGGTAATAAATATATCCTACTATTATAAAAGTCTGTATTGTCATATAGACCAGAGAGACTATGACATGAGGAATCTTCAGCTCATTCGCCATAATCTGATACAGATGCTTGCGATGCGGCAGCCCGATATTCTCATGAAGTATCAGACGATGAATGATAGTCAGAACACTGTCTACCCCATAAACGGACAATAAGACAATCCAACTGAAATCACCAGTCTGGATGATGAGCCTGCCTATCAGGAAAAGAAGAATAAAGGCAATGCTCACCGAACCCACATCACCGGCAAAGCATTTGGCACGCTTGCGGAAATTGAAGAAGCAGAAGACTAGAACAGAACAGATAACGGTATAGATGAAATTCGCTTCTACAAAAGTAACCACCTCATTATTGACATAAGCCAACGCAGCAAGAATAACCAGAGAATAACCTCCCGTTATCCCATTAATCCCATCCATAAAATTGTAGGCATTGATGATGCCCGTACAGACTATCAAGGCAATGACTATCCACCACCAAGACAAGGAGAACAGCCCCCACTGATAAAACATCATAGCCATAGCAGAGAAATGAAAAAGCAGCCTTGTCATCTGTCCGGTGGATTTTATATCGTCCACGAAGCTGATGAACGTCACCAGTGTCAAGGCAAGCAGGAACCAGGGATATTCAAAGTCACTCGTCAGGAAATAGGCCAACGCTCCGAAATAGAATATAATCCCACCACCCCTTAAAGTCACTTTCGTATGAGAACTCCGCTCATTGGGCTTGTCGATGATATTGCACCTATCAGCCACCTTAAAATAAAAAAGTTCTGCCAAAAACAGCAGAACCAATATTAACAGATAATACATAACAGTATTTTCCTCTTTAATTTTTAATTATCAATTTTTAATTCTTAACTTTTAATTTGAGAACGATTTTATCGTTCTCACTATCCCCTCCTCTGCCCTCACCGGCATTCTGTCAATACCCAGGGCAGCCTTTATCTTCGCATTACTCACCACATAATTCTCTGTCAACTTGCGCAGACGCTCTTCATTCAAAGGTAAATGGAGCAGAGTCCCAAAACGGGCACAGAACTCCATCAGTCCTCTGTTTATCTTCCAGATATGCGGCTTACGCTCCAAAGCCCGACACATCAAAGCTATCAGCTCATTTGTGGACAAGGCCTCGTCATCTCCCATGTGGTAGATACCACTCGCCACCTCCTTGGTCAACAGCCCTTCCACCACATAGCAGAGATTGTCTATCGAAGTAAAAGACCTTCTGTTCTCAAAAGCCCCCAAAGGCCAGGGAACACCTTTCCTCACCACATTATAAAGAAGATTCAGATTGCCCTTATTGCCGGAACCATGAATCATGCAGGGACGCAGGATATAAACCTGCTTGTCATCATAAGGATTAGCTTTCAATTTCCCATTCTCAACCTTCAACTTGTCAAGGATGTAATTCTCGGCTGCTATCTTACTTTCCCCATAAGGCCCTACCGGAGCAGGCACCACATCTTCAGTCAGCATATCACCCACCACACTGTCTGCAGCGGCTTTCACAGAACTGAAAAATACGAACTTCTTCGCAGACGATTCCAGAAAGAAATCAAATATCTTTTGGGTCAATCCCGTATTAATATCAAAATAGGATTGGGCAGCAGACCGGTTCTTCGTGTCATGGGCTTTACCAGCCAGATGAATAATGGCATCGAATTCAGGAAGATTCCGCATCGGAAAAGAAGCTGGTTCAATATCCTTCCAGGAGAAAGTCTTTACCACCCCCTCCTTTTCAGGAGCAACAATATCCAGCCCGTAAAGGCTATGACGTTCCTTTAGGGCAACAACGAGATTGGAACCCACAAAGCCGTGGATTCCAGTGACGAGTATGTTCATTGAAATATGCTAAAAAATATACTGACCGGAAACGTGATTATTGGTTATGTATTTAATAAAATAAGTATCTCCAATGACAGAGAAGAAAATATACCACGTCGTATTAGAATTACGTTGATAAGTGATGTAATACATATCCTTACCATAACGCTCAAAAAAAGCGGGCGCTTTCTTTTTTAATTTAGAATGAATGTTCTGTTGAATATCAGCTATCAGTTCTTCTACATAAGAAATAGCAAAAGGATAAGTACCTAAATACTCCTTCTCAACAAGTATTTTTATAAGCCCATACAAATCCTCCTCTACTTCGGGAGCGAATACGACTCTCATCCAAACAAAGCCTTTATACGAGGGCAAAGCCTATCCAATAATTCTTCACCGGAAATAGCATGCCTAATGTCATCACGTCCTTCCGTAACGATATTCGGATTATTCTCATTACCCGTATATACAACTACCGGTTCACCAACATTCGGCACCATCGGTTCTTGTTCCTTATATGGCTTAATCTTCCTCATACATCCAATCTTTCCACAAAGATACCCGGAAATATCAAGTTATCCTAATCATTGACTGATAAATATCGTATGTTCATAAAGCTTCAACTAAGTCTACATATTTTTGAGTTACCACATCCTTGGAATATAATCGCTTAATCACCTCTACACCATTTCGACCCAGTAAAGCTAGTTCGCTTCTTGAGACGGAATTCAGCCAATCCACCATTTCTCCCACCTTCTTTTCCAAACTCTTCTCTGTAATCAATTTTGCACAGCCATGTTCCTGCAGGAAATTGATGATAGGCGTATCCTTTCCCGAGCAGACCAATAAAGGCCTACCACATGCCATGATTGTATAAACCTTGGAAGGGAATCCCTGCATCTCCATTTCAGGGTTCATGAAAATAAACTGGATGTCTGAATAGGCAAGAATGGACGGCATCAAACTTCTGGGCTGATAGGGCAAAATATGCACATTATCCAGCTCCAACTCACGTACTTTCTCCTCAAGAACGGGTTTCATGACTCCCTCACCGATTATAAAGTATTCAATGGAAAACCCTTTCGTCTTTTCTGCCAGACAAATTAAGGGCTCCCAATCTTGGGCATAACCAATATTCCCGGCATAAAGCAATTTCAAAGAATCTGTGGTAGGGAAAAAATGGGGATTCAGACATTCTACATTTCCACCTTGAGAATTATACAATTCTGTATCTACAAAATTAGGTATTATACAAAGCTTGGACTTATCCTTAAACCTTCCGGCTATTACATTATAAAAAACCTGGTCTATTGTCGTTACGGCCGTTGAGTTATTATAAACATACCGTTCCATCCTACGTAGCTGTTCTATAACAAGCCCGTCCTTTCGTTTCAAGATGTCAGGATATATTTCCTGCACATTATATATGGTTTTACATCCCTTGATTTTCGCCAGCCAAATGTTGATTACACCGATAGTCAAAGGAGGGGAAGGTGACAGTATGACATCTATATTTCTCTGGGACAAACCAATCAGGAAAGAGATAATATGCCAATAGACAAATCCCAGGACACGCAGAAATGTATTTCTGAATTTCTTCTGGGGTACATGAAGAACTCTGATTCCATGAAAACAGCTTTCTTTACAAATCCCCCAAACCTTCCATTTCAGAGGTTGTGCTGCCAGTTGTGATTCCACAACATTGTAATGAGGCGTAGTTGTCAATACCAATACTTCATAACCGTTTTCTTGGAATTTCAGAGCAATATCATTATAAAGATAGGCTGTCGAAACTCCATCCGGACTGAAAATCAGGCTATGTATCAAAATTTTCTTAGGCATGTCTCACCATTATTTTCTCCAAACCATCTTGTTCACCACCCCCGTATAGCTCTGAATCAACTTCACAACCTTGGCCGATACATTCTCATCCGTATAATTGGGCACCGGCAGGCCA
>ENA-OZHU01000194-OZHU01000194.1-human-gut-metagenome-genome-assembly--contig:-NODE-194-length-40998-cov-10.019222_pt1 | contig 40998 bp, 42 predicted proteins | sample MGYA00244054_ERZ653700 | MGnify/ENA primary metagenome ERZ653700 (study PRJEB26926, sample SAMN06165279) | human gut metagenome | biome: ENVO:00009003; feature: ENVO:2100002; material: ENVO:00002003...
TGAAAAGTGCAGGGGGAGCTCCGGGAACGAGAGCGCTTGTTCCCGGAGTTTTAATCGAAAACTATATGGCAAAAATTGTATGTCTGCATGACTATCAGGAAGATATTATACAGCGTCTCTCGGAGGAATGGCGGACGCGCTGCAGCGTGATGGTGCAGATGCCTACAGGCACCGGCAAGACCCATGTATTGGCGGCGGTGGTAAGCAGTTTTCTCACTGATGGAAAGAGGACGGTCTGGATCGTCGCACACCGCAGGGAACTTGTGGAACAGATAGAAGAGACCGTTGCAAAATACGGAACAAGTCTGACTGACGGGCGCATCAGGGTGATGTCCATACAATGGCTCACACGGCATTACAATGATGTGGTGGAAAAACCGGAATTGGTCATCATCGACGAGGCGCATCATGCACAGGCAAGGACTTACCGAATGTTGTGGAGCAAGTTTCCGGAAGCGAAGTTTCTCGGACTTACCGCTACTCCCTGCCGGATGGGACGTACCGGGTTCACGGACCTTTTCGACTCGCTGGTATGCTCATGGAGCGTGGCGGAGTTTATAAGGAAAGGGTGGCTGTCGTCATTTGATTATGTCTCGATACGTGCAAACAGCAGGGAGCAACGGTTGATAGACTCGCTGGAAAAACGCGGTGCCGACGGTGATTACCAGATAAGGGAGATGAATGATGTACTGAATCGCCACACAAGCATCGAACGGTTATACCGGAGCGTTCTGGAGTATGCGGACGGGAAGAAGGGGATTGTTTATGCCGTCAGTATTGACCATGCGCGGAACATCGCGGCGTATTACAGTGGAAAAGGACTGGACGCCGCAGCCATAGACAGTCACACACCGACTGCTGAACGCGGACGGATGGTGGAGGATTTCAAAACAGGCAGAATAAAGGTACTGGTAAATGTGGACGTTTTCAGCGAGGGATTTGACTGCCCCGATGTGGAGTTCGTGCAGATGGCACGCCCGACACTCTCACTGGCCAAATATCTGCAACAGGCCGGGCGCGGACTGAGAAAATCAGTCGGCAAGGAGACATGTGTGCTGATAGATAATGTGGGGCTCTACCGTGTGTTCGGTCTGCCCACCATGGCATGGGACTGGGAGGCGATGTTCCGCGGGGATATGGCAGGAAAGGGAATACGGACCGTTCGGCATGGAAACGGGACAAGTCCGGAAACTGTCACCGCGGAAGATTCATGTCAGGACTTCGGTATGGAAGTGATCGTTTCCCATGACAGCTTGCTTTCCGTTATAGCTTTGCAAAAAACTCCGAATCCCTGCAAGAGTCCGGAACTTAAAGCATGGCAGGACAGGGACAGTGGGCTATGGGGGCTGCGCAGGGGAAGAAAAAAGATGACGGACCCGGTATTCGTCACAGTCTTCGACATCCGGCATGACATGGCAGCGGTGAGGTTTGTGGACAAGAACTGCGGACTGGTAAACGCCTGCGGTGAGATCATAAGGAAGGAAGGGCATTGCCTGTCCATGAAATTCATGAGAAACAATTTCCTGACCGTGCAGAAACCGAACGGCAGGTCTGATTATATAGATCTTTACAACCTGCGATCATACAGGGAAAAACCCGAGGTGAGGCGTTTCGGGGATGTGGAGATGTTGAAAGTCGGACGCATGTATTACAGCCGTACAAAAAATCTGTATGCAAGCAAACTGAACCTGAGCGGCGGCTATATTTATAACCACAAGTATTATGTGGCAATTTTCGATTACAATGCTTCCGTCCGATGTTATATTGACGATCCGCATATGGTTGGTTTTCCATGGGGATATGCCTGTCTTCTCGGTGGCGACCATGACAGTTTCTATTGGATATACCGATGGCTGGCGGACGGAAGCATCATCGTGACGGACAGCGGAGGAAAATACTATCATGTGACAGAGGGTGGGGAAAAAAAATACATCGGATGTCACATCTCGGCAGAGGAGGGAGAGAGATGTTTGGCCGAGATGGAACGACTGGTAAAACGTGCGAGGGAGATGCGGCATATGGCGGAATCCGAGAAATTGGAAAAGAGGCGGCTGCTTCTGGAGAAGTCGGGCGAGGCTGTCCCGTTCCGTTCAGGGATGAAATGGGGGCTGAAAGTCGGTGAGCGTATCACCATTCCTCCGATATACCGCAGTGTCAGGCCTCCCATAGGCAGGTATTGCGCCGTGGAGAAGAATTACAGCCAGTGGGGTGTCATTGCCATTGACGGCACAATGATGATCGAACCGCAATACTCTGATATAGAAATCAGCATGAAAGGTGATGTCACAGGAACAAAGGTATCCGGAAACAAGGTATTAGTGAAACTGCCATAAAGGGTGGTCCGCCAGTCCCGTTTGTAAATTTGTCATTTTGAACAGTCCCGACAAATTCGCTGTAAACGCCCGGTTTCACACAACGAATAAAAAATTATAGTGAATCATAATCAGTAAAAATGGTCATATGCTTAATAACATACTCCTGTCCCAAACCATCGGCAATTGTTCAGAGAGACGGAATAAAACTCGTGGAAAGGGCATCGGGATATTTGAATGGGGTAGCAATGCCGGTGAATGAATTATTAATCTAAATAATGAATATGTATCGAATGATGAGAAAGATATTTTCAGAACTGCTTTTCTACAAATTCTAGTCATTTGCAGCAGCCGTGGTCACAGTCTTTATAGTTTCCGACAATTAAAGAATATATGAAAGGCAGTTCTGAAATAAAAGTAGCGGTAGACGGTTATATTGTAAACAAGACCTTTATTATGTCATTCCCAGTTTCTTTCATTAATACGGGAAAAACGGCCTTTTATGGTTTCTCAATGCGAGTTCATGAGAGGATGCTTATAGTAAAAGACGGAGGAGTACAATTGCTTACATGAAAAGACAAATAAAATAATAATCATGGATAAGAATATAAAAATAGCCGTAGCCGGAACCGGTTACGTAGGACTTTCCATTGCCACACTGCTGGCACAACATCATCAAGTGACGGCTGTTGATGTGATTCCTGAAAAGGTAGAACTGATAAATCGGTGTAAATCGCCCATACAGGACGAATACATTGAGAAGTATCTTACTGAAAAAGAATTGAACCTGACTGCCACCTTAGATGGAGCGAAAGCATATGCCGACGCAGACTTTGTGGTCATTGCCGCACCGACGAACTACGACCCGGTTAAGAACTACTTCGACACAAGCCACGTGGAGGAAGTGATAGAGTTAGTGAAGAGCGTGAACCCGAATGCCATCATGGTCATCAAGAGCACCATTCCCGTGGGCTATACCGAGAGCGTCCGCAAGAAACTCAACACGGAAAACGTCATCTTCTCCCCGGAATTCCTGCGCGAGAGCAAGGCGTTGTACGACAACCTCTATCCCAGCCGTATTATCGTTGGCAGACCCGAAGGCGACGCACGCCTTGACGAAGCTGCCCGCACCTTTGCGGCCCTGTTGCAGGAGGAAGCCATCAAAGAAAACATTGATACCCTGTTCATGGGACTGACCGAAGCAGAAGCGGTGAAACTCTTTGCCAACACCTATCTTGCCCTGCGTGTTTCTTATTTCAATGAACTTGACACCTATGCCGAAATGAAGGGCCTGAACACTCAAGCCATCATCAACGGTGTATGCCTTGACCCTCGTATCGGCACACATTACAACAACCCAAGCTTTGGCTATGGTGGCTATTGCCTGCCCAAGGACACCAAGCAGCTACTTGCCAACTATGCCGATGTACCAGAGAACCTAATACAAGCGATTGTAGAAAGCAACCGGACAAGAAAAGACTTCATTGCCGACCGTGTGCTTCACATGGCAGGTTACTATGACTATTACAACTGTGGAGACTTCAGCCCCAACGAAGAGCGCAAGTGTACTATCGGCGTTTACCGCCTGACGATGAAGTCGAACAGTGATAATTTCCGCCAATCCTCCATACAAGGCGTGATGAAACGGGTAAAGGCAAAAGGTGTGGAAGTGATTATTTACGAACCGACTTTGCGGGATGGAAGTACTTTTTTCGGTAGTAAAGTGGTGAATGATTTGAATGCATTTAAAGTACAAAGTCAGGCGATTATCGCCAACCGTTATGACGCTTGCCTGGATGATGTGAAAGAGAAAGTGTATACACGGGATATTTTTAGAAGGGACTGAGAATATAATTATAGACAAATGAAGATTTAAAAAAAATTAGATTCAGTTGAAACTTTATCAAGAATAAAGGAAATACTTGAATCCATATGTGAAAATATTGTTAATGATACAAAAGCACAAATGCGTTTTGCTGAACAATGGATTTGTGACATTAACAGAAAAAGAGAAGCAGGAATTTAAACGGTTATTGAATATAGAAAGCATAAAACTGAATATGCAATTTTAAAATCTTATGACAGACACTTCAGCAAACAATAAACGCATAGCCAAGAACACATTACTGCTGTATTTCCGCATGCTTTTCATGATGGCTGTCAGCCTATACACTTCGCGTGTCGTGCTAAATGCTTTAGGTGTAGAAGATTTCGGTATTTACAATGTGGTTGGCGGAGTGGTTGCAATGTTTTCCATGTTGTCAGGCTCGCTTTCCTCAGCTATTACCAGATTTATTACCTACGAGTTGGGGACAGGAAATCGAGAGAATCTGAAAAAGATATTCTCCTCGTCCGTGACTATCCAGATAGGCTTGGCTGTATTGATTATACTGTTTGCTGAAGCAATAGGCGTATGGTTCTTGAACATGAAGATGAATATTCCTGATGCAAGAATACTGGCCGCCAACTGGGTATTCCAATTTTCAATATTGACGTTCGCAATCAATCTGATTAGCGTTCCATATAATGCAAGTATTATCGCTCATGAACGAATGTCAGCTTTCGCTTATATCAGCATCTTGGAAGCGATAGGAAAACTGGCGATTGCTTTCATGATTGTGATTTCGCCCATAGACAAGCTGATATTCTATGCTATTTTGATGTGTGCGGTTGCATTGATAGTCCGCTTGACATACGGGGCTTATTGCAAGAGACACTTTGAAGAATGCACGTATCATTTCATATTCGACAGGGATTTATTGAAACGGATGTTCGGCTTTGCCGGATGGAATTTTATTGGAGTGACTTCTGTTGTGTTACGAGACCAAGGTGGTAATGTTGTCATCAATCTCTTTTGTGGTCCGGCAGTCAATGCGGCGCGTGGAATTGCTTTTCAAGTGAATACGGCAATCAGTGGTTTTGTTACCAACTTTATGACCGCCTTAAATCCGCAAATCACCAAATCGTATGCGGCAGGCAACAGTAAGTATATGATGACTCTGATCTTTCAGGGAGCAAGGCTTTCATTTTATATGCTTTTGCTGCTCTCCCTTCCGGTCTTGATTAACACACATTATATATTAGGGCTTTGGCTGAAGATTGTGCCCGACCATGCCGTTTTATTCGTGCAACTGGTCTTGGTGTTTGCCATGAGTGAATCCATCTCCAATCCGTTGATAACTGCCATGCTTTCCACAGGCAGGATAGGGAACTACCAGCTTGTTGTAGGCGGGTTGCAAATGATGAACCTGCCTGTTTCCTACATCCTATTGCGTATGGGGATGTTTCCAGAAGTGGTACTTGTGGTAGCCATCGTTATTTCCCAATGCTGTCTTGCGGCACGCCTGTTGATGTTACGGGAAATGATTGGCCTGTCCGTCAGGAAATATATGAAGAAAGTCTATGTAAATGTATTGGTTGTGACAGTCATTGCCGCCGTTCTTCCATTCTTGATGATGAATGTTTTGATGGAATCTTTCCTGAATTTTATATTGTCAAGTCTTGTCTCCTTCATTTGTACGGGAATTACTATCTATTATATAGGTTGCAACAAAATTGAACGGCAGTTTATTACAGATAAATTGCATATAATAATTCATAAAATTAGATGAAACGGTTGTATAATATAGACTCTTTGAAATTCTTGTGTGCCGTCCTGGTTATATTTCTTCATGTACGTACCCCCTACCAAGAATACATATTACCTCTTACGCGATGTGCTGTTCCATGTTTTTTTATGATTTCAGGTTATTTGATTTTTACAAATGATAAACTGAAATTGGAGGGGCATTTAAGGCGAAGTGTCAAGAAAATGATTCAGATATTAATATGGAGTACGTTGCTGTTTGCCGCCATGAAGTTCCTTTTTGCGTTCAAGAATAATGACTTTAGATTTTTAAACTTAAAGACTTTAGGTAAATTTGTTCTGTTTAATGAGAATCCGTTCGGATTTCATCTTTGGTATATAGGGGCATACCTATATGCTCTTATTATAATCCTTTTTTTAGAGCGACGCAATAAGCTTGGCTATATTTATTGGACAATCCCAGTTCTTTTGTTATTGGATTTGTGCTTTGGCAAATACAGCCTGATCTTATGGCATAAAGAGTTTCCTTTTATATGGGTGCGTAATTTTGCATGTGTAGGGCTTCCTTATTTTACGATAGGGATGCTGCTGAAACAACAGGAAGAACGCATATTGAATCTTAGCCATTTACAATTATTAGCATTAGGGGGGGGGATTTTATTTTCATTAACTTCTCTACTAGAAAACAGGTTGCTTACGGAACTTAACATGAATACGACCAGAGACCATTACATCAGTTCTACTTTTCTGGCGGTTTCATTATTCACATTGTTTTTGTCTTTAAAGCAATCAAAAACCAATACCTTTTCTTCATTAGGCGAAAAAGATTCTTTATACATATATATATTTCATCCGTTGTTCATAACATTTTTTTCTGTAGTAAACAAGTTTTTGCCAAATATATGGCAAGACGTTTATCTGTATTATTCACCATTCATAATCTTGATGGTAACTATTCTTTTTAACAGAACATTAAGGACTTTACATATAATCAAATGATTCAGATTACAGACCAATCACAGTGTTGTGGTTGTACGGCTTGTGCCAGCATCTGTGCGCATGATGCCATTACGATGCAGCCAGATGCATTAGGCTTTCTTTATCCGGTAGTGGATAAAGATAAATGTGTGGATTGCGGGTTGTGCGAGAAGGTTTGTGCTTTCAATGACTATTATGACACAAGCCTGAATCTACCCAAAGCTGATGCATACGCTGTTAGGCATAAAGATATAACGAAATTAAGATATAGCCGTAGCGGAGCTGCATTTGTGGCATTCTCTGATTACATATTAGGTAAAGGAGGTGTCGTCTATGGAGCTGGTTATAAAGGTCATTTTGTTGTTGTTCATAAACAAGCTACCACCAAAGAAGAAAGAGACACATTCAGAGGTAGTAAATATGTACAGAGCGATATGACTGGAGTTTTTCGGAATGTAAAGAATGATCTAAAAATAGGTAAGTTGGTTCTTTTTTCAGGTACTCCATGCCAAACAGCAGGTTTGAAAAGTTACATAGGCAATCGGCTATCTCGGAATCTGATTTTGATAGATATAATTTGTCATTCCGTACCTGCTCCTGCAATTTGGAAGGATTATCTTGCTTATGTAGAAAAGAAATGCAAATCAAAAGTTGTCAGCCTTGAGTTTAGAGACAAATCTATTGGTTGGTACCAGACTCATCTTGAAAGTTTCAAGCTCGCAAATGGCAAAATATATAAAGATTATAAACTACGCAATTTTTTTAATTTAGGTTTAGGCACAAGACCTTCATGCGAATGTTGTAAATTTTGCAATCTTAGTCGCCCCTCTGATATAACAATAGGAGATTTTTGGGGATATGAGAAAACTGTTCCTGAAATGAATGAAGACAATAAGGGAATCTCTCTTGTGTTGTGTAACACACCCAAGGGACAAGAAATATTGCGAGAAGCCGCTGTTGACTTGGTTTTCAAAAAAGTCCCATTAGAAAAATCCCTGCAACCTAATCTCCAACAACCATCTGATGGTAATTCAAGAAAGAATGAATTCGCTTTTGATTATGAACATAAAGGGTTTGATTATGTGGTCAAAAAGTATGGGAATGGAGGCATCATAAACAAAATACGTGAATTTTGCAGAAAAGTATTACGGAAAATAGTTCGATTATGAAAATAGGAATCCTTACATTTCACAGAGCGCATAATTACGGGGCAGTTTTACAAGCCTATGCTTTGGTTACATACCTCAGACGCATTGGGCATGATGCTGAAATAGTAGATTATCGTCCCGAATCCATAGAGTTTGCTCATGGCATGATACCTTATGCAAGAATAAAGAAAATGTCTCCTTTGGGGAAAATCAAGTTTTTTCTTAAAATATTTCCGTTCTTGTTCTTCAGAAAGAAACGTGCAAATATCTTTTATAGATTTATTGAAGAATTGCCTACCTCTTCCCAAATATATACTCAGAGAAACAAATGCATTGAAGGGTATGATTATTTAATATGTGGAAGTGACCAAATTTGGAATCCTAAAATAACAAATGGCTTAGACCCCTTTTATACGGCTGCAATCCAAACAAGTGCTAGATTTATTTCCTATGCGGCCAGTTCTGAAATTAAACCTAATCAACAAGGATTAGAATCATATAAAGGTGTGTTGCAACGTTTCTCGAAGATATCGGTGCGTGAATCTTTGTTTAAAGAACAATTACAGACATTGACAAATAAAAAAATAATTCAAGTACTTGACCCAGTGTTTCTTTTATCAGTAGAAGATTGGTTGCGTTTTAGTAAAAAAACTTTTGAAGAAGAAAACTACATATTGGTATATCAGGTAAAAAGAGATAGAAATGTATTGAGATATGCACAAAAGCTAAGTATATCCAATGATTGCAAGATCATGGAGATTACAGCTGAAGCTGATTTTTTTCCACGAAAAAATAGATACTCAATGCTTTCCCCTCAGCAATTTGTCGGTGCTTTTGCAAATGCAAAATTCGTAGTAACCACATCGTTTCATGGAACAGCTTTTGCTGTGTTATTTCACAAACCAGTAAAAACAATGTTGTTTAATACGGCTGGCGATTATCGGGCTATAGATTTGTTGAATACAATAGGCTTGAAACGAAGCACTATAACTCCGCAAAGCCAAAGTGATATAGATATGCCAATATTGGAAGAAGCTTCAAATTTGTTTAATATGATTGTTAAATCAAAAGAATTTTTGTCTTTCAATGACTGATTTGATATATAAAAGGAATAATTATCCTTTCATCGTTATATTAGCAATTTTTCTTTGGTTGTGCGATGGACTGTTTGGCTTGCGTCCTCTTTCAAGAGTGATGTTTATTGTATATGTTGGTGTTTGGTTTTGGGGACACAATAAAGGCACAACATTCTCACGCCCCATATCCATATTAATGATTAGCATGATATTAAGCATGTTTTCATGTTTGTTATTTCATGGACAATCTTTGTTTAATTCGTTGCCTGGTTATGTCACTTATGGTGCAATTGTAATCTATTTTGTGTTATTTAAAATTAGATTATCTTCCTATGTTGTTGAAAAACTGATTTTTGGAATGTTCATCATTTTTTGTATTTGCTATATTTACCAAGTTATGGTTTTCCCTAAACCTGTATTTATATCATCGGGAGATAATTTTAATGAAGGATTGGATATTCTACTTCGACGTATTCGTATGCCTGGGATGAGCCTTGTTGGTATAGGTTTGTTTTATTCTTTAAATAAACTTCTTTTAGGAAATTATAAATATTTCGCATTTGTAGTCTTAGCAATTGTCGTAATGATGCTGTTTGGTTTCCGGACACTACTTTTTTTCTCTGTTCTATTTTCAATATGGATGATTGTTAAAATTAATGGATTTTCTTATAGACTAGTTGTAGGAATAGTTATCCTTCTTATCATTATATGGGGATTCTCGTTAACGACCTTTGGACAAGAAACTTTTGCAGCTATGCTGGAAAGACAAGAGAACAATCAAAATTTCGGGAATAAAGATTATATTCGATATACAACATTGTTTTATTATTATAGTCAACACTTCTCGAACTTTATCGAGTTTCTCTTGGGATCAGGTATTCCTAACAGGCTTATAATCAGTGATTATGGCAAATATTATGACAATCTTGAATCATTTGGCATTCACTATTATGATTGGGGTATTCTTGGAATGAGCTGGATGATGGGACTTATGAGCTTGATAGCAATGGTATGGTATTCAGTAAAAGCATTCTTTACAAAAGTTCCTCGTGACAAATTGTATTTGACTCTATGGTTTGGCTATCTATTGGCTTGCGGTTTTACATCTGCTGAGTTTGTTCGTCAGGGTTGTTTCTTGATACAAGGCATGGTTCTATATTTAATACACGTGTATTCAGATGAAAAAAATAATAGTAGTAAATAATGGCACTTTACCTCTTCCCGCGGTACGTGGTGGAGCCGTAGAAACTTTGATAGAACTCCTAATCAAAGAAAATGAAAAAAGAAAAAAGTTCTTATTTGAAGTTTATTCAATATATGATGAGAAAGCACTGGAGGCAGCAAAACTATATTCTTATACATCTTTTTGTTTTGTAAAAACACATGGCCATAGGGGTGCGATAAATCATTTTGTTACAAGATTAGTTAATTATGTATCTTTAAGAGCAAAAGGTTTTTATTATCCTTTTTTACTGCATAGGCAAATCGCTAAAAATGTAAATAAGAACAAAGGTGATTATGCTGCAATTATATTGGAAGGAACTTCGTATAGTGCACATTATCTAAAAAAGAAGACCGGATTGCCTATAATTCAGCGAGTACATAATATTCCTCCGAGAACTGCTGTACGTTTTACTATTCAAGGTGCCAAATCTACCTATTTGTATATGGGAATATCCAAATTTATATGTCAAAATCTTCAGCAATTCGAGGGAAAATATTGTAAAAATATTGAATTACTTTATAATTCTATCGATTTTTATCTGTTTCAGCAATTTATGTCTAATGAGGAAAAATCTTGTTTACGTAAAATGTTAGGATTCGATGATAAAGATTTTATCATTATGTTTTCTGGCAGATTACGTGAATTTAAAGGTGTCAAACAATTGCTGGAGGCTATGCTCTTATTGTCGGATATCTGTGATTTAAAGTTGCTTGTTGTAGGTAGTTACTTTTTTTCTTCGTCAATCCAGTCTTCTTTTGAGAAGTCATTGTTGCCACTAATCAAACAATTGGGTAATAAGGTGAGATTTACAGGCTTTGTGGAGTATAAGGATATGTATAAATATTATAATATTGCAAATCTTTGTGCATTTCCCTCAATATGGGAAGAGCCTTTTGCTTTGACTTGTTTGGAGGCTTTGATTTGTGGGAAACCTGTCGTTATTACAAAATCTGGAGGTATGGTTGAAGTTGTAAATGAAAAATGTGCAGTTGTTCTTCCTAACGATAGTAATTTGGCTGAAAATTTGGCTGCTTCAATTAAAGAGTTAAAAGGGAATCCTATAAAATTGTCGGAAATGGCTGTTGCTGCAAAGACAAGGGCGCGTCTTTTCGCTCCAGAAATACAATATGACCGATTTTCTTCACTTATGAGAAAATATATTCATTATGAATAATATCATCATTACATTTGCCAATACTATAGATCCAACTTCAGGTGGAGTTGAACGGGTCTATCATAATCTTGCCCCATTTTTCATCTCAAGGGGATTCAATGTGTATGCAACCTATCAAATAAAATCTGACTATGATGAACACGCCGTATATACAGCTTGTTATTATATGGATATGGCAATAGGTCATCCACAATATAAAGTTCAATTGGATAATTTGATAAGCAGGCTAAATATTGACATAGCAATATGTCCATTTGCTAATTTTGAATTATATGATTATTTTTCAAGAAAAACGTCATTAAAAATTTTTTTCCACATTCATAATGTGCCATCTGAATTGTTGAGTCATAGTATATCAAAGCTACCACTTTCTTTAAAAGGAACATTGGTGGATAATCTGACAAAGAACATACGTAAATATATAAGATTTAATTCTTCGTTTAGGCAAATAGACAAGCATGGGATGAAATTAGTAATCTTATCTGATGCTTTTAAAAAGAATTTGTTAAAGGTATATAGTTTCAACGTAAATAATATAATAACTTTACCAAATCCTTTTCTAATTGATAATACATTTTCCATAAATTCTTGTGTAAAAGAAAAGATTATCCTTTATGTCGGCAGAATCAACACAAGGCAAAAACGATTCCAGTCATTGCTTAATATTTGGTCTATCTTACAAAGGAAGTTGCCTGAATACCGTATGGACATTTTAGGTGGAGGACCGGAAAAAGAATATTACGAAAACAAAGCGAAAGAGATGGGACTGAATCGAATTATATTCCATGGATTTGAACAACCTAATGAATATTATAAAAGAGCAGAAGTGCTTTGTATGACAAGCAACTATGAAGGTTTCCCGATGGTTCTTGTTGAAGCAATGCAATACGGTTGTGTGCCATTTGCTTTTAATTCTTTCGGGGCGTTGCAAGATATTATTGATGACGGTATAAATGGATTTCGAATTATACCTTTTAATGAAAAGGAATATGCGGAAAAAGTGATTCAATATTTATCATCTTCATCAGAAAACCATAATAAGCTGCAAGGGAATGCGATAGAGAAGAGTAAAACGTTTGATATAAATATTATTGGTAAAAAATGGGTAGAAATATTCTCAAATTATGAAAAATGAAATAGTTACTAACATACGCTATTTTATTGATTAATTATCGCTAAATAAATTTTATGAATAGAGTTTTAAGGCAAATAAAACATTTCGGAGGAATGTTCATCAAATATTTTATGGTGAATGACATAATTAATCACATTCCTTGTCATGATTTACGTTTATTGTATTGCAAAATTTTAGGAGCAAAAATAGGAAAAGGCTCACGATATGATCTTCATTGTTATTTAAGAGGATTGGAAGAACTTAAAATCGGTAATTATTCACATATTAACAGAGGATGTTTGATAGATGCAAGAGGAGGTGTAGCGATTGGAAATTCCGTAAGCATTTCTTTTAAAGTAAATATCATTTCAGACGGTCATGATCCACAATCCAAAACTTTTGAAAACAAACGAGGGCATATTGTGATTGATGATTATGCTTGGGTTGGTGCAAATGCTACAATATTAAAAAATGTGCATATAGGTGAGGGAGCAGTTATTGCAGCAGGCGCTGTTGTTACTAAAGACGTACCTCCTTATACAATTGTAGGTGGAGTTCCAGCTAAAATAATTGGAAATAGAACGCGAGGACTACACTATAAATGTTTGGATCTTCATGGATTAGACAGATTTAGATTTCAATAATTAAAATGTTTGGTAATGAAAAATTTAGTTTCCGATATACATGATTATTTTCTTCCTAACGGACATAAAAAAAACTTAGATAGTTTCCTAAGAACTTTACCCAATTACGTGATTGATGTTAAGGATGGAGTAGAAAAAATCAATTATTCATTAGCTTTGCAAGTTTCAAGATTGTGCAACTTCTTGGTTAACGACGAGCTGTTGATAAATACTTCTTACAATCCAATGATATGTACGGAAAATGAATATGTGAGTGTACCAATTAATGGTTTTGATGAACCTGAAAAATTGCGACGTGATATTGCTTATGGTGCATACGACTTTAAATTCAATGGATTTTTCTCTGTTTTTGAGGAATTTAAAGGTTCGGTGATTCCCATTGTTGGAATAAATAAGAAGACTATGACAGCTGCATCTATAAGTACAGATACCCAGCGTTTAATGACGAAATCCGTAACTGGACAAGTTGTTGCAAATTCTACTTCCTATATGTCTTCACTTGATTATTTTATTATTAATGCTAGGGTGAAAGGTGGTAATAGTGGAAGTCCTGTTATCAATGAATATGGTAAGGTTATAGGTACTGTTTTTGAGCTTCCATTTGATGCTCAAGAAGGAAGCCAAACGGGACGTTACGATATAATGGGATTTGGTGTATGTCTACCATCTAAATACATAAAGCAACTATGTGAGAATAAAGTTTCTTTTAGATTAAAGAATGAAGGAGGGTATATTATATAAATGAATAAATGTTGTATCTATTACTATCCTCCCGCCAGTAAAGGAGGATATGCCAACCCTTATTCTGTCAATTATAAGGAAGCATTGGGAAAATATTTTAAGGTGCTTGATAAAAAGAATAAGCCTTCAATAGCATTGGGGCTGTCTTTTTTTCTTAATGCTTTCCGAGCCGATATTTATATTATAAATTGGTTGGAAAGTGTTGCTTTTCTCAGTTTGGGACGTTTGCAATATATTTTTGCACGCTTAGGTTTATGGATTATCAAACGGCGAAAAAAGAAAATCATATGGATGTTTCATAATATGCACCCTCATCAGGGAGAAAACGTATTATCTGGAAAGATACAAACAATTTTGTATGATTCTGCCGATTTAGTCATTTCTCATTCACGGGAAGCGGCTGCATTTGCAAAGAATAAAGCTAAAGGAAAAGTGTTGTATGTTTGCCATCCGGTAAAGCCTCTGCATCTAAAATCTGTGGAAACAATAATGGATTCAGATGTATTGATATGGGGGACTATTTCTCCTTATAAAGGCGTGGAAGAGTTTTTACGTGAAGTTCGGGAACGAAATTCTGATTTATCAATCTATATCGTAGGAAAATGCAGTGAGCCTCTATTGGTTGAATCTATTCAGAAGTTGTGTGGGAAAAACGTTTTGTTTGAGAACAGACGGGCTTCTTTTGAAGAATTGGCAGGATTGATACAACATACAAAATATGTATTATTCCCATATACAGGTGATTGTGTCTCCAGTTCGGGAGCATTGATTGATACGATAGCATTGGGCGGTCTTCCTATTGGCCCCAATAAAGGTGCTTTCAAGGATTTGGCACAAGAAGGGGTATGCGTTACATATCAAGACTATGATGAGCTGTTTTCAATATTAGGAAAATCTTCTATATCCGACAAGTCAAAGATAGAAGATTTTATTATGAAAAACTCTTGGAATACTTTTACTGATTTCTTATATGAAAATTTACAAAAACGTTGAAACAATGCATAATGACATTATTTATTCTATTATTATTCCTCACCATAATATTCCAGACTTATTAAGAAGAAGTTTAACTTCAATACCTTTTCGTGAAGATATTCAAGTAATCATTGTGGATTATTGTAGTGATCAAGAATATCTTTTAAGCGTAAAGAAGATTGAAGAGGATTTTTCTTGGATGAAGTTTATCTATTCTGAAACGGCAAAAGATGCTGGATCTGCAAGAAATATAGGATTGGATAGTGCAATTGGAAAATATATCGTTTTTGTTGATGCGGATGATTATTTTAATTATTGTATTCGTGAATTGTTTGATGAATATAAAGACCTTGATTTTGATATGCTAATGTTTAATGCTGTCTCCTTAGATACAGATACTTATTTGTTTGCTTACCGAGGGTGGGTGTTGAATAATATTTTTGAAATAGCTGAAAAAGACAAAAATAAGGCTCTTTACGGATTAAAATATATTTTTAATGAACCATGGTGTAGGTTTGTCAAAAAAGATATCATTCTTAAATATAATATCCGGTTTGACGAACAATTTATTCACAATGATTTGAAGTTTGGCTATTGGACTGGATATTATAGCAACAACATTCTTTTAGACAATAGAGCAGCTTATTGTGTAACTAACCGACGTAGCAGTCTGTCTAAACAAACTTTTGTAAATGTTTGGATGCTGAGAACACAGACTTATGCTGAAAAAAACAGGTTTTGTCGGGAACATCATATAGACTTTTTTGATCCTAAATCGTTTAGAGGAATGTTTTATTTCCTTGCTAAACGAGATTGGAAACACTGTAAAGCGTGTAAGAGAATGTTGCATGAAAGCGGTGAAAATGGAATGAAGTTTTTTATGCATACACTTTTGTATCCTTATTACTTAGTAAGAAAAATCGTAAAGGAACGGTATATAAAGAATAGGCTTAAGAAGCACTATTGATTTAATAGACATTATTAAAATGTAGAAAAATGGACATAATCAGATATAAACAGATTTTGAAGTCTTTTATCCCTTCTTCAGTCATGACATACGCCATTATGAAGAGGGAGCATCCTGATTCGAGTATCAAGGAAGTGTTGGAAAGGACTAAGTTGGTGAAAGGTGGCTCAAAGCATCATGCGACCAATAGTTTCATAAAACAGTCGGCCAAGCAATACGAGCTTATCAATATAGATGCAAGCACTTATTACATCTATCCCTACGATTCGTGGGTAGCAAGAGTGGTATATCATAAAAAGACAATGATAACCAGTGTCACGCCTGATTATGCGGTTATTCTCGATTCAAACTTATCGGAGTTGGAAAAGACGTTACGTAATATGCCTGACACAGGATTTGCCGAAAGGGAATTGAAAATGATAAGCAACATCCGTTGGTTGCAAAAGAAAATTATAGCAGGATTGACCAATAGGAAAGATGAAAGGGGGAAACTATTAACTAAGTACATATGGCATCTGTTTGACAACGTGCCTGAAACTTTGGACGAAGCCATACAGAAATTACTTTTCTATAATGCGTTGTTTTGGCAAGCAGGTCATTGGCAATGCGGATTGGGACGTTTGGACTTAGTGCTTTATAAATATTATGCGCATGATTTGGCTAATGGCATCATCACTCGTGAAAAAGGGAAAGAGCTAATCAGGCAAATGTGCTTAACCTTAGGGAAAGACATGAAGGTAAAAAGCCGTGCCTTGATTGGAGATACAGGGCAGTATATTTTGCTGGGCGGAGTAGATAAAGAAGGAAATACCATACAAAATGATTTGACGGAAATATTCCTTGAAGTGTTTACAGAGCTAAAAGTGCCTGACCCTAAATTGATATTGAGAGTTAACCGAAATACATCGGACGTGATATGGAGAAAAGCGATAGACTGTATCTTAACCGGATGTGGCTCTCCACTGATTATCAATGAAGATTTGGTAATGAAAGGAATGATAGAATTCGGATATAAAAAAGAAGATGTATGGAACTTCGGTACATCGGCTTGCTGGGAACCTCTGATTATCGGTAAATCATTTGACCAAAACAATCCGCTATTGAATATTCCAGTAATCGATTCGCTGAACAAATTTATAGCAGAAGAAAAAACATCAGATAACTTTGTTGATTTTCTGAACGAATATAAAAAACGATTGGAAAACCAGGTATTAAAGAATATCCGTGACGTTGACTTTGACTGCTCGCCACTTTATTCCTTATTCTTTGATGACTGCATAAAACGACAAAAAGATTTCTCAGAAGGCGGTGCCACGTATGCTTACCATGGAGTACAGATTGTCAGCTTCCCTAATTTGATTAATGCGTTGCTGAATATAAAGACTTACGTATTCGACCGCAAATTATTTACTCTGAACGATTGTCGTTTGGCTCTAAAAGCTAATTTTAAGGGATATGAAGATATGCGAGAAGCGTTGCTCGCTAACCCGCTGAAATTTGGAAGCACTGACACAACTGTATTGGAATTGACCAAAGAACTGATGACATTTATCAGTGATATGGTAGCGGAAAAGACTATGAACGGAAATAAAGTCAAAGTGGGGTTCAGTTCTTCGCATTATATCATTGTCAGCAAAGGCGTAGGTGCTTCATTTGACGGAAGGCATAGTGGTGATCCGTTTGCCGTGCACATATCTCCAGTATCATCTAAAATAGATTTACAGGAGGTATTGGACTTTGCAGGCTCGTTGGATTATTCCGGCAACCGAATGAATGGGAATGTAGTAGACTTCATTTTGCCCAAGGCATACACGGATATGCCGGATAAATTAACGACTATTCTAAAAAATGCGATGACAAGTGGGGTCTATGAACTGCAATTGAATGTGCTTGACGCGGCGACATTAAAAGATGCTAAGGCACATCCGGAGAAATACCCTTACTTGGTTGTCCGTGTATGGGGATTCAGTGCCTATTTCAATGATTTGCCGGAAGAGTACAAAGACAACCTGATAAAACGTGCCGAAGCGTATGCTTGCTGAAAAAAAGATAAGGGTAACGGCTATCCAACGCCTGTGCGTGCATGATGGCCCGGGAGTGAGGACAACCGTTTTCTTGAAAGGATGTTATCTGCAATGCCCTTGGTGCTGTAATCCGGAGACAATCAATTATGAAGAAGACACCTTATATAATAAAGGTATCTGCAAAAAAGACAAGGTTCCAATTGTTTGCCGTGATTGCATTCTTTGTGGCGGTACACGGAGTAAAGAGGAATGCCCTATGAATGCATACGAAAAGACCTATGCTGATTATGGCATTGAAGAACTTTTCGTGTTATTGATGCGTGACAAGAATATCTACGAAAATGGTGGAGGCATCACCTTTTCAGGAGGAGAGCCTCTATATCAAGCGGCTTCCTTATTTTCTTTATTGCGAAAACTGAAAAAAAACAGAATACATATTGCATTTGAAACAAGCCTATATGCCTCTTGCCTAAATCTTAAACAAATAATGCCCTATGTGGATTATTGGCTAATAGATTTGAAATTCCAATATGGATATATACGGAATCCTAATGCCATTTCCGTCAATATTGATATAGAACGTAATCTTACAGAATTATCATGTTGCGTTAATCCTAATGCTATACATTATCGTATGGTAGTAATGGGAGAAATAATAAGCAAGTTTGATACAATCATTGAAAAACTAAAGAAACATCATATCAGCCAAATAGAATTATTAGGGTATCATTCTTTAGGGAAAAGCAAGTATCAAGAAGTGGGCAAGCAATTTCATACGTTTACCTCTTTGGAAAAAAAACAAGTAGAATATTGTATGTCATTGCTTTATAAAAACAAAATCAACGCATCTTTTTTGTCAATATGAATCTACAAGAATATACAATGAAATCAACTAACCGCACCCCTTACGTTGACATCGCCAAAGGCATAGCCATTCTTTCGGTAGTCTTGCTTCACGTAGACTTTGTTTATCCCAAGTTGTCATTTATCAATATCAGTGGCATGTTGGGCTGGTATTGGCATGTGCCGGTATTCTTTTTGATTGGCGGATTTTTCTTGAAGAAAGAGAAACTATTGCATCCGGTTTCTTTTATCAAAGGGAAATTCAAATCGCTTTATCTTTTAGCTCTTATTATTTATCTGTCCGCTACTCTGCTGCACAACGTACTTTTCAAGTTAGGCTGGTACTCGCCTGACTGGTGTATGGAGGAAAAATCATTGGCGAATAGAATCTTAAAGAATATGCAGTTGGCATCATCAAGACTTTGCTGTGTGCAGGGCGCGAACCCATCATGGGAGCGATGTGGTTTGTCTATGCACTGTTGTTTGCTTTATGCGGTATAAGCATTATTACCTATATTATTAACAAATACAAATGGGGGGGCATCATCCCACTTATATTGCTGGCATTACAAATCGTTTCTTGTGTAGCTACCAATGTATATGGAATCACAATTCCACGGTTTAGCAATGCCATATCGGTAATGTTGCTATTATACATCGGACAACAATTGAACGGAAGGTTAAAAGTGAAATTTGATAACATTTACCTGTTTGTGATTTCGGTATTAGTTGTATATGAATCTTCATTATTGATTGGCTCTATCAGGTTAAACCACAACGGATATAAAGACGTGTTGCAACTAACCCTAGGATGTACAGTCGCCCTTTATGCCGTTTGTTTTATCGCAAAGAAGTTAGAGAAATGGCGTATCGGAAAGGTTTTGGAACTGTGTGGAAGGGAGTCGTTTTACATTATGGGGTTGCATATCGTCGGATTCAAGCTTTGCACGATGATACTAATGTCGGTTGGGGTAATTAACGGAGGCTTAGAAAACCTGATGACTCCACAAATTGGGAATAACGTATTCCTTTTGATTGTTTACACCTTATGCGATATGTTTTTCCCTATCGCTTTTATGTACGGATTCAGAAAAATCAGCACATACATCCTGATGAAAATCCTATTCATGAGAAAGTATGTGTTGTAGCAAGAATCTTCTGTCTGTCACATGGTATAGACCGCCGAAACTTGTAACTAAAAACATACCGATAGTACTATGTCAAAACAAGATGAGATTTTGGGAAAACATCCTGCTGAACACCCTTGTTTAGGGGTATGGCTGGATTGTGAAGACAAAGAGGGTACGGACACTTCTTGTATAAGGGTGCTATCAGAAAAAGCTACCTTTAACCAGCAAATTAATGATTGGTTTGCCAACAAACTACTGGAATATCACTATTCGCCAAGAGCAATCAGCTCTGTAAAAATAAAACTTGAAAAACTGGGATTCCCAGAATTTGCCGTGTATTATGAACAATCGAGAAGAACGCCGCATGACACGAATGTCTAAAAAGGTAATGTCACCGAAGTACTCATGACAGAATATGCATTGGCAGCGATACGCAAGACAGACTTGGTATATTGCCACCGTTTCAGGTATAACACAAATGTAGACCAGTCGATGAAAGGAGACGATATGTTGCTCGTAGACTTTTCGAATGGCAATGAGCCTGTTTTTTATTTGGGAGAGGCAAAGTTTCGTAAACAGACTGATAAACAAGTCCTGCTGGAGGTGAGCCAATCTTTGGGTAAGGGGAAAATGCCCTTGTCATTGTCATTCTTGCGGAATCATTTTGCACTTACAGACGATGGGAAATATGAGATGTTGGACGACTGTATGACCAAAGCATTATCCAACTATGACATAAGATATGTGGGGTTTATATTGAGCGATATGAAAGCGGCTCAAAAAGTGGAGAAAGACTGGGAATGTGATAACTCGAAACATATTATGCTGGTGCTTTCAATGGACAGGCATGAGGACTTCGTTGCGAAATCTTTCAAGAAAGCAGAAGACATCTTAAAGCAAGACAAAACAGTATGAGAGCAAAAGAATATTTGGACAACAAATTCAACGCTTTGGAATCCGACAACCAACTACAGACGGAATTTGCCAAAGCTTCTGCTTTGTTTATGTATCGGTCTACAGGTGAAGCGGAAAAGAATTTCCGAGAAATATCAGTGGATGAAGTACGTGTAAACCAAATAGGGATAGAGTACATAGATTTGGGATGCCGCTATTTTGAAGTGGAAGATTACGAGATGTCATCAACCAGTTTAACTAAAGGAGCTGAGTGCTTGGAAATGATTCATGGGGTCGATGGAGCCAGATTGGAGTACAGAGGATATTATGGTTTATTGGCTTCTATGGCTTTTTATGCCGAGTTCCAGTATTCACGTGCTTTTCTGCTTATCGGAAAATTTAGGGAGGAAACATTAATAGCATCTTTCATCGACCTGTTCCTGAGACGGAAATTTGACGAGTTGACGACATCGAGAATTGAAAATCTGGTAGTGAGACAAGAATACGAAGACGCCCGGTTAAGCCGTTCGGAAGATTTTGAAGATGCGTACGGCAAAGTGTTTGAACTGGTCTTTGCGAAATGTCTTTATTGCTTTGTGTAATATTTCTATACCGGAGACGAAAGTCTGGTGTTGTCTGCAAAGGAGAAATTGCAACTTCTGTTGGATATCACACAGGTAGAAGGCTTTGTTGACTTGTGGTGGGTGGCAAGGCTCCTTAGCCTGATTGGTGACGGTTTCAGGCAATCGTCTTTGTGGACGGCATTGGGCGGGTATTATGATCTTCATGATAAAGACTCTTTGGCGGGGAAGTATGTGTTGGCTTTGACATACAAACAACCGGCCATAACGGAATTGTTTTTATCGCAAAGAGGGGTTCTTCCCCAATTGTTGAATCGTGAAACAAAAGGAATCGTTATGACCATTCCGACAAGCAGTGGCAAAACGAGAATAGCTGAAATTGCAGTGGTTGATGCCTTAACCAAGAATTCTGATGCGAAAATCCTGTATGTGGCTCCATTCCGCTCCTTGGCTTACGAAATAGAAAGGTCTTTGGGCGATTTGTTTGCTGTGGCCAACATAAAGGTTTCCCACTTGTATGGAGGCGGTCTGTTTACCAGTCTGGATGCTGAGGAACTTTCAGACGCAAATGTGGTGATAGCCACTCCGGAAAAAACAAAAGCGATATTCAGATGCCAGACGGATTTCTTTAAAAAATTGTCTCTTGTAGTTTTGGATGAAGGACACTTGATAGGAGGAGATACAAGGCAATTAAGCAATGAAATTTTTTATGAAGAGTTAAAACATTTCTTAACCGATTGTCCATGCAAATATTTGCTACTTTCGGCTGTATTGCCGAAACCATCAGACTTGTCGGATTGGCTTACAGGATCGAGAGACAATGTCTACAGCAACGACTGGAGGTCATCAAAGCAAATCTGTGGAATATTGAATTGGAATGGCGTTTCAGTGGGATTAGAGTGGTATAAGGAAAAGAAGATATCTACCTATAACAAGGACTTTGTAGAGAGATATGTACTTCCTAAGACTCCAAGGCAAAGAAAACCCCATTGCTACCCAAGCAATAAGACGGAAGCCATTGTGGAGACTGCGAAAAAGTTGGAGAGTTTAGGCACCACACTGATATTTGTTTCCCCAAAAAGAAGCTGTAAAACGTATGCGGATGCTTATGATAAAAGCATTGAGGGGAAACAGTCATTTGAATTCCAGGATAAGTTGACTGCCCGTATATTTGAGCTTGTCTGTAAAAAAACTTACAGAGAACCTGAAATCTACCGATATGCATAAAAAGGTGTATTTTACCACAATGCAGACTTACAGATGTAAGGATAGCGTTAGAAGCATTGATGCGGCGGGAACATCCGAAGGTAATCATTGCGACATCCACACTTAGCCAAGGGGTGAACCTGAATGTTTCTACGGTCATCATGACTTCTGCTACGAATGGAGGAAAGCCTCTCAGCAAACAAGATTTCTGGAATTTTGCCGGTCGGGCTGGAAGGGCATACGTTGATGAGGAGGGCAAGGTATTGGTGGCATTTGAGCCAAATAAAAAGAAATCTCGTCAATCGAACACATTCCTCAAATCTAAGATAGTAGAGTATTTTGATAAAACTGCCCTAAACACTGTGACCAGTGGACTATATGGAATAGTTAAGAAAATCCACTATATCGCTATAAAGACCCAAACTTCATTCGAATACTTACTTGATTTAATTGCAAACAATAAGTCTCTGCCACAAGTAGAGAAAATGGACAATATTGAGGATAACATTGTTTATTTGGATGATTGTTTGCTCTCCATGCATGAGAATTACAGTCAAGGCAAGATGGATTTAAGTTGGATTGAAGATACGTTTTGCAAGTCATTGGCTTATATACAGGTGTTAAATATGGCAGACAATGAAGTATCCCCTGACAAGATAATTGCCTTTATCAAATCAAGGGTCAAGGGCATTATTGGCAAACTTCAACCGGATATAAGCTATGAGCGTTTAGTCATGTCAGGCTTGTCCCTACCCAAAAGCATTGAGTTAGACAACTCTCTTGACGAAATATGTTTGTGCCTGTTCCAGTATAGAACATCTCTTAAAAGCATTGACGAACTAATTCTGTTAATGACTAATATTGAAGAAATATTGGCTAAATTGCCGAGTTTCGAGAATCGTTATTTTAAACTGGAACGAATTAGTGAAATCAGAGAGGCGTGGATGAAAGGTATCCCTATCTACGAGATGAATTTACAAGGAAAAGACGAAGAGGATACCGTGAAAAAATATTACTCATACGATTTGCCTTGGTATTTGAATGGCATTGCTGGTATGTTGAGAAATAAACATATTGACATTGTTGACGAAGAAAGCATTTCGGTACTTTCAGAGCTGGCCTTGCTTGTGGAAACGGGATTGCCAGACAGAGGTGTTGTCAAGAAATACAGAAGTGGGGTACGCTCCAGATCCTGCGCATTGGAAATCTCACGCTTGATATCTCCTCACATCTTAAGTGATAAAGTAAGCAGTCATAGAGTGAAATCTGAGATTATCAGGCAATCCGCTTCTTGGAAACAACTTTCAGAGAATGGAAAGCAATGGGTTGAAATACTGAAAGCAGAAGGAAAAATGAGGAAAAATACAATAGTATCGAAATAAGATGACTTTGCAACTATAATACTTCAATAATAGTTGCAAAGTCTTATCTACTTCAATCAATATCTACTTATGAATATCAAGATTTTGGCGGTAACTCACAAACAATGTGAGATGCCGCAAGACGACGTGTACCTGCCTATGCAGGTAGGTAAGGCTTTGCACCTTGACTTGGACTTGGGTTATCAACCGGACAACGAGGGGGAGAATATTTCGGAGAAGAATCCCTATTACAGTGAACTGACCGCCATCTATTGGGCGTGGAAGAACCTGAAAGCCGATTATATAGGATTGGTGCATTATCGCAGATACCTTGGAATGAAACGCGGGAAGAACAAGTGGAAATGTCTGCTAAACAATGAAGAGGCCCAAGCACTATGCGAAAGACATGACATCATATTGCCGCAGAAACGAAGATACTATATAGAATCACTTTGGTCGCACTACGGACATACGCATGACATTTCTCACTTGGAAAAAACCAAAGAGGTTATAGCGGAGGATTATCCCGAATACCTGCCGGCTTTCAACAAGGTGATGAAAAGGACATGGGGACACATGTTTAACATGTTCATTATGAAAAAGAGTCTTGTAGATGGATATTGCACTTGGTTGTTTGATATTCTTTTTAAAGTAGAAAAACAAATCGATTTCTCCGCCCTTCCTGCTTTTGATGCCCGTTTGCTTGGTAGAATCAGTGAGCTACTGCTCGATGTATGGATAGAAACCAGAGGGTATTCATATAAAGAGGTAAAGATGATACAAATGGGAAATGAGAACTGGCCTCAAAAGATTAAGTATTTTTTAGCGGCAAAGTTCTTTGGCAAGAAATATACACTTAGTAGATAAATTCATAAAAACAAACATTATATAAAACTTAAAAAAATATTTATGCAATATTACGATTACTTGATAGTAGGCGCAGGTCTGTTCGGTTCTGTCTTTGCCTACAAGGCCAAGAAACAGGGTAAGAAATGTCTGGTGGTTGACCGTCGCCCACACTTGGGCGGGAATCTTTATTGCGAGAATGTGGAGGGGATAAACGTTCACAAATATGGGGCGCATATTTTCCATACCTCCAACAAGGAGGTGTGGGACTTCGTCAACTCGATAGTTGAATTTAACCGCTACACCAACTCGCCCGTTGCGAACTACAAGGGCAAGCTTTACAACCTGCCTTTCAACATGAATACGTTCTATCAGATGTGGGGCGTAACAACTCCTGCCGAAGCCAAAGCGAAGATAGAAGAGCAGAAGGTTGAAGCCGTAGCCCGAATGAAAGCGGACGGTGTGGCCGAACCTCGTAACCTAGAGGAGCAGGCACAGACGCTTATCGGAAAGGACATCTACGAGAAGCTGATAAAAGGCTATACCGAAAAGCAATGGGGACGAAATTGCATGGAGCTTCCAGCTTTCATCATCAAGCGTTTGCCGATACGTCTAGTGTTTGACAACAACTATTTTAACGATAAGTACCAAGGTATTCCCATCGGCGGATACAATGTGCTGATAGATCGTTTATTGGAAGGTGCGGACATCCGTTTGGACTGTGATTTCTTTGCACATCGAGAGGAACTGGAGGCTTTGGCGGACACAGTGGTGTTTACCGGTGCCATTGACGAATATTATGGATACAGGTTCGGCAAACTGGAATACCGCACGGTGCGTTTTGAGACGGAAACAGTAGACACTCCGAACTATCAAGGCAATGCGGTGGTAAACTACACGGAACGGGAAGTGCCTTACACACGTGTCATCGAGCACAAGCATTTCGAGATGTTCGGCGCGGAAGTGGATAATTGTCCGAAGACGGTCATATCACGCGAATACAGCTCGGAATGGACTGAAGGCAGCGAAACCTATTATCCGGTGAATAACGAAAAGAACAATGCGCTTTATCTGAAATATAAAGAACTGGCAGACAAGGATACGAATGTCATCTTCGGCGGAAGGTTGGCTGAATATAAATACTATGACATGCATCATATCGTAGAAAAAGTATTGAATCTGTTTTAATTTGTAAAAATGCAATTCTGAAAGTCAATAATGTATGAAAAAGATCAAAAATCTGAAGACTTTCCATGAAATATTTTTATTCGTTTATTATATTGTGCTGTTTGGTAACCAATATGTTGGGTCAGCATACCTACGGCACATCAGGGCTGCTTTATTCTCCTACAGCCGAAATGCAGAAAGACAAGACTGTCATGATTGGTGGCAGCATGATAGACCACAATATTTATCGTGATGCCTATTGGAATGCCCATGATGAGTATAATCCTTATACTTATAACTACTATCTGAACATTACGCTGTTTCCATGGTTAGAAATAGCTTATACCTGTACGCTGGTAAAAGGCATTCATGGCAGCAATTACTGGCCGCAGCAGACTTGGGGCAAATTCACCAATCAAGACCGTTCGTTTCATGGGCGCTTGCGTCTGTGGAAAGAAGGCTGGTGGAAGCAATGGACACCACAAATCGTGCTGGGAGCGAATGATCCGGGTAGTCACGAGAGTGCAGGCGGCGGTGACCTTACATTTCAAGATGTAGGAGAAAGCACCAATCATCTGACCCGTTTCTATGTAGCTGCTACCAAGCATTTTACTTTTGAGAAATGGGGAACATTGGGTTTACATGCTTCAGTCATCCAGTTTGACGGTTTGGATTTCGACAACGAACACGGCGTAACGGTAGGCATAAATTACCGTTTCAACCGTACTGAAGATGATTTTTGGAATAAAGCGTTGAACGGACTAAATCTGATGGGAGAATATTATGACGGCGTATGGAACGTGGGAACAAACTATTCGGTGTGGAAAGACCGGATCAATGTGGTGGCAGCACTGTATGACGGTCGGTTTTTGTCTGTTGGGATATATTTCAGAGTGTGCTTGAAGTAACCAAGTATTTATTCGAATTTATGAGGATTATTGGAATAAAATTAAAAGCAGGAAGAAGTTCAGTAATAAAGAAATTACATGAAGGACACAGTATCCTTTCGGCAAGTACCATGTAGCCATCCGAACAGAACATATGGAAATGGATGGACAACGAACAAGATGGAGAAGAAAATTCCTAAATCAGATGTACTGTTCTTGTTTTGGGGATGATACTTTTGCGGTTTCCATGCAGATAACAAGTCAATTGTATCGTTGGAGCGAACGGCTCAGAAAAAAGTACTCTGTTGGAATTGATACTATGTATTATCAATAATTTTTCATACAGACTTTTTGATGTCGCACGGAAAGAAAGGATGAAAAAATACAACTGCACAACACGTACAGGCGTTATGTGCTCTCCCCCATGGCAAACGCAATTGTTTGGCTATCTTGTACGGTGGTTGTCATATTGTCGTACTTGGTACATGGACATTATGATTATTCTTACCACTTCACATCAGCCCCTCATGAAATGATGGCAATGGCTGGTCATGCAGCCGTAGAGTTCGGCCTGCCGATACTTGCATTCTTTATCATAATTTCCCACCAATGGAGGATTATGCGACGGCTGAATGTGCTACGCAAGAGAATCAACGCAGCAGTTTCTCTCCAAACAGGGGTAGGTTATGGCTACAAAGGTGCATCCGCGAACACCTCCCGGTCATACAATTACCCCATCGCCACAACACGCGAGATAGAATTTCACCTGATAGAAATAATCAACCGGATTGTCAGGCTGCCGTTCCATCCCAGTATATTCTTCGTATTTGACGAACTGGACAAGATAGAGGTTCCATACAACACCTCTGGTGATACACAACCTGAATTCTCAAACGAGAAATACCTTCCTGGCGGAGGCACGTCACGTAAGAGGAAGACCACCGTGCTGCACCTCCTCGGCAACCTGAAATTCTTCACCTCCACGGCAAAGTCCAAATTCATTTTCATCGCAGGGCGGGAGATGTATGACGCATACCTCGCCGACCTGACAGACAGGGAATCGGCCATTTCAAGCCTTTTCAATGGTATCATATACGTGGAAAGTTTCTGCAAGAATGAAAAGAGCGAAAAGGACGTGATGTACAACGCCGAAATATTCATTGCCAGGCAACTCATTCCACAATCCTATATTAAAAGAAAAGCAAGGGACCAATATATAGAATGTAAGCTCAACAACGAGATCTACACCAACATAGACATCAACCTGAAGCTTTATCATGAATACCTGACAACGGAGTATTCGGGAATATACCTGATCCAAGCAGCGGATGACAATTCTTTGAAAATGTTCAATGACGCAAGGAACGGAATAGACAAGGTCATCATCCTGCTCTACCATTTCACGTACTATTTGTATCACATCAGCAATGGATCTCCGAAGAAAATGCGCCTGAACTTTGAAAACTTCATCCGTCCCATAAAAAACTCAGATGAGTTCCACCTTTCCAAAGGCAAGGTGAAAAGGCCGTTGGAAAAGGGAGACCTTGACATCCATATCCCAGCGAGGTGCCATAATCTCCTGTCTTTCGGCGAAAAGGAACAAAGGGTTATCGGCTTTATCCATTATATCTCGTTCCCGGTCAACCAGATGTTCACTGATGCGAACCAGTATGGCGACAAGCTGCTTGTCTCTGCCTCATTCCTCATCAACTACATCTACAAATACCACAGCGGAGGCTTTTCATGGAGGAACATTGAGCAGACACCCGAACTTCTAGAGGTATACAAGATACCCGAGTTCCGCAGCTTCATTGACTCCATTCTGAAATTCCTGTTGCAGACACACATCATCCAGATACCCTGCGGCCTTTACCAATATAAGTTCAGGAAGCACATATCGGAGGAAATCTCTCTGGCCTCGAAAATCTCAGAAGAAGTGTCGGCCATCTTCGATTTCATCCTTGATGAGTCTCAAACGGTGAAAAGGCATTACATGGAAATCCAAAGGCATCATCTGTCCATGCTGGACAATGAGAGGGCAAACTCCCCGCATTCCGCCAGCGGCATCCATCATATATTGGAGGATTTGTACATGGCAGATGAGGAATACAACAACGCCATTTTCGAGTACCAGACCGCATTGCGGATGTTGTCGGGGACAAAAGAATTTTCGGATCCAGATTCACACACGCCGTCGCTGATGCTGGCATACATCAGGTGCATGCTGAAACTCGGAGTAGCGTATGAAAAAAGGCGCACGCTGTCATCTGCCTACAACACCTACAACGAAGTGGTAGACAGGCTATTCAAGTTCAGGGAATTCAAGGAGGATGAATTCGGACTCAGGTATAAGATGCGCCTTACAGACGAATGGCCTTTCCATGAAGCCGTGCTGTATAGGGAAAGTGGAACTGCGGATATATGGCGACTTCAACAGACGGAAGTACTTGGAAAGAAAACAAAATAGGTTCCGGTGACCTGATATCTGTAACTTATGGCAATGGAGTATGTGTAATAACGGAAAAGAACGGCTACATCGACAATTCAGTGGATTTAAATTCATGGAACCGAATAAAAATATCGGCAACCAATCTGTATTCCTCGGCATTTGGAGAGGGACGTTTCATTGTAAGCTCTTATGGGTGTATGCATTGTTCCAGTGACGGGAAGAACTGGGAGGAAGTTCCCTTTGGAGATAATTCCTGGGAAGAAGTCATATTTGATGGCAGTGTTTTCTGGGCTCTTGAGAACAATGGTTATTTAGGAAAATCTGCTGATGGTGTCATCTGGAAATCTGTAGGAATAAAGGATAACAGTGGTCTCAAACTAAGTTTTCTGAACGGTTTCTGTTCTCATGGGCAAAATTTTGACATATATATCGTAAAAAAGCAGGGGGATGTTACAATATCCCCCAGTTATTCTTACTCCCAATGAGATGTGAATTGGAAAGTCATCCTATACCCGATACCTGTTATCTCCTTGCCATCAAATTCGCCGAAATCAAGTGTTTGCTTACCTGACGGAGATTTGATGTTTGAGAGTACCATAACATTGTCTATTATAATGTCGAAAGACTGCGGAGTGGCACTTTTTTCCCGTGTATCTCCATCCTGGTTTATTGTTTCCCATTCTGAATACGCATACATAACCTTTTGGTTCTGCTCTATCCGCACAGGATAGCTTACTTCATCCATATTGTCCATGTCGTTTTTAGTCTGTCCATATATCCTGCATATTATACCAGAACAATCTGTGGATGACACGGTCAAATATTCATAACTTTTACCACTGTTCATACTTGAAGTTGAGCTGTAAAATCTATCTAAATTAATCGTGATACTTCTTATGGATTGCTTGAAGTTTGCTGTAATAGTACTGTTGGAACCATGCAGGGTGGCAGTAGTGGTTGAACTTCCTGGATTTTCGATAGTTACATCACCATCTATAACTGTCCAGCCTGTAAATTCATACCCACTCTTCGGAGTGGCCGTAATGGTGATTGGTTTTTCCACCTGATATTCCCTTGTTCCTTCCGGAGCAGTCGTCCCGCCTTCATCTGCATTGATGGTCAGTGTGCGTTTTTTTTCCTTGAATCCACAATGGAAAGTATGATCCTGACCGCCTAATTTAACATCAAATACGGATGTTCCGGATTGTGCATAATCATATCTTTTAGGTTCACTTGCTGGACCACCGTAAAAATAGTTCACCTCATAACCTGCATCAGGATGGGCTTCAACTGGAACACGTTTAGTTCCATCATATAGTCCTGCTCCGGTGGCATATCCTCCGGTAAAATCAATCCTTCCGTCTGAAGAGCGGGTTGATGTTTCCAGCATCCCTTCGCCTTCAATGATAATACGTGTATCACCGGTAGGAACCGGTTTGTCCTTTTCAGAATCCTGTTCCATTATCTCCTCATTCTGGCAACCTGTGAACATGGTCACGAATGCCGCCAACAGTAAAAATTTAACTTGTTTCATACTTCATTCTTTTTTAAAGGTTTATTATAATTGTATGTATCATTTCTTTTTCTGCTCGTCCAGCACGTCGGCATCGATACGGGCTTCAAATGTCGCATAAAGCACAAACCGGTTGAAAAAATAATAAGTATTGCGTGTCTTGCTGAACCTTATGTCAGCCCCCATCAGCCGGAGCTCCTCCAGATAGTTGCTGACGGTCCGTTCACTCACCCGCATCCTGCCGGCCAGCTCCGCACGGCTGCCGGTACTTTCCTTCCGGATCAGCCTGTACATCCGGTTGATCCGTTCTATGTAGCTGACAACGGAAAGACTCGTCATATCCTATCCTCCAGTCCGGTCTGTTCCAGGAATCTGCGGAAATACCTCTCTTCCAGGTACAGGCATCTCATCAACGCCTCCTTTCCCTCCCTGGCATACACCCGGCGAAGGAGCGGGAAATCCGTGGAATAAATGTTCCATCTGATCAGCCCCTCCGCCCTCCGGTCAAGTTCCGGACAGTCAGTCCCCTCCATCCGATACCTCACGGAGAGGAAGTACAGGTTCTTCAGCCTGTATTTCTCAAGAAAGGAAATATCCTTCGGGCATGCCTTCAGTCCGTCGGCGGCGATGCACCTTAATACAAGCTGTTCAATCTCTTCCTGAATTGTCATATCCATACCAATATGGTTTTATAGTTCTACCGTTCTTTCTTATCTCATAATGCAGATGATAACCTGTACTTCTGCCCGTGCTCCCGGCAAAGCCTATAACAGCCCCTTTCCCGAGCTTTTTGCCCTCCGTCGTATAGTAAGCCGCCAGATGTGCGTAAAGCGTTTCAAAGCCGTAGGAATGCCGTATGATGACGCATCTCCCATAGCCTCCCTTCCTCCCTGCGAAAACGACCGTGCCGGAAGCGGTGGCATGGACCGGTGCGGCCAGCTCCACCGCCATATCGATTCCCGAATGAAAACTACGTTTTCCCGTTATGGGATGAAGCCTGCCGCCATACGGACTGCTTATCCTGAACTTGTCTTTCAAGGGGCATGACAGAGGGAGCCTGTCCTCCACCCCGTACCGGCAAAGTATGTCCCGGCAAGCTTCCAGGCTTTCCAGACGGCTGCATTTTTCCAGTGCCGTATCGAGCAGTTCCCTTCCGCTCTCCCCCTCATGGAAAGAAAAGAGGAAAAACAATATGAGCATCAGCAGTCTCATCTGGCTATCCTCCTTAATATCCTGTCCGCTTCATCCTCCGTTTTCTGCTCCTGCAGGCTTCTGAACACTTCCTCCGCTCCCAGAAGCGACTTGTTTTTCAGTTTGTACAGGAAGTGCCGGCCGCCGTTCCTCTCCTGGATCTCGATGACGAGTCTCTTCTTGTCCGGAATGGTGAACTTGTTCATGGCCACCGTGAATGTCCGGCTTTCGTGTGCAGGTATCTCCTCCGGGTAGTCGAAGGTGAACAGGATGTCCTGCTCGATCTGCTGCACCGCCGTCTTCTTTCGGATCTTTGCATCCTGGATATAGAACCGCATGAAATCCGTCGTATAGCCGATCTGTGTGCGGTTTGTCAGCGTCATTCGCAGCAGCAGGATGTCCCCGTCGATAAAGATGTTTCCGACCTCGAACTCCATGCCGGCGTTCTTGTCCTTCAGTCCCAGGTCCAGGGGAATCCTCTTCGAGATTGCCTGCCTGATCCTTTCCTTCTGCTCGCTTGACCGTTCCCTTTCGTCAAGGATGGCCACCCTTTGCGTCTTTTCCTTGTCAATGACAAAGCTGAAACGTTTCGGAAACGGGACATAATGGAGATTGAAAGTGTAGAATTTTCCCCCTTCGACCACTGCCGAGATGTTCGTATCTTCCGTAAACTCCCCGGTGGCTTTCACCGCCAGGATGTTATCCACCCCCTCGGCCTTTTCAACCTCCACATTTGTACTGCCATAGTCCACATAGGTGATTCCGGTCGGGAAAATGAGGAACATCTGCCTGTCCTTTCCCACCGGCAGTGTATGGGGCGCGGGCGCCTGGCCGTCCACACGCACATAGCTCTCCACCGGGTGGGCGTTATAGCTGATGGCATAGGAGTAGAACTTCGTGTCGGCTGTCACCACCGACAGGGTAGTCTCACCCGGGAAATTCTCCTCGGCCGCTTTCAGGCGTATGATCTCCGGGCAGTTCCCGACTTTCTCACCGATAACATAGTCGCCGCCGATACTGTAATACTTCACCTCGGTAGGGAATATCAGGTGCAGGGTCTTCTCGTACCCGATCTGAAGGGGCACTGCCGGAAGCTCCTCAATCCTCTGTGCTTTCCCTGAAAGAAAAATCAGGAGAAGTATCCCTGTGATGTAAATTCGGTCTTGTCTCATATCTTTTTAAGATTTTGTTTTATTATCTTTGCGAATCACATTCAAATTTGAATTATCATGGATTTCTCTAAATTGTTGGAAATATTATCTCAAGGTCAGAAAAATACAGTAATAGCAACATTAATTCAGTGGCCGGTAATGGCTTCCATGTTATTTCTAAGCTCTACTGATTATAGGTCGTTTGAGCATTGGGCGCAACTTGTTCTCAGCCTGGCTGCATCTATACTGGCAACATTTATGTCATACACTCTCACGACATTGGTTTATACTGTGCATAATGTTGATATTAAGCGTTTTCCCATTTCTGATTATCTATTATATTTACCGACATTGATTTCTTCTGTTTTTATGGTCGTTATTTATTTTAATGAGATAACCTTATCATTATTCAGATCTGTTTTTATATTTTCCCTGCTATTGCTCTCTCTTATGTTTCTTTTATTAGGATTTAAACTTGGGAAAAAGGATTCTCAAGATAAAAACAATAGTGCAAATCGCAGGAGAAAATGCAAACACATGCGTTGTACCTGCAATCATTTAATTTTAAGTTATCCCATTGTCATCTTCATTTGCACACTCTTGTTCGCCCTTCTTTGGTGCGTCTTTACCCTCTTGCCCTGACTGTTTGTGGTGTGAACCATAAAGAGGGGCTATCACTATAAGTATACATGCAATTCCTAATACAATGATGAACAATAGCCGGATCAGATAATCTGCTTCTCCCAAAATAATTTCCATATCACATCGGTTTTTAAATTCTTTATTTGGTCAAACTTCCTCAGGAACCGTGTCACATCGACGGTTGGTCTTTCCTCTCCCTGATATCATGCAATTTATTTCATGGATGTTTCATTTTTCTTTTCTTTATGATATTCTCCAGATATACCCAACATCTTATTATAATCTTTTCGAAGATGTCAGTAAACAAGAGTATATTTAAACAGAGTAACATAAGGATAGGGACAGCATATCCCCAAGCCCCAAGCTTGTTCCAAAGTTCTTCCATACAGTTTTTTCATCATTCGTTATTGTCATTTTCAGAGTCCGTTTATAATAGTTTACAGGCACTTCACTTCTTGATTAGCGGATGCCTTTTCCCCTTTAAATACTTTTTAATTTTTCGCATAGCCTTCTTTACAAAAGTCCCGATACTAAGAATGAAATTTTCTAGTTTCCCTGAGAACAGGAGTAGGATATATCCATTCAGGCAGATAACCAGAAGGGCAGAAAGTGCATAGTACCAGAATTTTTCCATGTTATACAACTGCATGATTATTCATTTCATCAAACTCCTTCAGGAACCGTGCCACATCTGTGATCATGGGAACTATCCCGTCAAAGAGCTTGTACATCAGTTCTGGTCTCTGCGGCCGGTTCTGATATACTATCACTTTCTTTCCGGCTCCCTTCATCCATCCCGCCTCGGAATGTGCTGAAGCCCCGCAGGGGAGCACAAGCACACAGACGTCGGCCCGGCGCATGGCATCGAAATCCGACCTGAATCCCGCTTCTGCCAGCGGATGCTCCAGCGCGTCCAGGTATTCGTCTGTTTCCATTTTCTCCCAGTTCCCGCTGATCTGCGACCAGCGGAAGTCCGTTTTTCTTTCAGGGTTCCTGAAGTCGTACACCTCATGCCCCCGTTCTCTTAAAAAAGCCACGATCCGTGGCTGGTATTCGTTGCTCCAGCTGCTTGCCACATATACTTTTGCCATTGTCCTTATCCTTTCCTGCTTAATCTGTATTTCTATTTTTTTGCATCCTTCAGCAGTATCCGGTAGTTCGTCTTGATGGTCACCTTTATCTTTCGGATATTCTTGCTTGCGGCCGACTTGGTCGCGTTGATGACGCTGTTCGCCGCGCCCGCCACTATCTGGCTTCCCATGTCAAGTCCCCCGGAAATGCTTGTGTTCGTCCCGCTGACACCCGCGGCTTCCGCCTCCTTGATGGTTTCCGCCTTGGCATTTCCCGGAACGTATATGCCTTCCATGGCATCCTCGGAATACACCTCCTTTTCAAAGGGAAGTATGTTTCCTGCCAGATTCACCGAGGTGATTTTGACCAGCACCCGTTCCCCGTCGATTCCGGTCACCTCCCCGAACACCGGTGTTCCCTTGCGGATGCGCTGTCCGTCGTCCGTAAGGCAGTTCTCCGCCAGCTGCATCTTCAGCGTCGCTCCGACCATGACCGTCTGTGTGGAATGTACGAATGCCCGTATGACGTTCCTCTCGTCCTGCCGGACAAGGCGCACGCTGTTGAATCCTCTCCGGGGAGTCTCTTCGGGAACCGTGTCCTCCGGTTCCGTCTTCCGCGGTTTCTCCTCCTCATCGTCCGTCGCCTCCTTCTCCCTGAAGGGGGAGGGGGCGGGTTGTTCCGTCCCGGAAAGCGGACCGCTTCCGAGGGTCTGCTCGTTGTGTCTGATCAGTTCCCGGATGCGCTGTATCTCGCTTTCCGGGGAAACGGTGTCCTCCGGTTCATCCATTCCGTAATTTCCTCCACCGGGCATGGAGTTTTCTCTCCGGTTCTCCATTTCCTTTTCCACACTCCTGAGCATGTCCTTGAGCGTGAAATTGTCCTTGATTTCAGAGCGCAGCCTCACTTCTCCCTCCCTGCCGTCCTCTTTTTTCGGCAATGTGGCGATGATCCCCCATACCAGCAGGATGATCACGGCTCCTATACCCCCCAACGCCACTATTCTGCTCCTTTCAGTTTTTGTCATGGCATCTCGTATTGCTGGTTGTATGTCCGGAAGAAAAATCCGGAAGTGTTCTCCGGAAAACGTGGCGTGGTACGTATGACGGTGCCCTCGCTGAGAATCCGTATCTTTCTGACATCATTTCCGTTGATGATGCTCAGGACTGACGAGAAGGTGACGTGATACTCCTCCCCGCTGACGGATACAGAGAGCATCTTCTCGAACTCCGTCCTGTAGACCACTCCGAGTTCCAGGGCGTCGCCATACCCCCTGTCAGCCTGGTATTTGGCGAATATGGTGTTCGCGTCCGGCTTGTTGACCAGAAACAGGGCGCGTGCCCGGTTCTCCTGCAGGGAGAGCCTGTCGAAACTGTTCAGATAATAGGCCGTATGGTAGCAATGGTTCTTTAAAAGGGATTCATACAACAGATCCTGCTGCATGGCCTTGAAGCGGAGCAGTTCCCCGCCTTCATTGACAACCAGGATCTTGTTCATCGCGTTGTTCACCACCCTGTAGCTGAAAAACAGCACCATCGCTATTGTGGCGGCGCAGAATATGAATACCAGCCTGGTGCGGAACGTATGGTTCTTTCTGGCTTCCGCCAGACGGGAGAAATCTTTAAGTATGTTCTTTATGTCCATCATATCAGCTATAACCATTTGTTAACCGTTGCTTTCACTGTGGCGAGCATCGCCAGTTTCAGCAGAAAGGAAAATATCACCATGAGCGTTATCGACCAGGGGCGCTGCTGTACATAGTTCACTACAATCAGATCAGAAAACACGCTGGCGATGATGAATCCCGGATACAGCATGTAGCACCCGACCATCTGTCTGGCCCATGTGTAGAAGGAGCTGCGGGTGTCGCTGTTGTACAGGCAGGCTATCGCCAGGGGCGATATGACCTCGAGCAGTATCAGGATGAGGTAGCGCGTGCACAGGAAGACCAGCATGAGGTAGTCGTATGCGACTCCCCCGAAGCTGCCCACCGCTCCCGCCAGCAGGGAGTTGAAGGTCGTGTCCAGCCCGTTGACCGCTATGTCGATGATGTCATTGTTCATCAGGTCGTCGAAAGCCTGCTCGATCGGCTTCTTCCAGATATTGTCCGGATTGTAGACCCCTCCGGCGGCGAGCGACTCCATCAGCCTGTCCGCGGCGTATGCAAGTACGGCCTCAAGCGTGTCCAGCAACACGGGCATGATGCAGATGAGGGCTATGCAGAGGATGTACTCCCTGCCCAGCTCATAAAACTGTTTTGCATTGAATCCCTTGCCTTCGTGAACCATGTCCTTAATGATACCTGCAAGCTTGAATACAAAGGTGGTAATCACAAATCCGGCAACAAGGGCATAGAATCCCTCCACCACTATCATCCCCTTGATCTGCAGGTATGCGTTGTTCAGATTGCTGTATGCCTCTTCCATGTCTATCTCAGGTTTCTCTTCAGCCTTTCATACTGGGATATGATCCGGGATACCTTCGAGACCTTCCTTTCCTGCTCGATGGTCTGTCTCTCTATCTCCTGCAGGACGGCCAGCCGTTCGGAGTCGTTCATCTTCACGCTTGTGGAGAGTATGGTCCTTGACAGGCTGATGAGCCGTGTGTTGTTGAGCATGACCAGGTCAAGGCTGGATGTGAGCGTCTGCAGGGTTGACGTGCTCAGTTTTTTGTTCGTCACCAGGTCTATGCACTTCTCTGACAGCCTTCCCTGTCTCTCTATGATTGATTTGGCGGTCTCACAGTTGGAGATGACGGAGTTGACCTTGCGCATCATGTCCAGTGTCTCGTCCAGCCGGTCTTTCTGCTCCTTCAGGTAGCCCACCTGTTTCTGCAGTTCCGAGAAGTTCTTGACGTTCTGTGCAAGGTTGGGCGCGTCCGCCACCGCCCATTGTGCGGATGCGGTTGCCGCCGTCATCAGCACGAGCATGGATAAAAGTAATTTCTTCATTTGTTCTTGTTTTTGTTGTTTCTTATTGATGTTCCCTTATATATTCCTCTATGGCGTCCTCCATAGACATCCTCCGGTTCTTCTCCTCAAGGTCCGACCATATCTCCCCCTCCGTCTGGAACGCAAGGAATTTCTCCCTTGAGAACTCCAGGCGGGTGACGGTGGCGTAATGTTCCCCCAGCCGCATGAAACACTCCGAATAGGGCCGTTGTCCCGAAAAATTGTTCCTCATGGACTTCATCAGGGCTATCTGTCCGGGATGGGTCAGCCTGAACTTGTCTATGACGGACTGGTAGATGACCTCCTTGGTGGGGAGCACGAACAGCATGTCCGTATTGCCTATGATGTTCTTTGTGTGCTCGTTCTCCGGCAGCTGGTCGGGATTCTGGATGATGGTGTATACCGCCCCGTTCTCCTTCCTGATCTTCTGATAGCAGAAGGCCACGGAGCTGTGTATCCCGGTTCCCGTAGCCGTATCGACCATCTGCGCGGTCTCGCCGTACTCGTCAAAGATCAGGACGCCCCGTTTCCTCCGGTCACTGAGCAGCTTCTTCTGTATGACGGTGAATATCATGCCCATCACGAGGTTGCTCAGAAACCTGTCCTGCTTGATCTGCGTCAGTTCGAACACGATGAACTTCTTTCCCGAGAAGTCCGTTCCCGTATCCTTGCATACGTTCTCGTAGCGTCTGCCGGGCAGGAACTCGCCGCAGTTCAGGCTGAAGGACTCCAGGGAGAAATAATCTTTGGGGATGTGCTTCCTTGCCAGAATCTCGGGGTAATGTTCCGTCACGTGGTTGTAGAAACTCTCGAAATTGTGCCCTTCACGGACATTCTCGTAATAGTCCTGGATGAAACGGGTGAGGGCCACCTCCTTCTCCGACTCGTTCTTTGTGAACATGTGCCTCCAGTATTTCTGCACGACCCCCGAGAGCATCTCGATGCTTCCGTTGTCCAGTTCCTCCCCCTGCAGGTCGAAGGGGTTGATGCCCAGCGCCGTCTTTCCGTCGTAGTCCACGTGCAGGGAGATGTCCGGATAGAGCCTGCAGAGCTGGCTGAAGCTCTTTCCGAACTCGACCACCACGACCGTATAGTCCTGCTCGATGAGCTGCTGGGTGAGGTTCAGGGTAAAGGCGGATTTGCCGCCGCCGGTTCCGGCTATGACCATCCCGTTACGGGCGTTGACCCTCTTCTTGCCCGCATCCCAGATGTCCTTTCTCAGAGGGACCTGGTACATCCTGTCATGCACATAGATGCCCTCGCTGTCATTCCTGAAACTGCCGCACTGGAGAAAGAAGCACAATGCCATGGGCAGGGTGGTCAGGAACAGATATTTCCGCGGCATCAGGTGGATCTGGCCGGGGACGCAGGCGAAATGCACCGCCGCCAGGTTCTCATATCCGGGGATATAATACCGGAGGCGGGCCAGGTTGAGCGTCTCCCTGATCTTTTTGTCGGCCTTCTCCAGTTCGGCCTCCGACTCGTCGAACACACAGACCGAGAAGAAGCTGCGTACCAGTGTCTCGTTCTCCTCAAGGATTTCCTGCTGGAGCTCGTCCAGCTTCTGGTACTGTACCTTGATGGACCTGCTCATGCCGGAATTGCTTCCATAAATGTCGATATTGCGGGCGATCCGCTCGCGCAGCCGTCCGTTCCCCTCAAAGAAAACCACCTGGTTCACGATGTGGTTGTACGGCAGGTACATCCCCAGCTGCTCCAGCATCGGATGGTACAACAGGGAGCCGGCGGGAGGAAGGGAGTCGTCCCGCACATAGGAATCCAGGCTGCCGTCAGGGAGAAAGGTCTCATCGCAGATGGCGAAGCAGCGTGCCCGTTTCTTTCCTGTGCGGAGTTCCGTGTCGGCATGTATGTCCACAACCGCCCCCAGGGCGTCGAACAGGGTGGTGTATCCGGCCGTGAAGTCCCGCATTTCCTGCCCTGACATCGGGGCTGTCTCCGTATCACGCATGCTCTGTATGATGCCGACGGCGTTATCAACTCCCTCGAGGAATTCATCGAGCCTGGCAAGGTCCTCCTTATGGAGGTTCTCCTTATAGGACAGGGGCGAGGATATGTAGGCCTTCTCAAGACTTTTGAGTCCGGAAAGCACAAAGTGCATGACGCAGGTATGGCTGACATACAGTCGTCCCCGGAAATGCCGCGCATCGGCCCGGTCAAGGAAAGAGCCGCCGGCAATGTCCGGACAGTACTTCTCCTTGAGGAACACATCCTGTTTGTGCACATATGTATCCTCCGGGAGAAACTTGAAGGCTTCCCGGAACATGCCGTCCCTTCTGTCGATATCCTCCGGGGTCAGGGAATAGCATTCCGGTTCTCGGAGTTCGAAAGAAACGCATATGCTGCCGCTGCGGGTCAGGACGACGCCCTGGCCCTCCGATTCACTGACAATGTCAAGTATGCTGTATGCCTCTTCTGATTTCATTATGCTCCTTTTTTGTTAATACCCTGTTTATGTCCAGATTACTGATGTTTATCTCTTTTCCCGTTTCCTTGAACTTTTGGGGCCGTGCCTTTTTTTTCAGCTTGTATAGAAGCAGCGGCAGGGTGGGCAGCGAGATGACGAGCACCAGGACCGGCAGGTTCCAGTTGCCTGCGGATATCCCCGCACGGATGCCGAGGAAGAACAGGACGAAAGCGGCGGAACAACAGCCGACGAATATCCAGTAATCCCCGGAAAGAAGCCCCCGTATCATGCAGGGACTCTCCAGTCCTTTTCTGACCTTGTATCTCATATCGACAGGCTGATGCCGGAGATGGCACTCTTTACGGCGGACACTACGACTGCGGCCAACAATGCAAAACCGACATACCAGCCCAGTGCGACAAATCCTTCCTTTCTCGTGCCCCTGTTCTCCTTGTCGATGATATTGTCCCATTGCTGGATAAGTCCCAGAATGATGCCTCCAAGCATAAAACCGCCGAATACGGGCAGTGTAAAACTGTCCAGGACATCATTGATCGCTCCCCGGGCATCCTGGGCGAATCCCCGGAGTGTATATGATGCAGACATGACAGTCAGAAACAATTTTTTTCCTGTAAAATTTCTCATTTTGTTATTATTCGTTAGGTTTGATAGTTCGTAAGCATTCGATAAACTCCCCCTTTCATTCTAAAAATGTGATATTACTTTTGTA
>ENA-OZHU01000204-OZHU01000204.1-human-gut-metagenome-genome-assembly--contig:-NODE-204-length-40265-cov-11.825715_pt1 | contig 40265 bp, 36 predicted proteins | sample MGYA00244054_ERZ653700 | MGnify/ENA primary metagenome ERZ653700 (study PRJEB26926, sample SAMN06165279) | human gut metagenome | biome: ENVO:00009003; feature: ENVO:2100002; material: ENVO:00002003...
ATCGCAGTCCAGCAGCGGCCCATCTGTGCCGGACGGGACGTCCTTCATGCGGGCGATGTTCTCCGCCAGCTGCATCGCAGCGGTGTACACCTGTGCCTGCAGCCAGTGGCCGTTTTCCAGCCGGTTGACCCACCGGGGCAGGGCCAGATCCAGTTCCCGCACCGGGAATTCGTACAGCACCTGCCGCAAAATATCCCCCAGTGCGGCGGCGTCCAGATCCACGCAGCTCACCGGCAAAACGGCATGGTGGTAGTCCCGTGCCATGCCCTCGGCCAGCTGCTTTGTTTCCGGGGCGTCCGGGCGGGTGCTGTTGAGCAGGATGACGTAGGGTTTGCCCAGTGCATCCAGCTCTTCAATGACCCGCTTTTCGGTTTTGGCGTACCCCGCACGCGGGATGTCGCTGACGGTGCCGTCGGTGGTGATGACGATGCCGATGGTAGAGTGCTCCCGGATCACCCGGCGGGTGCCGGTCTCAGCGGCAAGGTCAAAGGGTACTTCCTCGTCGAACCACGGACTTTTGACCATGCGAGGCTTTTCGTTTTCCTCGTGGCCCATGGCCCCCTCCACCATATAGCCCACACAGTCGATGAGCCGTACCCGACAGACACCACCGCCTTCTAATTGCAGCGGCACCGCCGTTTCCGGAATGAACTTTGGTTCCGTGGTCATGATGGTGCGCCCTGCCGCCGACTGCGGCAGCTCATCCCGTGCCCGCAGACGGGCCGACTCGGTGCCCATGGCGGGCAGCACCAGCTGCTCCATAAAGCGCTTGATAAAGGTGGACTTGCCGCTGCGCACCGGACCCACCACCCCGATGTAGATGTCTCCGCCGGTGCGTGCGCCGATCTCGCGGCAGATGCCCTGTTGCTCCTGTTTGTCCAAACCTGCTCTCCCCTTCCCGTTTGCGCCGTGCACCGGACGTTGTGCCGGTCCGCTCGTTGTATCGTATGAAAGGGGCGGCGTTCTTATTCCACGCCGAGGAAGCTCTTCAGGCGGGCAAGGTCCGCGTTCAGGACCAGCTCTTCGTCAAAGCCCACGCTCTCCAGCAGCGCACAGGCCAGGTCCTGCCGGCCCACCCAGCTGGGGTCGTGCGCGTCCGAGTCCACAACAATAGGCACCCGGTATTGCTGGCACAGGGCCAGCATGGTGCGGTAGTTCTGGCAGCAGTTGAGCCGCTGGTCCTTTTTGACCAGAGAGCTGTTGTTGACCTCCAGCGCCACATGGTACTGAAGGGCAGCCTGCACCAGCCGGGGGTAATCCAGCGGGGTGTGGTCGTCGTCCGGGTGGGACACCAGCTTCACCTTCGGGTTTTTCATGCACTCGATAAGGTTCGTGGTGTTGCCGTCAGTGCCTTCGTTCTGGTAGCACAGCCCATGGATGCCCACAATGGCATAGTCCAAGCGGTCGATATACTTTTGTTCCAGCGAGAGCCTGCCGCCGTTGAGCACATTGATCTCGCACCCGTGCAGGATCTCCACACCGTCGATCACGCGGGGGATCACGCGTAGGTTCCCGTAATAGAACGGGTCCACCGTTCCGGGGATGCCCGGGGCATGCTCACTGATGCCGATGAGCTGCAGCTGTTGTTCCTTTGCGGCCGCTGCCATCTCCCGGATGGTGCCATAGGCATGGCCGCTGGCAAGGGTGTGCATGTGGATGTCTGCGATCAGACGCTTCATCGTTTTCCTCCTTTTTCGGGGCCAAAAAAGCCGGAACGATCCGCAGATCGTTCCGGCTTGCAGCTTCAGATGGGATAAATCACGGGGTCAGACGGTTGGGGCCGCGGAACAGGAACTCTGCGTCCTTGATGCTCAGGCCGCACAGCAGCATGGTCAGGCGGTCGATGCCCAGACCAAAGCCGCCGTGGGGCGGGCAGCCGTACTGGAAGAACTCCAGATAGAACTTGACGTCCTCGGCCAGACCCTTCTCCTCAGCCTGCTTCTTCAGCACCTCGTAGCGATGCTCGCGCTGGGCACCGGTGGTGATCTCCACACCGCGCCAGATCAGGTCGTAGCCCTGCGGCACGCCGTTCTCATCGCGCATATGGTAGAAAGCGCGCTTCTCGGCAGAGTAATCGGTGATGAACAGGAACTCGTGGCCGTAGTGCTTCTTGACCCAGTCGTAGCTCAGGCGCTCGGCCTCGGTGGTCAGATCACCCTTCTCGCTCTCGTCCACGGTGTAGCCGAACTCTTCCTCCAGAGCCTTATACAGGTCTGCCAGCTTGACCACCGGGAACGGGGTGGTGGGCACGATGACTTCCAGTCCGAACAGTTCCTTGATCTGGTCGCCGTAGCTGTCCTTAACGGCCTGCAGACCGGCGGTCAGCAGCTCCTCTTCCATCTTCATCACGTCCTTGAAGGAGGTGATGTAGCTGAACTCCAGATCGAAGCCGGAGAACTCAGTAGCGTGCTTGTTGGTGTAGCTCTTCTCAGCGCGGAACACGGGACCGGTCTCGAAGATACGCTCAAAGCCGGCAGCCATAGCCATCTGCTTATAGAACTGGGGGCTCTGTGCCAGATAGGCATTGCGGTCGAAGTAGTCCACCTTGAACACCTCAGAGCCGCTCTCGCTGGCAGCAGCAATCAGCTTGGGAGTGTGGATCTCGATGAAGTTGCGGTCCAGCAGGAACTTGCGCATGGCGTTGACGAAGCAGCTCTGTGCCTTGAACATCAGCTGGTTCTCGTCGGTGCGCAGATCGATCCAGCGGTAGTCGATGCGCTGGTCGATGCTGGAGCGCTCCACAGCCTTCTTTTTCTTGGTGGCTGCGATCTCCTTGCGGACGATGGGCAGTGCATTGGCGGTGCTCTCCACCTCGATGCTCTCGGGGATCATCTCCACGCCGCCCATCTTGACGTAGTCGTTCTCCATCACCTTACCGGTGACGGTGATGACAGAGTCCGGGGTGAGCTGGTCGATGGTATCCACCAGCTCAGGGTGGTCGGCCTTTTCCACCGTGATCTGCAGCTTGCCGGTAATATCCTTCAGCACGATAAATGCCATATACTTGCTGTTGCGCAGGTTCTCGATAAAGCCCTGCACCTTCACCGTGCCGCCGATGGCCTTTTGAGCCTCATTGATATAGGTGCGTTCCATAATACAGGAATCCTCCTTTAACGTCTTGTGTACTGTTTTATTATACGCTTTTCAGGGGATAAATCAAGAGATATGCCAATTTCAGCCGCTCTGTGCTGTGCTTTCTGTAAAAATGGAGACACCGGAGCGTCAGCCAAGGCTCCGGTGTCTCCATATAATAGATCATTTTTCATCATGCAGGGTGCCGGTGCCGCCCTCCACCACGCCGTCATGCTTGAGTACAGCGGTAATGGTACCAAAGAAGCATTTCACATCCAGCCCAAAGCTGATATGCTCCACATACCAGCCGTCCAGCTTTGCCTTTTCGGCAATTTCCAGCTCGTCCCGGCCATGGATCTGCGCCCAGCCGGTCAGCCCGGGGCGCACATCGTTCGCGCCGTATTTATCCCGCTCAGCCAGCAGGTCGTACTGGTTCCACAGCGCCGGGCGCGGGCCGATGACCGCCATATCCCCCACAAGGATATTCCACAGCTGGGGCAGCTCGTCCAGACTGGTCTTGCGCAAAAAGCGTCCCATGCGGGTGATATACTGCTCCGGGTCGTGCAGCAGATGGGTAGGCATATCGTGCGGGGTATCAATTCGCATAGTGCGGAACTTGAGGATCTGGAAATGCCGCTTGCCGATGCCCACACGCTTCTGCCGGAAAAACACCGGCCCGGGCGAGTCCAGCTTGATGGCAACAGCCAGAAGCAGCAGCAGCCACGAAAGGCACAGAATGCCGCAGGCCGACAGCAAAATATCCAGCAGCCGTTTGATCCGATTCCGATACATAAATCCAACTTCCTCCGTTTTCTACGGGTCTACCGCCTTATTATAGCAGTATGGGCAGCATTTTTCAATTGCAGGCTGCGCCCGGCGGCAGATATTTGCCGCTTTTGGATAAAAAGGGCACTTCACCTCTTGTTTTTTACCTAATATCGCGTTATAATAGACAATTGCTATGTTTACACAAGGCTTATTATAGGAGGTAGATAACTCATGGCTACGACCAGCCGTTCCGCAGACCTGACCAGCGGGCCTATGCTGCAAAAGATCATCTTATTTTCCGTACCGCTGGCGGCATCCAGCATTCTGCAATTGCTGTTCAACGCCGCCGATGTTGTGGTGGTGGGGCGCTTTGCGGGCAGCACAGCGCTGGCCGCCGTGGGCTCCAACGGCTCTCTGATCAACCTGCTGGTCAACCTGTTCGTCGGGCTTTCGCTGGGTGCCAACGTGGTGGCAGCCCGGTGCTTTGGCGCCCGGGACGAAAAAGGCGTGCAGGACACGGTACACACTGCCGTAGCGCTGGGTTTAGTCAGCGGCGTATTGCTGGCAGTGGTGGGCTTTTGCGCCGCGCGCGGCCTGCTGGAGCTGATGAGCTGCCCGGAGGATGTGATCGGCCTTTCTGCCCTGTACCTGAAGATTTATTTTATCGGCATGCCCATGACCATGCTGTACAACTTCAGCAGTGCGCTGCTGCGGGCCGTGGGCGACACCAAGCGCCCGCTGTACTGTCTGGCCGCTGCCGGTATCATCAACGTGGTGCTGAATCTGGTCTTTGTCATCGGCTTTTCCATGAGCGTGGCGGGCGTGGCACTGGCCACCATCATCAGCCAGACCGTGTCTGCACTGCTGGTGACCGGGATGCTTGTCCGGGAGAAGGGCGCGCTGCGGCTGGACCTGCGGCGGCTGGCCTTCCACGCCGGAACGCTGAAGCAGATTTTGCTCATCGGCCTGCCTGCCGGGCTGCAAAGCACGGTGTTCAGCCTTTCCAATGTGGTCATCCAGTCTTCCATCAACTCCTTCGGCTCCATGGTGGTGGCGGGCAACTCTGCTTCCTCCAATCTGGAGGGCTTTGTGTACACCGCCATGAACGCCTTTGCACAGGCCGCTGTTACCTTTACCAGCCAGAATATCGGCGCGCGCAAGTACCACAATCTTGACCGGGTGATCCGCAACTGTCTGCTGTGTGTCGTGGTGACCGGCCTTGTGCTTGGTGGCGGCGCAGCGCTGGCGGGGCACCAGCTGCTGCGCTTCTACTCCTCGGACACTGCGGTCATCGCCACCGGCGCCGAGCGGCTGCGCCTGATCTGCGGCTTCTATCTGCTGTGCGGCATCATGGACGTGCTGGCCAGCAGCCTGCGCGGGCTGGGCTACAGCGTGCTGCCCATGGTGGTAAGCTTTGTGGGTGTGTGCGTGCTGCGGCTGGTGTGGATTGCCACCATTTTCCAGCTGAACCGCACCCCTTTTATGCTGTACATCAGCTACCCCATCAGCTGGGCGCTGACCGCACTGGTGCATCTGGCCTGCCTGCTTGTGGTGCGGCGTAAGCTGCGCCAGAAGCAGCCGCAGATGATATAAATCCTTTTTGCATAAAAGCAGCGCCGGACAGACTTTTTTGGTCTGTCCGGCGCTGCTTTTACTATATCACAGGGCCACATCCAGTGCCATCATCAGCGCAAACCCCAGCACGATGCTGATGACACCGGCCACTTCATCCGGTTCCACCGCCTCAGGGATCATCTCCTGTGCGGTCACACACACCATACAGCCCGCCGCCGCACTCATGAGCCACGGCAGCGCTGCACCTACCCACTCGGCCAGCACAAAGGCCAACACCGCACCCAAAGGCTCCACCAGCCCGGACGCCGCCCCTGCGGCAAAGGACTGCCCCCGGGTGCGCCCGCTCTGGGTCAGCGGCAGACTGACCGCCGCACCCTCCGGGATATTCTGCAAGCCGATTCCGAGGCTCAGCGCCAGCGCGCCGCTTACGGCGTCTGCGTCCCCGTGCAGCGCCAGTGCCGCAGCCAGCCCCACCACCATGCCCTCCGGCAGGTTGTGCAGGGTGACCGCCAGCACCATGCGCCCGCAATGCCCGGGGCCGCCCGCCAGCAGCTGCCCGGCGGCATCCTCCAGTCGCAAAAGCCCCACAGCACCTAAAATAAGCCCCAGCGCCGGGGGTACCCATGCCGCCCTGCCCTGCGACCGGGCTATGGCCGGCAGCAGCAGGCTCCATACGCTGGCCGCCAGCATGATACCCGCCGCCATTCCGCACAAAATGCGCCGGGTAGCCGGTCTTGCCTGCCTGCGCAGCAAAAACACCCCTGCTGCTCCCAGCGCGGTACACGCCGCCGGGAACAGCCAGACACAAAGTGTGAAAACGATCCGGTTCAAGCCGCATTCCCCCTTTGCCCTTTGTATGCACAAACGGGCAAAAGAGTGCAGGCTCAGAAATCGTCCTCAGTGCTGTCGCAGCTGTCTGCATCGCAGTCTGCGTCATCGGATGCAAAGCTATCGGTGCTGTCCGTGCTGAAATTGCGCTCGAATGCGGTCATGTACTGGGCATAGCCCTCGTCGCCGGTGCCAAAGTAGCCAAAATCAAAGTCTTTCATTGTAGTATCCTCCACAAATATTTTTCTCGTTCAGCCTTCCGGGGGATGTCCGTCCCTCGTTGTGTCTCTATTATCCACATTTACAGTACAATAAAAAGGATTTTATGAGTATTTTTCAAGTTTTTCTGTTTTTGTACTTCCCGCCCGGCGGTACAGGCTCTATCCCGTGCTTTATTTTTGCCAAAAAGTCTTTTACTTTTGGCGAAACTTTATGACAACTATGTAGATTCTTTACATGGATTATAACTTTCGACCAAAATCCTCTTGATTTTTTTCAAAAACGGATTAGAATATAGCATCGCAGTGAGGTGTTACCGAAAGCCCGCTGCTAAACATTTACAAGAAGACTAAGGAGATCATTGATATGAAACTCAAGAATATTTGCATCGCTGTTGTTGCTCTGGCTCTGGCTGCTGGCATGACCGCTTGCGGTGGTTCTGCTTCTAGCGCTGCTGCTTCCTCCACCTCTGAGGCTGCTTCCGCAAGCACCGCTGTTTCCGAGGCTGCTTCTTCTGAGGCTGCTTCCAGCGAGGCCGCTTCCTCTGAGGCTGCTTCTTCCGAGGCTGCTTCCTCTGAGGCTGCTTCCTCCGAGGCTGCTTCTTCTGAGGCTGCTTCCACCACTGCCGCCTAAGTTTAACGCGCACAGCGTACATAACAAAATAGCAGAAGGCCGTTGCACATTATTTTGTGCAGCGGCCTTTTTGGTTGCGCAGAAAGATTTTAAATGCCCTCCGCGTGCGCTATGGGCATAACCAGCGGAATGATTTTTTTCGGGATACCGGGTCGTCTGCGGACGCCCCGGTATCCCATTTTATGAAAAAAGACCGCCGCACAAAGCCATGTACAGCAGTCTCCTTACGTTTGAGAAGTAAGCTTCTCAGTATCATTTTTCAAGAATCGCGCGGATCTGAGCAAGGTCGGCGGCAAAGGCGATATTCCGCTGCCGCGCCGGAGTAGAAAGCCCCATGGTGATCATCTGCTGCAAAAGCTGGTGCAGAGGCTGGTAGTAGCCGTTCAGGTCGTAGAGGATGCAGGGCGCGTCCAGCTGCCCCAGAGACAGCTTGCTGATGACCTCGGTGATCTCCTCCAGCGTGCCGGTGCCGCCGGGAAACGCGATAAAAGCATCCCCCAGCTCGATCATTTTGGTCTTGCGGGCGGGGATGTCCTCGGTGACGATCAACTCGGTCAGTCCCTCGTGCTGCAGCTCAGCGTCCAGAAAGCACTTGGGTTCTACGCCGGTCACCCGGCCGCCTGCGGCCAGTACACTGTCGGCCAAAAGCCCCATCAGGCCGCTTTTGCTGCCGCCGTACACCAGCGCGTTGCCGCTTTCGCCGATCCAGCGCCCCAGCTGCTGCACAGCCTGTGGCAGTGCAGGGTCGTTGCCAAGGCTTGCGCCCAGATACACGGTAATGTTCATTGCAGTATCCTTTCTTGCCGGGTCAGATGCTCCACAGTACTGCGCCCAGCACCGCAGAAAGTAAGATCATCCCAATGGGGGACGGCGCTTTCTGCGTTTTCTTTTTATAGGCAAAATGTAAAATGCCCAGCAGGGCAAACACCGCCAGTGCACGCACATCCGGGGCAAAGCCGCCGGAAACAGTGGTAAAGCCTCCCAGCGTGGAAAGCCCCATGGTGCAGGCGGTGGCTAAGATCATAGCCACCACGCAGGGGCGCACCCCGGCCAAAAAGGCGTTGACCCCGGCATACTTCATCAGGCTGTGCAGCGCCGCCGCGATGAGCAGAATGATGACAAAAGAGGGCAGCACCACCCCCACCGTTGCCGCAAGGGAGCCTGCCAGCCCTGCTTGTGAAGCGCCGACAAAGGTAGCCATGTTCACCGCCAGCGGGCCGGGCGTGGACTCTGACACTGCGATAAAGCTGAGAAATTCGCTCTCGGTCAGCCAGCCGTGCCCCAGCACTGTTTCCCGCACCAGCGAGATCATACCGTAGCCGCCGCCAAAGGACACCGCGCCGATGACAAGGAAGTTCCAGAACAGCTCCAGCAAGATCATTTTGTGCCGCCTTTCTTCCCCTGCCCCACTGCGTAGGCCAGCACCCCGGCTGCGCCGCAAAACAGGATGCAACAGATGGAGGAAAATTTTACCGCCAGCACAGAGCAGCCCACCATGGCCGCCAGAACCACCGCCACCACTGCCGTGTTGAAGGGGGTGCACTGCAAGTTTTTGAGCATCTTGACTCCTGCGGATAAGATCAGGTAGATGACACAGGCCTGAATGCCCTTAAAGGCATTGGCCACCACCGTCAGCTGCAAAAAGCGGTCGAAGAAGAGCGAAATAAGGTAAATGACTGCAAAGGACGGCAGACACACCGCCAAGGTAGAAGCTGCCGCACCGGCAACACCGGCCAGCTTATAGCCGATGTAGGTGGCGCTGTTCACCGCCACAGGGCCGGGAGTGGACTCGGCAATAGCGACCATATCCAGAAACTCCTCCCGGGTGAGCCAGCGCTTTTCCTCTACAAATTCGTGCTCCAGCAACGCCACCATAGCGTAGCCGCCGCCAAAGGTAAAGGCACCGATCTTAAAAAAGGTGCAAAAAAGTTCCTTGGTCTTGGACATAGGCATTTTTCCTCCGGGCTCTTACTGCTTGACCGGCTCCAGCTCCAGATAGCACTCGAAAGCCGTTTTGTCTGCGTGCTTGGCAATAAAGTACCAGCCACCATCCGAGGGGGTGTAGAACACCTCCACCTGCTGCCCCATGGGGACTTCGCGGTGGTAATTGATGGAAGCGAACTTCACAACATGATCGCGCATGATCTCCTGCGGCAGCGCGTCACAGACGATATCCAGATAAAAAGCGTTGTTGATGTGGTAGTGCAGATCGCACTGGGAGTAGCGCGCTGTAACCAGACCGGCGCTGGTCAGGCTGTCCCGGCGCTTATGCAGCAAAAGGGGCAGTCCCTCTTCCACCGTCTCGTTCCAGTATCCCTCTACCGTCCAGCCCGGCTGGCGCAGGATGTGCCCATCCTCAAGACTGGACATGATCCAGCGGCTGTCCACCATGGCTACTTCCTGCCCGGCTTCGTCCGTAAGGGTGGTGATGCGCTTGATGGAGCCGCGGAGAGCCTTTTCTGAGCGGGAGCAAAGGGTCAAAGTCTCGCCACGGCGAGGCACACGGTTAAACCGCAGCGCCTGCTTGCCCACCAGAAACGCTACGCCGTGATCCTCAAAAAACTTATCGTCCATGCCAAACTTCCGGGCGTGCATGGAAGAAATCTGCTCCACATAGCGCAGCAGGGCGCTGGCCTTGAGCAGGCTGTGGCAGTCTGCGTCGGCATTTTCTACCACGGCAGTACCTTGATAATAAAACTGTTCCATATTCTTTCCCTCCTATCGGAAAAAGGCCGCCGCACCACGTCCGGGACGGCAGCCTTGGTTGAAACGATCAATACTGATTGCGGGTCTTTCTGCGCACTTTGCGCCAGATATTGAAGCAGGCCAGCGCCAGCATGGCCAGCAGCAACAGCAAAAACAGGTAGCTGCCGCCGCCCTCGTCGTAACTCTTCATCTCGCTCCACTTCAGATCCAGCTCACTGTTTACCTCATCGCTCAGGGCGGTGAACACCTTTTCGCGGGCGGCGTCCTCCTCAGACGGATAGGCGATCTCGCTGGTCTTCAGATCCTCGTCCAGCACCTCCCAAACATCGTGCATGGGGGTGGTGTAGCCGATATACTCGCTGTTGGCCTTGCCGATATCGGTCTCGCACATGAAGTTGATGAACATCTCGGCGGCCTCTTTGTGCTCGCTGGCAGCAGGCACAGCCATGCAGTCCACCGAAAGCACGCTGCCCTCCTGCGGGAACACCCAGGCAAGATCCGGGTTATCGTCGATCATGGTAATGGCATCGCCGGAGTAGTACACACCGATGGCAGCCTCGCCGCCGATCATCTTATCAAAGATCTCGTCCATGACGTAGGCCTGCACCAGCGGCTTCTGCGTCTTAAGCTCCTCTACCACCTCGTCCACCTCTTCCGGGGCGGCGGGGTTGATACTGTGGCCGCTCTTGAACGCGGCGATGGCGTAGGCATCGCGGCTGTTGTTGAACATCAGAATGTTGCCCGCATACTGCTCATCCCACAGGTCTGCCCAGCAGGTAGGGGCTTCGTCTACCATAGTGGTGTTGTAGATGATGCCGGTGGTGCACAGCATATAGGGTACGGTGTAGGCGTTCTGTGGGTCGTAATCCGGGTTGCGATAGCCTGCATCGATCTTCTGGAAATTGGGGATATTCTCGTAGTCAAGGGGTGCAAGCATCCCCTCGTTGATCATCTTTGCCACCATGTAGTCGGAGGGGATGATCACATCGTAGTTGGCTGCGCCGGACTTGAGTTTGGCGTACAGGGACTCGTTGGAGTCGAAGGTGGTGTAGTTCACCTTGATGCCAGTCAGCTTTTCAAAGGCGGCAACCACGTCCACACTGTCATCCGAGCCGTTGGAGATGTACTCGCCCCAGTTATAGACGTTCAGGGTGACGTTCTGCCCCTTGAAGCGGGTCCAGTCGTAAGCGTCCGACACCGAGACGTCCTCGGTCACCTCAATAGTACCGGCGGCAAGCACCGGCAGTGCGGCGCACAGCGCCACAGCCAGCGTCAGCAGCAATGCAGCAATGCGTTTCATCGTGCGCCCTCCTTTCGCAGCGTTTTCTGATCCCGGCGGTAGCTGCGGCTCTCCATGGCGTTGGACACCAGAATGACGCTGAGGATGACCACGAACATGATGGTGGACAGTGCGTAGATCTCCGGGCTGACCTTTTTACGGGTCATGGAGTAGATGGCAATGGGCAGGGTCTCCACCGTACCACAGTTGAAGTAGGAGATCATGAAGTCGTCGATGGAATAGGTCAGGCAGATGAGGAAGGCAGAAAGGATGGCAGGGCTGATCTCCGGCAGGATGACCTTGAAGAACGCCTGCCGGGGGTCGCAGCCAAGATCCAGCGCTGCTTCGTACAGCTTGATATCCAGCTGCTTGAGCTTGGGGCTTACGTTAAAGATAACGTAAGGCACGTTGAACGCGATATGCGCAATGAGCAGCGTGGGCAGACCCATGATGTTGTCCGGCAGCCATGCGGACTGCGTGGCAAAGCGCTGGTAGGCCACGAACAGCAGCATCAGGGAGATGCCGGTGATGATCTCCGGGTTGACCACCGGGATATAGGTGATGTTGGTCACCAGCAGGCGGCTTTTGCGGCTCATGGAGGCAATGCCAAGGCTGGCTGCCGTGCCCAGCACCGTGGCGATGATGGCGGACAGTACTGCCACCTCAACGGACACCCACAGCGCGTGGAGGATGGACGCATTCGTGAACAGGCTGCGGTACCATTTGAAGGTAAAGCCGGTGAACAGCGAATAGCCCTTGCTCTGGTTGAAGCTGAACACGATCATGTAGGCAATGGGCAGGTACATGAAACAGAAGAACAGGATGATGTAGACCCGCTGCATCAGGCGCAGATGTTTTGTTTTCATCAGGACACGCCCTCCATTTCATCCTCGTCAAAGCTGGATGTAAAGCTCATGCACAGCAGTACGATGATCATCAGCACAAGGCTCATGGCCGAGCCGACGTTCAGGTTATAGCTGTTACCCAAGAACTGCATCTCGATCAGGTCACCGATCAGCAGATTAGAGCCGCCGCCCAGCATACGGCTGATGACAAAGGTAGACACTGCCGGCACGAACACCATGGTGATGCCGGTGCTGATGCCCGGCACGCTCATGGGGATGAGCACCCGCACAAGGGTCTTGGTGGTGTTGGCGCCAAGATCCTGCGCAGCCTCCACAAGGCTCTGGTCGATCTTGGTCATGCTGGTATACAGCGGCAGGATCATGTAGGGCACATAGTTATACACCATGCCCAGCACCACCGCGCCGGAGGTGTTGAGCATGGTATAGGGGCCAAGGCCGATAAAGCCCAGCAGGGTGTTCACCGGGCCGTTCACGCTGAGCAGACCCATCCATGCGTAGGTACGCAGCAAAAAGTTCATCCACATGGGCAGCATGACCAGCATAAGCATGATGTGCTGCTTGTTCACCCGCAACCGGGACAGAAAATAGCCCACCGGGAAGGCGATGACCAGACAGATAACGGTAGCAATAAGCGCCAGCAGCAGACTGCGGGCAAACACCGAGCCGTAGCCGCTGATGGAGGTAAGGTTATTCAGGGTAAAGTTGCCCTCGGCATCGGTCATGGCGTAGTACACCACAATGAACAAGGGCACAACGGTAAACAGCACCATCCATACAAAGTACGGATAGGCCAGCTTTTTATCATAGATCTTCATGGCACATCACCCCTCGCTCCGCGCCATGATATGGATCTCGTTGGGGCCGATGCGCATACCAATGGTCTCACCAGGGGTGCAGGCGCGGGTGGAGTGGATCAGCCACTCGCGGCCTTCGCACTCCACGTGCATCTCAAAGTGCACACCCTTGAAGATAACATCATTCACCACGCCCACAAGCTGGCCCTCCACGGGGGATACCACCTCGATATCCTCCGGGCGCACCACCACCTGCACGCTCTGCTCCCGGGCGAAGCCGCGATCCACGCAGGGGAAATCCACGCCGGAGAAGGACACCAGAAAGTCCTTGTGCATCACGCCGTCCACGATGTTGGAATCGCCGATAAAGTCTGCCACAAAGGCGTTTTTCGGCTCGTTGTAGATATCCTCCGGGGTGCCGATCTGCTGCACCTTGCCGCCGTTCATGACCACGACGGTATCGGACATGGTAAGCGCTTCCTCCTGATCGTGGGTAACGTAGATAAAGGTAATGTTCATCTCGCGCTGCAACCGCTTGAGCTCCAGCTGCATCTCCTTGCGCAGCTTCAGGTCCAGCGCACCCAGCGGCTCGTCCAGCAGCAGGATCTCCGGCTCATTGACCAGACTGCGGGCAATGGCCACGCGCTGCTGCTGACCGCCGGACATCTGGCTGATGCTGCGGCGCTCGAAGCCCTTTAAGCCCACGACCTCCAGCATATCGCGCACCTTGCGGCGGATAGTGTCCTCGTCCAGCTTTTTGAGCCGCAGACCAAAGGCCACGTTCTCGAACACGTTCAGGTGCGGGAACAGCGCGTATTTCTGGAACACGGTATTCACCGGGCGCTTGTAGGGCGGCACACCGGTAATGTCCTCCCCTTTCAGCAGCACCTTGCCGGCGTTCGGCTCCAGAAAGCCTGCGATCAGGCGCAGGGTGGTGGTTTTGCCGCAGCCGGAGGAACCGAGCAGCGTTACAAACTCCTTATCATGGATATCCAGATTCAGCCCATCCAGAATGCGCTGTCCATCAAATTCCACTACGATATCCCGCAGTGAAACGACCACCGAGTTGTCCATTTTATATGTTATCCTCCTTGTTCTCAGATACGAAAAAAGACAGGGAACCTGCCCCATCTTTTTTGCGTATAAGGGATGCTCCGCCCCGCACAGAAGCATGATCTTGCGCGGCAGACTTACCCTGTCACGGTTTATAATAAACAATCACAGTCGGATTGTCAATCACTCTGCCGATGTTTGCCGCAACTTTATAAAAAGCTGCAAAAAAATATACGCTGCACCTTGGTTTCGGTGCAGCGTACAAAAGGAATCATTCCTGCGTTTTCAGGTCGTTTTCCGTCAGCAGAAGCGCCTGCACAGTGCTGGTATCCACTGTGTATACCGAGGTATCCCCTTCCACCTGCAGATACCACCCGTCCGTACCGCAGGCGTAGGTCAGCTGTACGGTGGAGCCGTCCTCGCTGGTGACTACGGCGGTGAATACCGGTGCATCAAAACCGCAGGCGGCAAGGTCTGCGTCCGTAGTCTGAGCGGTGGCATAGGTGCACAGGGCAGACAGCAGGCCTTGCACCTTATCCTGTGCAAGGCTGGCGGCGGGGTCAGAGGCCAGCCGCCACACCGTCTCGTAGGCAGTGGAAGAAGCGCTGTCAGCGCTTTCGGTCGTCTCACTGACGGCGTTCAGGGTGACGGAGGTGCCGTCTGCCAGCGTATAGGCTACCTGCGTAATGGCCGAAGCGGTGAGTCCGGTGGGGCAGAAGCTGCCGAAGAGCCCGGCCTTATCCAGCTGGAAGCAGGCGGCTTTGTTGCCGCTGACGGTGTAGATGGCATCGTCCCCGGCTTTTTGCACATAGAGATCCCCGGTGACCGGGTTTTCTGCCCCGAAGGTCAGGGTAGTGCTCTGCCCTGCCGCCGTGACCGTGACCGTGAGCTGCGGGCTGTCCAGCCCGTAGTCCTCCCCTGCCTGCGGTGTCAGGCTGCGCTTGGCATTCAGCGCCATCAGGGCGGTGCGCATGGTGTTGCAGGCGCTCTCGTCCAGATGATAGGCGGGGTCCTGTGCCAGCTGCCAGCTGCCGCCGGAATATTGCAGGGTGTAGGTCTCACCGTTGAAGGTGTATTCGATCTGCTCTAAGTCCTCAGCGGCAAAGCTGGAAAGCGGGATGCTGCCCTCGGCGGCGGCACTGGCGGCCTGCTCGGCCTTGGCGTTGCTGCGGATCACCGCCCACAGTGCCGCGCCCAGCAGCACTGCCGCTGCCAGCAATACCAGCAAGACACGCTGTTTTGTTTTCATGGCGGTCTCCTTATCTGCGGCGGCGCAGCAGCACCACCACTGCCCCGGCAATGAGCACCGCCGCCGGGAGCACGAACACAAAGGTCAGCCCCAGTGCTGCGGCAGTGGAGCCTGCCACCGTGATGGGCTCGGCTTCCAGCGCCTTGGTGTCCACAAGGATATCCTGCCCCACCAGAGAAGCGGCGCAGCCCTGCAAAAAGGTCAGGTTGCCGGGCATGGACTGATAAAGCTGCTCGTTATCCATGTTGGGACAGCCGATCCAGAGAACCTCGGCACCGGTATCCTCGTTCCGCGCCCAGACGGCCAGTGCAAAGGGGCCTTCTACGTCTCCGTCCTCCCGCTCCATGGTGGTAAGGTCGTTGATGTCGGTTTTGGCATAGGCAGCGGAGGAGCTGTTCAGCAGCGGCTCGGCGGTGACATCCTCGGTCTCAGTGACTGTGATGCCCTGCGCCACCGACAGCATGACATGGGTGCTGGTATTCACACCGTTCAGCGCGGTGCTCTCGGTGGGCGTGCCGTAGTCCGGCAGCAGCGACCATGCAGAGTTATACAGTGCCTTGCTGCTGTCGCCCTCCACCACCATGCCCTCTGCGCGGGCAAGGCCGAACTGCGCCAGCACGGCGTCTAGCTGTGGGGTCTGGGCGTAGACGCTGCTGGTCAGCAGCAGCTTGCCGCCCGCCGCCAGATAATTTTGCAGCTGGCTGATCTCATCCACAAGGCCGTCCCCTGCGGAAAAATCGGTGGTGGGTGCGTTGATGATGAGCAGATCGCAGTCCTCCGGGATGGTGCTTGTAAGCAGGTCCAGCGGCTGGGCGTCGATATTCTGGGCGTCCAGCGCATCGGTTATGGAGTCGGTCAGGGTCTGCTCGCCGTGGTTGGTGGTATAGTAGGCGTGGCTCTGCCCCGCTGCGGTGAGCTTATAGATGGCAGAGGTGATCTGCTTTTCGCCGCCAAAAGTCACGCTGGCAGAGCCGGTGGTGTAGTAGTCGGTATAATCGTACTCGTACAGGTCGGCGGCATCCAGTACGGTGCTGTTCTCCCCGCAGGTGACGATCAGACTGCCGGTGGAAACATTCTCTGCGCCATACTTTGCGGCAAAGGTTGGGTACAGGGTGGGGTCCTTCTGTTCCCAGCTCAGGTGCCCGCTCTCGGCGGCGTAGTGATCCAGCAACTTTGTGATAATGGTATCCTCGCTGCCGGTTTCACAGAGGTAATAGATGTGCACATCCTTTTCCAGCCCCTCCACCAGTGCTTTGGTGCTGTCGCTCAGGGTGTACATTTTGGCCTCGGAGAGGTCGAACTCGGTATATTTTGCAGGGATGGCCCGCACCAGTAGGTTGAGCAGCACCGCCAGCACCAGCACTGCCGCCAGCATAGCGGTGGACAGCAGCCCACTGCGGAACACCCTGCCCTTTTGGGAGGCTGCGTTCTTGTTCCATTTCATCGTTATGGCCTCCTCTCAGTTCCAGCGGCGCTTTTCCAGCCCCTGCGCGGTGAAAAACAGGAACACCACTGCCACGGTCAGGTAGTAGACCAGTGTGGGGATGGAAAAGCTGCTGTTGACAAATTCTTCAAAGGGGATAAACAGGCACAGGGCGCTGAGCACCGCACTGAAGGCTTCGGTCAGCCAGCTGCTCTTGAGCAGAAACAGCGCCGTAAGCGCCACACAGCACCCCGCAAAGGAAAGGCAGCCCAGCGTAAAGCTTTTGCTGCGCAGCCCCGCCACCACGCTGAGCACAGCGGCAATGGCGGTGAACAATGCCAGCGCCACCGCACTGCCGGTGGTGAACATGGTGCGCAGGCTGGGCATCATATAAGCCAGCAGCAGCGCTGCCACGCCGGACACGGCGGCGATGATCTGGTTTTCGGTCAGGCTGGAAAGGAACACCCCGATGGCAATGGCGGCGCAGCCCATGAGGTAATAGCACAGCAGCGCGGAAAAGTTGGCCAGTGTACTGGTGCCGGTAGCGCCCAGTGCTTTCAGCACAAGGATCATGCCCGCATCCACAAGGCAGGGCAGCGCAAAAATGACGCAAAGCGCAAAATATTTGCCCAGCACGATGCCGCCCACTGACACCGGGCTTGTGAGCAGCAGCTGGTCGGTGCGGCTGTGGCGCTCCTCGGCAAAGGAGCGCATGGTGAGCACCGGGATGTAGAGCAGCAGCACAAAAATGGTGCGGTACAGCGTGTAGTAGCCAAAATCCGGCAGACCATAGCCCAGATTCAGCGCCACAAAATAGATAGCCGTAGCCGCCAGCATAAAGGCGGTAAGCACCGCACCGATCATGCCGTGAAAGCAGCTGCGGAGTTCTCGTTTAAGGATGGCCAGCATCTCAATTCTCCTCCCCTTCTGCCGGGGTGTTCTGCTCCGGCGTTTTTTCGGTCAGCGCTAGGAATACCTCCTCAAGGCTGCGGTTCTCGGCGGCAAGTGCCAGCACGGTGCACCCGGCCTCGGTCAGTGCCCGGGACACAGCGGCGCGGCGGTCAGCGGCGTCCTCGCTCTCGGCGGTAAAGGTGACCTGACCGTCCGCAGCGCTTTCCAGCTCTACCCGGCAGATGCCCGGCACGCTGCGCACAGCGGCCAGCACGGTGTCGGGCTCGCCCTGCGCGGTGGCACGCAGGCGGCTGCCCGGGTTCAGGGTCTCGCCCAGCTCCTCCGGGCTGCCTACCGCCACCAGACGTCCTTTAGAGAGGATGAGCACCTGCTGGCATACCGCCTGCACCTCGCTGAGGATGTGGCTGGACAGGATGACCGTGTGCGCCTTGCCCAGCTCCCGGATGAGGTTGCGGATCTCGATGACCTGCGCGGGGTCCAGCCCTACGGTGGGTTCATCCAGAATGATAAGCTGCGGGCTGCCCAGCAGCGCCTGCGCGATGCCCACCCGCTGACGATAGCCCTTGGACAGGCTGCGGATGACCCGGGGCAGCACTTCTTCCAGCCCGGTGCGGTGGGCAGCGGCCAGCACCTGCTGTTTGCGCTGCGCGTGCTTTACCCCCTTAAGCTCTGCCACAAAGTCCAGATACTCCTGCACGGTCATTTCCGGGTAGAGCGGCGGCTGCTCCGGCAGGTAGCCCACACAGGCCTTGGCCTGCTGCGCCTGCTCAGGCAGACGGAAGCCGGCTACCTTTACCTCGCCCTCGGTGGGCGCCAGATAGCCGGTGAGGATATTCATAATGGTGGATTTGCCCGCGCCGTTGGGCCCCAGCAGACCGTAGATCTGGCCGTCCGGCACCGTAAACGAGAGATCCTGCACGGCAGGGCGGCTGCCGTAGGACTTGCTCAGGTGAGAAACTTCGATCACAGCAAACTCTCCTTTTATTTCAGAAGCTGTTTTGCGGAAAGCGGCATGGAATCAGTGCCTTCCGGTTTGGAACTGCTTTAGTTTAGATGGAAAATGTGTTTAAATTAAGACAATCCTGTGTGGGAAAACGAAACATTTGCCACCGCAAAACGCAAAAATGCCGCCTCCCGAAGGAAGCGGCATGAGATAGCCTATAATTACTTACGGCCGAAACGCTTGTTGAAGCGCTCAACACGTCCGCCGGTGTCAACCAGCTTCTGCTTGCCAGTGTAGAAAGGATGGCACTTGGAGCAAACTTCGACGTGGATCTCGGGCTTGGTGGAACGAGTCTTGATGACATTACCGCAAGCGCAGGTAATAGTGCAGTCAACGTAGTTCGGATGGATACCCTGTTTCATTCTTTTCACCTCAATTCTGGTTCTGACGTATTGGGGCCATATTTAATGTATGTGCCCATCACAACCTTCAATATCGGCTACCCCGTCGAGCGGCCTTGGAAACGATTGCCTTACTATTATAGCACGAATCGGCCAGAATGCAAGAGGGAAATTTAAGTTTTTTACAGCTTTTGCAGCGTCCAGCCTTTTTTTGCTGCCAGTTGCTCCAGCTCCCGGTAAGAAAGCCTCAGCTGCGCAATGTTGAAGCCCGGCAGCTCCGCAAGGCAGCCGCCGTCCTGTGCCCGGTGCAGCAGTTTGCGCACCGGCAGTTCCGGTTCGCCGTCCAGCGTATCCAGCCCGGCCACATATTCTCCGCACCGGGGCAGTGGCTGCTGCCAGTCGATAGTTTTGCAGACCCTTGCAAGCGTAAGGTGGTTGCAGGTCACCGTCTGCCGGAATTCCAGTTTCATGATGCTCTCCCCTTTTGCGCCGGAGATTCACAGCTGTTCCCGGCGCGATACTATGATATAACATTTTGTTTTATATGTCAATATAACATTTCGTTATGCCTATACTTTACCTTAAATAAAGCCTTTGAGGTAAATACCATGTATCAACGTATCCGGGATCTGCGGGAGGATCGTGATCTGCTGCAAAAGGATGTTGCGGCGTATCTGAAATGCACACAGGTCTGCTACTCCAATTACGAGACCGGCAAGCGGGATATCCCCACCGAGGTGCTGATCCAGCTTGCCGGTCTCTACCATACCAGTACCGATTATATTCTCGGCCTTACGGACGACAGCGCCCCGCCCATCCCCCGCAAAGCGTAAAACTGCCCCCAAAGCAGCGCGATTTGATGCGAGCTACTTTGGGGGCAGTCTGTTTGATATAAAAATATTTCACTATGGCCCCGCATGGAAAGGTTCTTGTAAACGCGTCCATACGGCATCGTCTATGCAAGAATGATTCCTCTCACCTCTCCAAAGCTTCCAGAAAGCAGAGCAAAAAGAAAGTCCGACAATCATTCGAATCAACGAACATTTCTGAGATTTTCAATGTCTCCAGCGGGGGCAACCCCATACTCTGTCTTCAGAAAAGGATTTTAAGTCCCTCGTGTCTGCCAGCCTTCGGCAAAGTCGATTTTCGTTCGTTGTATCGTTTGATTTCTCATTGCGAGAGAGATTTTTTCTTCGCGAGCGAGAGGGATTCGCACTTTTTTGATAAGATGATAGTATCACATTTTTCGCCTCATGTCAACCATGTAAAATTGTTTCATCTTGTCGTGCTTGATTCTCGGAGCGTCCGGGACCCGGGGCTTCTGCCGGGGGCGTTCGCCCTGCCCAGATGCGCTCCTCAGGGTGGGTGATGATAGAGTTGTATAGTGCTTTGATTGGTGTATTGATGGGCGAAATTGAATGATGGGTTATCGCTGATTTTTTGAAGAATAAATTTTGAAGCGATTGCAGTTGTTTTGGTGTGCTGATTACCTTGATTGCTTCTTGTCTGTGATGTGTTCATTACTGCTCATTCATTCTACTATCTACGCGCCCTCCCCTGCTGTTCTTTTGCTGAAATTTCACCGGATGTGATTTTGAAGGATGGAGTGAGAGACGCACATATTTGTTTGATATGAAGCAATCGTTCTATTATAAAACCGCGTGGATGGGATTTTGTAACTACACCCACACGGTTTAAGGTTTTGAATGATTATTTTAGGTTTGTACGGGTCACGTCCGTGCTCACGCCGCTAGCTAGTAGCTTTTTCAGCACGTCCTCTGCTTTGGCTTTTTTCGAATGTGATTACTTTTTCCATTTAGAGATACAGTCGTCTATACTTGGATATAATTCGTAGTTACTACAGCCCAGTTCTTTCATCACGATTTCTTTCCACTTCTTATCCATATCTCCAAAATAAGAAATATGCCACTTTGCATCTTCTGTTCTGGGAGCAACCTTTACAGAATCTAATTCCTTCTTTGTAGGTTTACCAAGCATCTTCAGAAATTCTTTTCTATATCGCTCGTTTCTCACACATTGTTCTCTTTGAAGCCTTCTTTCCATGGCATCTTTAGCGCTTTCACTCGCTGTATTGTGATATCCAATCTCATCAATTACGAACTGCATTCTCTGCGTCAGTTCATATAGTTCGTCCCCTGTCTCAAGTACATTTGCTTTTTCTTCAGCATTGTCTACAGACGGAACTTTACTGCTTCTCATCAGAAAATCAAAATACTCAATATCCACAGGACTCATCGACTGTCCCAAGACATAGATATTTTTAATTTCCTCACACATTACGCCATTCATTGCTAAGAAACAGCACAGAATCTGAATATTGTTCTGACAGTGCTTATCTGTTTCATATAGAATTTTATCTACAAGGTGTAATCCAAAAAAGCGTCCGCCTATTTTCGCAAGCATCGGCTCAGGTTCTTGCGGATGCCGATTATGTCCAAAAACAATGGATTTCTTGTCTGTTGCCTCCCCATGTATATGGATTTCTCTCATTTCATTGACGCCAAAGCGTTTCTGAAGAGTATCGGTATAATTAAAATTAATGAACACGCAATTATCTCCAAAGCAATATCCTGCATCCTCCTCTGTAATAGAAATTGTTGCAATCCATCCACAAAAAGCCTCTGTTAAAATTCTTTTTGCATTGCGAATCGACCTCCGCATATCTTTTAGATTCCTTCTCTCTTTTCCAAAGAAAAGATTGATTCGTTCTGTATCGATATTAGCCAATGAGCTTTCAAAGTTATTCCAAAATTCATTATCGAGTTCGCCCGGATCAAATGGATCTCCGTAAATCAATTCTACATCCGAGCATTCTTTGACCGTACCGTCTGAACTGATATACTTGCGCTTTCTGATATGAAGTTTTTTTAAAATCTCATTCAAGTGTTCATGGTAATACGTCTGAAAATCCGCATAAGATGTATTCAGTCCTTGCCACCTGTCAAACCCGTTTCCAATAATTATAATTGTATCTATTGTGGGTGTAGGAAGTTTTTTAGTAGGTTTTTTCTTTTTTCTAAAAATCATCTCATTCACTTCTTTCTTAACTGCGTTTCATTCTTATCCTTTTCCAAAAAAACACAGGGTCAAATCCAAAATATTTAATAAAATGATCAAGTTTTTGTTTCCCTGATAGTTTATTGTATCGTGTTTGTCGGATTAGCCCACCATGTATTGTCTTTCGTTCTTGGCATAGACGGTAGCCTCTTTTCTCTTTATAGTTCGTTAATTATATTATTGTATAGTTATGAATACCAGTTCTTCTCATTCAACTTCTACAGTAATATCCTGCTTAATTACCTCAGCATATTCATTACAGATTATTTCACATTTAACAGTAAACTGCCCCGCCCGTGTTGGTAAAACACATACGCCATAAATGCAATCAGTATCTTTATGCCTTACTTCATTTTTGTCAAACAGAATCTCACCCGGCAAAATGGACACCACCTCATTCATATCCGCAGGATCCATCAAATCAGCTATATCTTCTACTGTAATGAGTTCATCTAATGAGATAAATTTATTGTCATTTTCTTTAACACTTGCAATATTCTTTGGATTTTCAAATCTTTTTCTCCAATTTCTATAAGCATCTTTTTCAAAGTGAATTGCCTCTTCATCACGATATTCAAGGAGTTCCCTTTCCGACAGGACCATCAAGTCATTTGGAAATGATAGTTTAACTCGTACTCCAGTGGCACGAGCATCTCCATCATTATGAACCCGAAAATATACAACAAAGCTATTCTCATAGACATAACGCAACAGCCTCACTTCATCCTTGCTTTCATGAACCCATCGTCCTGCCCAGTCCTTATAATCGAGACCATTTTTTACATCTGTTGTAATAATCGGTACAACTGTAAAATGTATTCCATTTGATGTCAGCCTTGTTCCTTCGTCATATATTTTCCCGTCTTCGTCACGCCCCGGTTGGATATCGACCCACAAATTGGGTTTTCTAAAGTTTTCCTTTTTCAAATCTGCATTTAGTGCTTCAAGTGTATGTACACGCTCCGTCAATCGCAATATCTCCGCATGGCTCTTATCAATATCAAAATCTGTAGTTCTAACCCAGCCAGGTCTTCTACCTCTTGTAACAGATTTGGATATTGATTGCGAAATCAACGACTCTAAATTATCTTTGTTTTTCCAGAATTTCACATAGCGACCTGAATTCTTAACTTTTTCCTTGAAAACATCCAACTTTTCTTTCTTTAACGGATCACTTTCATACTTGTCCGGTGCCATACTCACACTTTTTTCAATAATAAAGGCTAAAACTGGAATGCCTTGTGATACAGCATAATCAAACTCTTTTTCTGTATAACTCCCCCCTGTCGTTTCCTCAATTGAGCCATATCTATTTCCAATTATCAAAATATAGTAATCAGAAGAATCAATAGCTTCTTTAATTATTTGCCATTGATCATCATCTGCTGCACTAAACATCTCCATCCCAATTGGAAACTGATTCATTGTTAAAATCGCGTGAATTGCAACATCACGTTCTTCCTTTAAATCCTCATATGTCGATGAAACAAAAAATTGGTATTTCTTTTCCAAAAGTATTAACCTCCGCTCTTTTTCGCATTTCTACGAATTATGCCTACAAGTGCAATCACAGTCTACTGACCATTAAGACGAGGTATAAAGCTTTAAAAATACTATATTTCCTATACATTATAGCCCAAACACAATAGGCTGTTTCTTTTTTTTGCAATCCCTACATCTTTTAGGTAGTACCCATTCACGATTTTTAGGTACACCTGTCGACTTGACGAAATAACAGCCTCTTGTCCGTAGTCAACACAACTCCTTCTAATTTCATCATTTTCATTCAGACATTCACTTCACAATCCTCTTATATTCATCAATTACTTTTACTTCCGTATTCCCAGCGCGTACTTCGTCATTCTAACGCTGTCTTCTTTTCCCTTTGCAAGCTGCTCATCATCCAAAATATTACGGATTTCAATTGGTGCACACACAATTTCGTTTCTATCAACCTTGGTCGGCGCATTCATTCCAAACCGATCCATCTCATCATTCCATAGACCCTTGCACCCGTAGATTGAAACGCAAACATACATCGGAACCGCACGATTCAGCTTCTTATACATTTCAGCAGTATCATCAAGCAGCTTTTGTAATTCCTCCCAAAACTCAAGTGTATTCAACCAGCGTTCTATTTTTAAATGTGAATCATTTTTATTTGTTCCATACACGTACAGATTCATTCTCAATTCAACTGTACCATTGTTGAATATTTGAAGATGCTCATTATCATATTCTTCATATTTAAAATTTGGAAAATATACGCCGTCCACATTGGGAACTGGTCGATCTCGCACCATTCCATTAAATAGGCTTTCAAATATCAGTTTCCGGTTTCTGGCAAGATCATACATTGAAAGAGCATCGCTTTGGTTTTTGAAAGTAGCCGGAATCAAATGCACAAGAGCAAATGGGTGCGCTGTTTCTTCCTTATAATCATTTAATCGCACTTTTCTAAAAGATTTAATATCCTCTGCCAACATCGCCGCATTTAAAAAAGCATTTTGCATTTCTGTATAACTCATCGCCTGTTTCTTATTCCCATGCCTTATATAAAAGTGGAAATCGCCTTCCGGTTCTTCCGTAATGTACGGCTTATATAATCCACGTTGAATATGCAGAATTACTACATGTTTTTCGTTATTCAGCCTTACAAAGGTAAATTCCACTTCCGGCATCACAGGTCGTATAGCCTGCAATTCGTTTCTTCGATCCAGTTCAAAACGATCCGGATTAGATAGCACAATCCCTACCAATGCCCCTGCCATACCAGCATCTTCTCCGATACCATAGAAGATATACCCACCGTCTGCGTTTGCAAAAGAACACACATCGCTTCTAAATTCGGCTTGTTTTTCCTTCTTTTTGTTTTTATCTTCACATTTAAACGGTGCAAAATCAACCTTATAGTCAATAAAATTGTTTTCCCGATACGCATCATTATGAAGGAGAACTTTCAGGTCTTCTTCTGTCCAGTCTTGAAAATTTTTATTATTTATTTTCATGGATAATTCTCCGTTAAATCAACTCATATGTTATTGCCTACAATCTATAAAGAAACATTTTTAACTTCCTCATTTTGTAATCTTTATATACTTTTGTCCAAAACACTCCCGCCTTTATAGCCCTCAGAATATCGTTTTTACGCTCTTTCGCTTCTTACATCCAGCTACTATATCAAACATTGCATGCAGTCACTACGTAAGGGCACGAAAAGTTTCAAATATTAAAGCCGTGAGAGTTTTCCCACGGCTCAAATATAATCCTTTAAAAATTAGTTTTCAAGGGTAACGGTGAAATATACATCAACCTGTATTTACTACCCACGTTCAGACAGCGTAGCCCTTACTCTTGATGACCTCCACGACCTGAGAGACATATTTCTGGCAGGTGTCATGTTCCGGTGCTTCTACCATAACACGAACCACCGGCTCAGTACCAGACTCCCTGACAAGGATACGGCCAGTGTCACCCAGAGCCTCGGCTACAGCCTTGACTGCCTCCTGCACCGCCGGGTCGTTCTGCGCAGCCTTCTTATCAGTCACACGGACATTTTCCAAAACCTGCGGGTAAATCTTCAGGGGCTCAGCCAGCTTGCTCATGGGCAGTTTCTTGGCAAGCATTACTTCCATCATCTTCAGGCTGGTCAGGATACCATCACCAGTACTGGCGTACTTGCTGAAGATAATATGACCACTCTGCTCACCACCGATACGGCAGCCATTTTTTGCCATGTACTCATAGACGTACTTGTCACCCACTGCGGTCTTGGCGTAGCCGATGCCCTTCTCATCAAAGGCCTTATACAGGCCAAAGTTGGACATGACCGTGGTAACGACGGTATTGGTCAGCAGCTTGCCACGCTCCTTCATGTAGCAGCCGTAGATGTACAGAATATGGTCGCCAGTGATGACATTGCCCTTTTCATCCACACACAGGCAACGATCAGCATCGCCATCATAGGCAAAACCGATGTCCAGCCCCTTCTCTACCACGAACTTCTGCAGACCCTCAATGTGGGTGGAGCCCGCATTGTTGTTGATGTTGGTGCCGTTGGGCTGTGCATTGATGACGTAGGTATCAGCTCCCAGAGCATCGAACACAGATTTAGCGATGTTCCAGGAACTGCCGTTAGCGCAGTCCAGGCCAACCTTGACGCCCTTGAAGGAGTAGATACCAAGGCTGATCAGATAGCCCATGTAGCGGTTACGACCAGAAACATAGTCCACAGTGCAGCCAATGTGCTCACGGTGAGCAAAGGGCAGCTCCGGCCAGTCCTTGTCGAACACATGGAGCTTTCCGTCGATGTAGTCCTCTACCAGCAACAGGATCTCCTCGGGCATTTTCTCGCCATAGCAGTCGATCAGCTTGATGCCGTTATCGTAGTAGGGATTATGGCTGGCAGAAATCATGATGCCACAGTCGAAGTCGTCCACGCGGGCGATGTAAGCCACAGACGGCGTGGTAGTAACGTGCAACAGGTAGGCGTCTGCGCCGGATGCGGTCAGGCCAGCGACCAGACTGTACTCGAACATATAGGAACTGCGGCGGGTGTCCTTGCCGATTACAATGCGAGCAGGGTCGGTATCACCATTGCGCTCACGCAGAGCGTTATAATACCAGCCCAGAAAACGACCAACCTTGTAGGCGTGGTCAGCGGTCAGATCAATACCAGCTTCACCACGGAAGCCATCGGTTCCAAAATATTTTCCCATTATAGTTTTTTCCTCGTTTAAAGAGTAAATTAACGATTATATGCTTTAGCCGAGAGGGAATTCTCGTTGCCTGCTGCTCACCACGGAGAGGTAGCACACTTGAGCAGCACAGCCATGCTGGTGCATGGCCGATAGGTTTTAGTTCCGTCTGATTAATGGTTGTTCAATCAACCGAATCCGAACCATATCAATTATCGTACACACGGTATAAATTGCCGCCACTGAAACGACGGCATGGATTATCACATTGCCTCCTTGATATGCCCCAACATTATTGCAAACATCCACCCATAACCAGCGACGCATAGTATCGCTATTAGCATGGATACAAAGAACGCCAAATGTTGCTGCTGCGATAGTATTAATTCCCCTACTATATCCAATTCTCAAGTTCTTGAAGAAAAGGAACGCACTAACACCAGTCATCAATGCGAATACTTTATTAGAATCTGCCACGAAAAAGTAACAGAGTCCTATTCCTTTTCCAACCATGCGACTAAACATAGCCAGAACAATAATGCTTACCCCTGAAAGCAGCAAAGATACCCCAGCTATCAAACCAGTGACGGTTACGTTGCTAAACCATTCTTTGGGATACAGCCGAATGTACGATGCAATCACATAGAGAATACTGAACCATGTAATGTAGTTAAACACAACATTTGCTTTTGCAAAGGAAGGCAGGAAGACATAAACGCCTATGCACCATGCCATCAGCAAGAAATGTTCCTTCTCTGTCAGTGCATGAATCAACTTGTTTAGAAACGGAATCAACAGATAGAACAGCAGAAAGCAACCTGTGAAATTGTCCGCCACTGTAAAAAATGGGAATATCATTTTCAGGAAACCTTTGATAGAAAACATCTCATAGCCAGTGAAAAAGAATATGCACCACAACCCAACGGTATAGAAATATACTTCACCCAGCAATTTGACAAGCTTCTTTTTTGTGATATTTGAGGTACACATAAAGTACCCCGTAATCAATACAAAACAATTGATTCCTGTTTTGCCGCCCCAGCCAAACAATAGCAGGAAATAATCCTGAAAGCGCAAGGTGCTTTGTGCGTCAATACAGTTTATTAAACCAGAATTAACAACATAGTGATGCGCCACAATCATCAGCATCGAAAGGATACGAAAAAGTTCAATGTTAGAACTTCTTACCCCCCCCCCGAATTTATTGGCCTTTACCGCAATTTCGTTCATTTTCAAACCTCACACAAAAAATCTTTCTTATCAGTCTTTCTTTCCCAGAATAACATCACAGATTCTATCCACATCGTCCAGAGACAAATCTGCGTACAAAGGCAGAGTCAGCACACGCAATGCCAGATGCTGCGCAACAGGCGTTTTTTCAGTTCCGGCAGTCGGATAATTCCGATAACACTCAAAGCTATTGGTCAGCGGATAGAAGTATTTTCTGGCCGTAATGCCCTGCTCCTGCAGCATCGCATAGATTTCATTGCGGGTGTACTTATATCCATCAAATACGACCGGGAAATATGCATAGTTACTTTCTACATTTTCCTGAATTGCGCTAAGCTTGATACCTTCCACGCCGGAAAGGCGCTCACGGTAATGCTCCACGACCTTCTTGCGCTTAGCAATTTCCTCGTCCAGATGCCGCAGATTGCAGATGCCCATAGCCGCCTGAAATTCGTTCATCTTAGCGTTGCCACCAACAAAGCAAACCGACTCCGGACCATGGATACCAAAATTCTTCTGGTCGTTCAGCAGCTGAACCCAGCCGTCATCCTTAAAGCAGACTGCACCGCCCTCAATGGTGTTGAACACCTTAGTAGCATGGAAGCTGAACATGGACGCATCGCCAAAGCAAGCGGTAGACACGCCCTTATACTTCACAGCAAAGGCATGCGCTGCATCGTAAATCACCTTCAGACCGTATTTATTTGCGATCATTTCAATAGCTTCCACATCACAAACATTGCCATATACATGTACCGGAACGATTGCCACTGTGCGGTCTGAGATAAGACTTTCAATCTTCGTCACATCCATGGTATAGTCTCTATCGTTCACATCACAGAACACCGGGACAAGCCTATTGCGAACTATCGCATGGGTTGTAGAAGCAAAGGTAAACGGTGTGGTAATCACCTCGCCGCCCTCCGGCAGATTCAGGGCTGCAATAGCATTCTCCAGAGCCAGATGACCGTTGGTATAAAGAGCCACATGACGAACCCCTAGGTAATTTTCCAGTTCCGCCTGTAACTCCTTATGCTTTATACCCATATTGGTCAGCCAATGGCTATCCCAGATTGGACGGATTTCTTCCACATATTCATCTAAATCCGGCATAGATGAACGCGTCACCAAAATTTTACTATCCATACAAGTTTTCCCCTTTTATGTTTTCATATGTTTCTATAAGTTTTGCTTAATCAAAGGTTTATCCTTTAATCTCAGTTCATCGAATTTATCAGATTTCTGTTATATAAATTTCCTTATATCCAGTAATACCCGTCTTAGCCGAAATCACACCCTTATCAACAGTTTTTCCTCTAGCCCAATCTACTATTGCCTTTGGCAAATTGCATCCCCCCCATATGGGAGAACGGATAGCCACCACCAAAACGCGCATTCATTTCAAGTACATAGGGCACACCATCTACTAAGAATACATCGCAATCCATATTAGCAATGTGCTTCGTAATTTTTCCAAGTCGAAGGAGTTCGTCTTGGATAATCGGCTCATCAACCAATTGTGCAATATCCGTTTCGCCGGATCTCATTGCGAGCTTTTTTCGAACGATTACATTCTGCGTTTCGCCGTGAAGATCATTAATAATATCCGCACCGTATTCCTGTCCCTTGAGACATTCTTGGTAAATAACTTTTTCCTCCGTCATTGCCGACTCATACTTTAGATATGAGCTTGCAATATCCTCATTTGCCTTTTTTGTCAGATACCGTAAATCCTCCTCGTCATGAGCAATTGAAACAGATATAGAACCGCACCCATACCGAGGCTTGACGACAATCGGATAACTTAACTCACCAACAGCAATCTTGTCTATAATCTCATCCATTTTCAAAAACGATAATGGTGCATTAAAACCGTTATCCCTCAAGAAATTATAGGTTTTCCATTTGTCATTGCACACTTCTATAATCTGCGGCTCGGACACTATCACTTTGGTGCCGACTTCTTCAAATTCTTTTTTGTGCCTTGCCAGCACAAGGAGATCAATATCAAACAATGAAATCACTATATCAATCGCATTTTTTTTGCAATAATCAATCAAAAATGGAATATAGTTTTTATCATAAATCAACGGTGAAATAACCTTTTCATCTGCATACTTAAACGCAATCGACTTGTCATCTGAATTGCACACATATACTTTCCCACTATTTCCAAGCACTTCTTTAAAGTACTTTACCATATAGGCTCTTCTGCCTACCGATGTAAGTAAAACATTCATTTTTTTATCCTCATCTCTTTGTGAATCTTTTCCATGCGGTTCGAATCAGATCAATCAGATATTCATAAGATTCCAAATGCAATGCAGCCGATGCTCCAATGTAAATTGCCGCACCCATCGGGATTTGAATCAGCAGAGTCACAGTATTTGACAGGTGAAGCAGGGCAACAAGATTTACGCAGCATCCCATAAAGATTGCTAAAGCAATGCCCGGTAGTATATCCTTCAACTGATCCAGATAACGATAATTCAAAAGCTTACGGTTGGGCCAGGAGTTGATAATTTGGCTTGTTACACTGCTGACCAGTAAGCTATAAGCCATTGCCATAACACCAAACCACATAGTAGAAAGTAACAACGCCATACCAACAATTTTCTTAGCAATTTCGAGCTTTAAAAACAGGTCACTACGTCCCATTGCCTTTATTGCATTCAGATTTGCTGTGTGAATCGGATAGAACATATAGGTAATACAGAAAATGCGTAAAAACGGAACACATGCCAACCACTTATCCGTCAAGACTAGACGAACAATCGGCTCTGCACAGAATGCTAGCCCCATCATCAGCGGAGCCATAATATACGTACTTGTTTTGATTGCTCGACGAGTCATGGACTTTACTCGACTAGCGTCATCCTGCACGCTGGCCATCGTTGGCAGAAGAACGCTATCAATGGATGCATTGATATTGCTTGTTATCACACTTGGGAACTTGTCACCTTGGTTGTAGTACGCCAGATCTGCAGGCGAATACATCTTACCGATTATAAGATTTCGAAGGTTATTGTATCCAGTTTCAAGTAGAGCGGAAACTAAAAGCTTCCATCCAAAGGCCAATAGTGCTGTCAAACGTTTCCAAGAAAACGCTTTCTTCGGTCTCCAGCTAACAGTAATCCAAAGAATCAGTGTATCAATCATTGTGTTAGACAGTTGCTGTGCTACCAACGCCCACACTCCAAAACCTGCATAGGCCATTCCTATACCCAAAAAAGCAGAAAAAATCGTTCCTCCTATCGTCGAGAAAAAGAATCTTTTGAACAGCATATTTCTGGAAACATATGCTTGCTGGATTCCCTTAACACCTGCTATCACAATCGTCAAACTGAGGACACGAATTACGGGCGTCAGCGTTACATCATTGTAAAAATCCGCTATGCAAGGTGCCACAACAAACGTCCCAGCATACAATATTAGGCAAACGGCAAAATTAAAATAGAATACAGATGAAAAGTCCAAATCATCGGCATCTTTCTTTTGAATCAAAGCTGTCCCCAGACCACTATCAACAAAAACTTGAAGGAAAGCAGTAAAAACTGTTATTAGTGCAATCGTTCCATAATCTTCAGGTGCAAGAATACGTGCAAGAATAATAGAAACCACAAATGACACAAGTTGTGCTCCACATCGTTCTGCAAAACGCCAAAAAAAACTTTTAAGCACATTAGTATTGTTCATATTACAAACCTATCACTTTAAACCAGCTATATAATTTCTGAACAGTTAAAAACGTTTTATAATCGAGCAAATGTGCAAGATAACTTTGTATTTTATGAATTTTTCTGTGATCCCAAATCTTACTGGTATCAAAATATATCAGTGGCGCATCTATTGCTTCAATATGCCTTAACTGATCACAAAAATCTTTACATATTATTTCCCATTTTTTTCTATGGATACAGTATTATGAATTTCAATCTTATCATTTTCAATTAGAACTGCAGTTAAATAGTCCTGTACATCTTTATTCGCCCCCTTAAGCGGAACGCAATGAAATTCAGACGGGTTATCAATAAGTCCCGTTGGTTCATTCGTTATCACATCCATATTGACTGTCTGGATGCCCATATTAGCTGATACTATAGCTGCTCCAGCCCCAGAAACAAAAACATCGAATCGGGAAAATACAGCCGCTGGTATTGGCCAAATATAACCACTTATAAACAGTGTGACATTACGGTGTGCCTGGATTTCTTTCTTTATTTGAAGAATCGTTTTATCGTCAGCCCCACCAAACAAACATAACCCTATACTATTTTCTTTATGCTTATCAGAAAAAGCACATACTCCACCAATGATATTTGAAACAAAAGATTTATCCAATCTTCCAATAGAGCCAATCATATAATCTGCTTTCGGCAATAATGTAATTATATTAGACTCGAAATTTTCCACAGAGTTGCTGCACCAAGCGTTCCAAACATTTTTTTGGGGAAATTCTATTTTAAAATACGGAGAAAAAATATGTATTAGAGATTCCTGTGAAATTGAATACAATTCATTTCGTCTGTACTTAAATTCATAAAAAGGCGAAGAATAGCTGTTAATATTTTCATTTCGTTCGTCCAAGAACATAACAATATGCCGAGCCTTCAGTTTTTTTGCTAGAAGTTCTCCCCATAATGCAGTATAATCAGTTCCGGTTTCGACAATTATTTCATCGCTTTGTGGAATAAGACTTGCCATTTTTTCTACAAATTTTTCCGTTTTTCTCTTTCCAAAAATGTATGGTGAAAAATGTATAAAATCATATGAATTATTATTATATTTCTCCAACGGTTTTATGTAAACTTTTCCAGAATCCACAGGAAAAACAACAACATTCCATCCTTTACTCTCCAAAAAGCGAATTTTATTTGCATTATATATCGGTCCACCAGCTACGATATTCGAAATTCCAAACATCATAACATATACCTTGTCAAACGTGTCCATTATCTTTTTACCTATTCACTTTATCAATTTTCATTAGTTTTTATCGAGTGAAAGAAGCATTTTCAAATCATGTTTTTATATCATTTATGTGCATTATTTCACGATTGCTGTGTTTCAATCCCTCATTTCCCATGACGTTTGAACCATCTACATGTTTCTGCCAGCATAGATTTAATCCCTTTGAATTTTGCAGTGGCAATAGCCCGCGCTATCAGCGAACCAATCTTATGGGGAAATTTGGGAAAAGCACATGCTATTTTTTGTGCTAATTCACCATAATATCGTTCTTCGTCAGACAACCACAATGCGGAATAATGATGAATGGAATAAGTCCTATCTGTAATCATTATTCTTCCAGTTCTGTAATCGATTGGACAAAAATATTTTGGAGGAAAAACAATCACATCCTTTGCCTTCCATATTTCTTTCTCTGAGAACCTATAACCTTCTTCTTCGAGCGGTTTCGTATTCCGCCGTGGACAAGGTGTTGTGTCAAAAGTGCCATCCAACTTTTTGAAATGAATATTCGTATATTCATCCAACATACGCTTAACCACTTTATTCTTCTTTTCTGCACCAAAGCCTAACCCTGTAGCAACAAATCCGGTGGACTCCGCTCCAAAGAAAGCTGAAGCCTCCAAAAACTCATCCAGTGGTTTTAAGAGTTCGACATCCGTATCTAGATATATACCGCCATTATGGTATATGATATCCAGACGAGCATAGTCACTTACAAACGCCCATTTCTTTGCATCATATGCTTCTTTTACATAGTCGCAAACACTCAAGTCAAAGTTATTTTCATTCCATTCTTTTATTTCATAGTTTGGACAGTATTTTTTCCATGAAGCAATACATCTCTGTGCCAACTCTGGCAACGGATTTCCCCCAAACCAACAATAATGAATCACCTTGGGAATCATAAAATTAGTCCTTCCTTTTATAGTAGCCAAAAATCAACTGTGTGCATTGTGCTATGCTACAATACAATATTCTTTTTTGATCCACAAACTGTTGCTTGCGGTTTTTGACTTTGAATTGTATCTGCTTTTCGATAGATTCGCCTTTATCTTGGATGTATTGGATATAGCTTGTAGATAAACGCAGCTTATGATAAATGAGTTGTGAATGCTAATATATACTTGAGCCATCTACCTGAATTCACATGAGCTTTCGAACTACCTTTTTACAAGCATCTTTTTTGAAATCAACTGTGATATCCTGCTTTATAATTTCTATAAAATCTATTTTACTATTGATTATCTCCCATCTGAAGTTTATTCAAAAAATCGCTCATATTTTTAAATTGCTTTTTGTTTTCTCTAAAGCGCTCCATTGTATATGCGTAGTTCTCACCAAGTTTCATCATATTACTCCAGCATTCAGGAAGTTCATCGTTTGCATCAGAAAATAGCCAAAAGAATTCATGAAATGCCTTTTCGTCCGGTTCTTTTCCGTACCGTTCTATATATAGCTGTGCAAGTTCTTTAGCTTCAATTAATTGTGCTGATTTTCTTTTTTTATAATACTCATCTAAACTCATAATAACTTTGCATGGGTTTCCTGCCGCAACACAATTATCCGGTATATTTTTGTTTACCAATGAATTTGCTCCAATAATAACATTATTCCCAATATGCACACCTTTCAAAATAGTCGCATACATACCGACAAAAACATTATTTCCTATTGTTACCCCCCCTGAACCAAGGACCTCACCATAAACGCCTTTTAAGACATACCAATCATAGCCGTGAGTAAGAATCGTGACACCTCTGGTAATTTGCACATTGTTTCCAATCGTTATAAGCCACGGTCTTGTACCATCAATTGTTACCGTTTCAGGATTGAAAATCTCGCATCCATTACCTATTGATGCTCCTTTATCTCGTAAGTGTTGGATATAACTTTTAGATGAACGCCGCTCATGATAAATGAGTTTTCGGACTGCTTCCTTAATAAACATCTTTTTTTCTCCTCGCAATAACAAATGGAAAAGCAAGTATAAAATATACAAAATACTGGATGTCAGCTCTTATAAAATTATTATAAAAGAAATTGACTATAACAATCATGGAAAAGACAAATGAAAAGCAAAGTTCGTACTCAAATTCCTTGTACTGACGCCTTAATTTCAATGAATAACAACCTATTAATACAAAAAATGCCAGTGCTAATATAGTGCCTAATGCGCCGGTCTCGAGATATGTAATTGCATGTCCCAACCACACATAGTTGAAACTTCCATACGCTTTGTAAAAATCACTTGTCAAAAACTCAAACGGTGACGTTTCGCATCCACCAAGGCCGTAACCCAGCAGCTCATATCTCATAGAATGATTAAAGAAATAATTGTTTATTTCTTTAAATGCACCGGAGCGACTGATGTTATATCCTGTTCCAACATCGCTTGCAATTTGAAGGAAATCCTTTAAGGTAGTCATTCTACGATAAAAATCCGGAAAATACTTAGCAAAGACTTTCAAACTTAGGGATAATCCAAAAATAGATCCAACTATGAGAAGTAGTTTTTTAAAAGAAAATCTTGTAACAAGCAACACGAGTATGACAATAACAGCAAATTCCAGAAAGAAGGCTTTTAATTCTGCCAGTGCAGCCAAAAGCAATGAACTAACCAAAACGAACACTAATTTTTTTAATGCCCGTTTGTCTCTAAGATACAAGCAAATGTAATATGTATCTAGCACGCAAAAAAACAAATTAGAAAGAGCATTGCATCCTGATGCAGTACCGAATATTCCCCCTAAATTATCCTGTACTAAGCCTAAAACAAAAAACTGGTATAGAGATAAAACAACATTCACAATTTGAAGAACAAACATATTGTCTAAAAATTTTATGTAATCTTCAAATTCTAAAAATCTTATACATGCGCAAAAATAAAACAATCCCCGCAATAACTTTCTGCAACCCCATATAAACATTGGAAGTGGAACGAGATTGAGTAATGCATCTATAAACAAGTATACAATATAAATCTCAAGTATCTGATGGAATAGCTTCGTGTCATTTTTGTAAAACAGAGTCTTGGGAAAACGCAGCATGTATAGACATAGAAGTGCATTTATAATATCAGTCAAAAAGACAATATACTGTGGGGCATTTAATGCATCAATCAGAAGCTGAACAATTAAAATAAAATACACTTGAAAAATTACAAGTTCTCTGCATTTTCTGGAATTGATAGTCATGATTTTTTCCAATTTCTCACAAGGCAATTTGCTGAATATAGCAAACAGCTGCCCCCCTCCATCTTCAACCGAATCATCCAATATACCAACCGAAATTTGGCACTCAACATTTGAGTATTGACATTTTTCAAACACCCTTGATAATCTTTGTTGTTAACAACTAAACTTATTTCGCTCAATTTTTTCTTTATATCTAAAGCGTCATCTGCGCAGATTTGATGAAAACATGCCGATAGATTAACCAAGTAATCAGTCAAAATAAAAGGAATCAACTCACTCACTTTATTGATTTCAAGCATTTTTTGACACATGTTGTACGCTGCTTGTATTTTATACTCTTTAAAAGTAGTAGTTATTGACCCCACACTATGCTGAACATAATAATAATATGATGCATTTATTATTGCTGCAGCGTTTGCATTTTGAAGATAGATTATATTAAAAAGTTTATCTTCGGACAAAAACTCTCTTTCTGACAAGAACGGCCCATCTGATATTTTTTCTATTATCGATCTCTTATAAATTCCGGTACAGGCGGATAATCCAGCAAAGCATCGATGCTCATTTAGGATATACTCCATTAATTCCGCTATGTTTGTATATAGTTCTTTGCAATCAAAAACATCCGTTTTTTCTCTATTTTCGTATACATATCGGAATCCACAATAGACAACATCCGCATTTGTTTTATTCAGCCGATCAATCATATTACTATAAGCTTCAGGTTGAATATAATCATCAGAATCGATAAATGTAATCAGTTCTCCTGTGGAGTGTTTGATGCCATAATTTCTGGTTTTTCCCAAACCCTCATTTACTTTTGAGTAAGCGAAAATGTTCCTATAATCATGTGCGTATTGCATTATAATGGAACTAGTGTCGTCACTTGAGCCATCATCAACTAAAATGATTTCTTTATCCTCATAAGTGCTATTCAACAAAGAATCTATACACTTTTTCACTGTGTGCTCAACATTGTAGCACGGAACAATTATTGATAATTTCATCGTTTGATTCTCCGAAGTTCAGAAAATACTTTTGCATTCACTAGTTTAAAATCATAATCTCTTGCTCTACACAGACTCAACGCAACTTTTTCTGTATATTGACTCGTTATGTTTTTAATGGCACATATAATTTGGAGAAATGTTCCATCTGTTTCAATAGCATTTCCGCCAAATTCAACCAGCTCAGAAATTCCACCAACATTTGTTGTAATGATCGGCATGCCATAACTCATTGCCTCAATGATAGTCATGGGCTTTCCCTCTAAAACGGAGTTCATCACAAGAATATCTCCACGAATCATTTCATTTTTGACCTGATCTGGTTTTAACGCACCAGTAAATTTTACTCGGTTCGTTTCTACTAAGGATTCCAAATGAGTTCGTTCTTCCCCATCGCCTACAATTGTTAAAACTACATCTTCTTTGCAGTTTTCGACAGCTTTGATGATTTCGTCAATTCGTTTAACCTTCGATAATCGACCAACAAATAACAGGCGAATGGGATTGTGCAGTTGCTTATCAGAATAGTCCTCTTCTGGCAATATAATTGAATTGTTGACCTTGACGACATTTTTGTTATAATTTATATATTGATTCAGGGAATCGTCATCCAAAACAAATATCAAGTTTGCGTTTCTCAACATCCACTTAATGAAGACTTCAAAGCAACTTCCTACAATTTTATTGTTTTGAAAAAAACGAAATCCTCGAACCATATTGAAAAAACTTCCGTGAGAAAAAATCGCTGTTCTGGCAAATGGATGACATAACTTGACTTGAATAAATGCCTCTGGCGTATGGATATAGTGCAAGATTTCTTTTTCGTGAGGAATTTTGTCTTTATACTTAAATAGTCCCTTCAAAAATTCCAGCCGAAGAGAATTCTTGACCTCCTTTAAATTTGTGTTTCTGTATACAACTGGAAGAAAATCAAACTGTTTGCCACCAATATCAACTATCTTTTTCTTTCCCAAATTTGTGACCGAAGTTGTCAAACCAACCAACAAAATTTTTGAACAATAATCCTTTTGATATTCGGCAATATATGTTAAAAAATTCCGAACACTTGTCAGCTGACCTCCAATGGGAAAATCCTCATAATTACTGGTATCATATATCACTAATTCGTACATGATTCTTCCTTTATCTGTGTAGCAGATTCAGCCAAATAAATCTGCTGTTTGTTGTAACGTATCGTTTGAAAAGCCTTTTGGGTTCTTTCATGAGTCGATAAAACCATTCCATGCTAATATCCTGTATCCATTGAGGGGCCTCATCGATGACACCAGAAACAACATTAAATGCGCCACCAACGCCAATCATCAAACCGTTGATTTTTCCCTGCATTCTATAGCAAAATTCTTCTTGGCGTGGTGCGCCTAGGGCGACCCATACAATATCCGGATTAGTTTTGTTGATTCTTTCAACAAGAACGTTTTCTTCGGATTTACTCATCGGTCGGAACACAGATGGCTCATATCCAACGACATCTACCCACGGATACACCTCTTTTACTTTACAAAGCAACGCATCCAAATCTTTCTGCGTAGTTCCATAAAAATAGTGCCTAATTCTCTTGTTTTTCGATTCTTCAAACATTCGCCTCATTAGATCCGGACCAGTAACTCTATCCATTTCTGGGTATTGCTTTCTTCCGATAACGGATAAAGGCTTTCCATCCGGGACAGACAGCAATGATGCCGATTGAATCTTGAAGTACTCCGAGTTATCATGTGCCATAACTGTGGTATGAACATTTGAAACACATATATAATTTCCATGCACTGCATTCCAATTTGAAAACAAGAAATCAATGCAACTATTCATGTTTACTGCCGAAATTGGCACGTCAATGATTTTTACGCGCTGCGGAATGTTATTTAATATTTCTTGATTTATCATAGATTTCAACTAGCTCTTTATAATTTTTTTCATCCGTTAGATTGTTTAGATAATATTGATATGCATTCTCCGAATATACTTGTCGCACCTCAATCATTTCCTTGACAACCGCTTGAAATTTTGAAAGGTCTCCTATTGGATAAACCAGACCTCCTTTGGACTCTTTTACCATCTCTCCAGGATTGCCAATATCTGTACAAATCACTGGGAGTTTCATCGAAAAGCATTCTGGTATTCCCATGCCAAATGTTTCGTACCATTCGCTCGGAATGATTGTAGCAACCGCATTCCTGTAATCCTCAAACACCTCTTTTTGTGGTTTGAATCCAAAAAACGAAATATTTTTATTGCTTTTTATTTCTTTTTTTATATGTTCTTCCATTGTTCCACCACCAAAGATATGAAGAGCAAAATCCTCTGGAAGCGTTTTCCACATTTCAATCAAAGATAGGATTCCTTTATTTACCTCCAATCTTCCAGCATAAACAAAAGTTTTTTTTGCTACTGTATTAACAAAGCAATTACTTTCTTTCACGAAATTAGGTTTTATAAAGACCTGTTCTGAATTCACATCAATCAATTTTGAAAATTTTTCTCGATTAAACTTCGTCAAAAATATATATGATATCTTTTGGTAAGTTCCGATCCACCTATGAAATTTCAGCATTGCTACAAGAACAAGCGTCTGGATTTTAGAATTCCGATAGCAATTATTCTGTAACGCACTGCGAAAGCTCCCCGTTTCATTGCATTTTTCACATATTTTCCCATCGCAAAAAAAAGATCCATTGGGACACAATAATCTAAAATTATGAACTGTCTGTATCACCGGAACTTTCATGCTTCGCGCCGCGTAATAGACTGATGGGGAAATCAACGGAAACGTATTGTGACAGTGTACGATATCAATATGATTATCTCTTATTATCCTGCGTATATCGTTATAAGTCTTCCAAGACCAAATTGTTGTGAATGGAAGCAACACCAGCTTTAATTTGTTCTGTTTTAGCTCATTATTATTGCGAGTATACTCAATCACTTCATGACCATGCTGCCGCAACAAATCGACTTCATTTTTAAAAACTGTATGTTCTCCACCACCGATTTGATAGAAATTGTGCACCATTAAAACTTTCTTTTTTTTCATGACCACCACCTATATATCAGTATTTTCTCCACACCATCTTATTGACCACGTTTACATACCCCTGAATGATGCGAACCACCTTCATGGACACGGTCTCGTCCACATAATCAGGGCAGGGCTTACCCAGAACACCCTTCTGCTTCATCTCGATCGCCATATCGGTAGCGTTGAGAAGTTCCCGGGTGGTAATACCAGCCAGAATGAAGTCACCAGCTTCCAGTGCCTCGGGGCGCTCGGTGGAGGTGCGGATGCACACGGCTGCAATGGGATGACCAATGGACAGATAGAAGCTGCTCTCCTCGGGCAGGGTGCCGGAGT
>ENA-OZHU01000352-OZHU01000352.1-human-gut-metagenome-genome-assembly--contig:-NODE-352-length-30825-cov-5.724602_pt1 | contig 30825 bp, 21 predicted proteins | sample MGYA00244054_ERZ653700 | MGnify/ENA primary metagenome ERZ653700 (study PRJEB26926, sample SAMN06165279) | human gut metagenome | biome: ENVO:00009003; feature: ENVO:2100002; material: ENVO:00002003...
GGGGCGCTTCCTTGCCACAGGTGTTCGCTGGGCAGAAAGCGTCAGCCGTTCCAAGCGCAGGGGCATCTTTGAAAAGCAGGTTTCCAACCGCGATAAGGAAGTACATATCCGAAATGACGAGGAAAGTCTGGATGCGCTGTTTGCCCCCTGCAAGCTGGCGGCGAAGCGCTTTGTAAATCCCATTGTAGATTGGAGTGACCGGGAAGTCTGGGATTTCCTGCATGATGCAAGGATACCTGTGAATCCACTCTATTTCTGCGGCTTTTCACGGGTAGGCTGTATTGGCTGTCCGATGGCCGGGAAACATCGCTATTTTGAGTTTGCCCGCTATCCGCAGTATGAGAAGCTGTATCTTATAGCTTTTGACAGAATGCTTGAGGAACGGCGCAGGCGCGGAAAACTTGACGGAAGCTGGCACATGGGTACTACAGCGGAGGATGTATTTCACTGGTGGATGGAAGACGATTTCATCCGCGGTCAGATGAGTTTGGAGGAATTTTTATATGTATGCTGAGAATTTGATTTCCACCCCGGAGGCACAGGCCGACTTCTACCCTACCCCAAAGGAACTGGGCAAAAAAATGTTACAGGGTATTGACCTTGGTTTCATCAGCACAGTTTTAGAGCCATCTGCCGGAAAGGGGGATTTGATTCGGTGCCTTGCCGAAGAATCGATTGCACAGGAACACCGCTACAATCCCCACACCTTGAATGTGGATGCCATTGAAATTGACCCTTATAACCGTAGTATTCTCAAGTATGAATTTGGCAGTGCCAGACAGCAAGAAATTCAGCATACCCTGCGCGGATTTGAAGATCGTACCCGTTACGATTACAAACTCGACAAAGAGGTTGGTCTAAATGACGAAGAAAAGACCACTCGTGCGCAATTAAGGTACGAATCTTCTTTGCGGGACAGAATAGATCTACATATCGTTCACGATGATTTCTTGACCTTCGTTTCCCGCAAAACCTATGACCTGATTCTGATGAACCCACCGTTTTCTGCCAGCTGTGAGCATCTTTTGAAGGCCATAGAGTTGCTAAAATGCTGCGGCGGTAAAATTCGCTGTCTGCTGAATGCCGAAACTGTGCGCAATCCTTATTCTGCCCAACGGCAACTCTTGCAGCAGTATCTGGAAGAATATGGAGCTGAAGTAGAAATCTTGGCGGACGCTTTCAAAGATGCAGAACGCCAGACTGATGTTACCGTAGCACTGGTGCGCATTGATATTCCGAGGCCAACATACCATAGTGAGATTTACTCCCGTTTGAAAAAAGCCTCCAATATAGAACAGCCACAGACTGAGGCAACGGAATTGACGCTGACAGATTTTCTCGAAAACATCGTGCAGCAGTTCAACTTTGAAACCGATGTCGGGATTGCTTTGATTCGGGAGTATCTGGGGATGCGTCCTTATTTGATGGAAAGTATCCCTCCTGGCCAATATAGTGACAGCACACTGGTGCTTTCTGTTGGCACAGACCATCGTTCAAGAGGGCCGCATATCAATGATTTTCTACGTCTCACCCGCCGGAAATATTGGAACGCTCTGTTCCATAACGACAAATTCATGGGTAAGCTAACCAGTGAACTGCGCCAGAAATACTATGACATGGTCGGAAAGCTGGTAAACTACGATTTCACGCTGTTTAACATTTAGCAGATCTCACTGGAAATGAACGCAGAACTGTCACAGGGCATCCAAGATACCATCTTCAAACTGTTCGAGCGTTTTACGGTCGAGCATAGCTGGTACCCGGAGACATCGAAAAATGTTCATTACTTTAACGGCTGGAAAGCGAATAAAGCCCACAAAGTCAACAGCAAAATCATCCTGCCTGTGAATGGAATGTTCTCGGATTACTCTTGGTCTGATGCATTTGAAGTCAGCCATGCTGAAGCCTGCATCTCGGATATAGAAAAGGTGTTCGATTTTCTGGATGGCAACATGACAAGTTATGTGAATCTGCACGGTGTACTGGCGCGTGCTGCCAGAGCCGGACAGACGCGAAACATCCCCTGCAAGTATTTCGATGTGACCCTTTATAAAAAAGGTACGATGCACATTCGGTTCCACAATGAAGAACTGCTGGAGCGTTTCAACATCTTTTGCAGCCGAGGCAAAAACTGGCTACCGCCGAACTACGGCAAACGCACCTACGCCGATATGCCGCAGGAGGAACAGGCGGTCATTGATTCTTTCCACGGCAACGGTGAACCCGCTTCCGGCAAAGAGCGATATGCCGAAATTCTCGCAAGGCGGGATTACTATTTACAGGCACCCAAGCAGGACTTTCCCCTGCTGACAAACTAAGAGGTAAAAAGCCTATGTATAAAGAAAAAGTACGCAAATTCAAGTGTTATTACTGCTCGGACTGTAAACTCTATGCCGGGTCTGAAACGAAAATAGTTCACGGTCGGCGCATGAAACCGAACACAAAATACTGCACCGGCGGCAAAAAAATCATCATCTTTCGCTCTGATGACCCCAAGGTAAATGTACCGAAATGGTGTCCTAAGCGGCGCGTGCCGCCCACATTGCGGATTTACCACTTCCGTTCACCGGAAATCGAGGCAGGAGAGAGCATGCTTGCGGCCAACGGAATCTCGTTTTTCCCATACCCCAGCCGCTATGCAGTGCGGTATGAGGGAGAGTCACCTTATACGGCGATGGAATTTGCAAAGCAAATCAAAAATCATTCTTTGGCAGAGTTGCTCTCTATGCAGCTATTGCCCTATGAAATTCTGGAAATCGACGATGGCATCCGCCCGTACTGTTTCCTTGTAGAACGTCTCGGTCACGTGCGGTGCATCCGCTTCAAAAGCGACATTGCACGCGAAAGTAAGTATGAAGAGTCAGGCGGCAAAGCGATTTGATCCTATGGAATCATGCAGATGTTCCATTCACAGTCACCTGTAAAAGCGTCAAATCAGGCTGCCGCAGTGCGTTTATTGCTTGCCTCAAACCTATAAATGCGCTCTTTTGACAAAAAGGAATTGTTGCAGAAGGTCCCCGTGATTTTGAATTGATTGCTGCGGTTATTGATACTAAAGTAGGCAAATACAAATCATTCGCGAGGCATACTCAAACTTTGAACAGCTACTGAAAAAGCCAGAGTAATGAAGGAGGGAAACGTGTATGAATAGCCAACGGGCAATTCTTAGCAATGAATCCAATTATACAGTTTTCCGTGTGGGGGATAAGGTAATTAGATTTCGCGCACCATATTCATTGGAGCATTATACAGAAGTAAAAGAATGGAATCATGGTTATATTGTAGCGATGGCAAAGTATAAACAGAATGACAGGCCTGAAGAAGAGTATATTGATTTAATTCCTGTTTTGAAAAATTTATATTTTGATCCAGATACATTTTTGGCTCCGATCAAGGAAGTGAGCGTGGTAAATGGTTAATGTTAAAAATATAGCCGATGAGGCAGATATGATCATAAATGAACGTTATGAAATCGATGAACTGGCCGATGCGGCAGGTGGATATTTTGCGATGCCGTCAGCGGACGAACTTGCCTACACCGAACTTTTGTTTGACGTCTGCGACCAATTTGGAATCCATTACTATTCTGCCGATAAGAAAGCGCGCGCATTTGTTGAAGAAGTGACACGCGTGACGTGGGCAAAGCAACAAGAAGAAAAGACCGGGGTACAACAGAGTATCCGCCCTGCATTTACCGCGTAAAAGAGAATATGTATATGCCAGCCGGAAGGGATTTACTTCCGGCTGGTTTTTTCTAGAGGAGTATTAAAGGGAGTAAGTCTGTGCAATGTATCTATGTAACCGCTCAAGCACAGCCGTCAAGCAAAAATAAAGCTGGAGCCGAATCCGGCTCCAGCAAGCCTCAAATTTTCTTCTTGCAAATGTCAGGCAGTTTGTCCGACTACGGCATCATATCATTTAAGAACGCGCGGTCATTTGGATCATGCTCCCGGCCATAAAGATGTTCTGCAATCTCGTCCAGTAAAAAACGGAAATACTCATACGGCTTCAAATTGTTGGCCTTGCCGTTTCTGCAATGCTGTAGAGAATCGCACTGGATTGTGCTCCTCTGGGCGTGTTGAGCATAATCCAGTTTTGCCCGACTGTAAAGGGACGATTTGTTGCGATTGGTTTCGTATCATGCACGTCAAATAAAATCCTCTGCTTGCAGTTAAGGATGCACGGAACTTGTATCCGGATGAGGAATAAAAGAAATCTTTTTACTTGTCAATCTGCTGTAAATTATCGACTGAATTTGTGCAAAGCTAACAAAGTGAAAAAGAGAGCCGTTCTCGCCTTGACACTCCACAAAGAATGTGATATTGTAGTATTATACAGAATAAATCGTTATTCAAGTGCCTGATTTGTTTGCGCCTTACAAAAAAAGAAAAATGTACGTGAGCAGCGTCGTTGGATTGTTACCGTTTGGCGGGCTAGACCAACTCTGCATAGCACAAGCCGAAAGCGTGTTTCAGCCTTCGGTATGTTTGCTGTGTCAAGAGTGGTCTTTTTTTATTGCCTTTTCCAACCTGAGGATGAGAAACAATGCAATATACCGTTAAAAAACCGATCAACAACAACATCCTGCGCGTGGTGGACCCCACGGGCTGTGAGCTGATCGTCACCGGGCGCGGGCTAGGCTTTGGCGCTAAGCCGGGCTATAAAATCGAGGCCGAAACCGTGGAGCACAGCTACCGCATGACCAGCCCTGCCGTGCAGCAAAAGTTGGTGGAACTTCTGGAACAGATCCCCTATGAGCATCTGCTGCTTACCGATGAACTGGTGGCAATGATCCGCAGTCGGGTGAACTACCCGCTGAACGAAAGCCTGCTCATCACGCTGGCCGACCACATCAGCTTTGCCATTCAGCGCAGCGAACAGGGGATTCGCTTTTCCAACCCGCTGATGGCTCCCATTCGGGAATTCTACCCGGAAGAATATCTCCTTGGCATGGAGTGCCTTGCTGCCATCCGCCAGCGCTGCCATGCAGACCTTTCGGACGACGAGGGCGGTTTCATTGCGCTGCACATCGTCAACGCAGAGCTCAACACCACCATGAGCGTGGTGAACGATGTCACCCGCTTTGTGGATGGCTGCGTGCAGGTAGTGGAATGCTTTTACAACTTCCATTTTGACCGGGATGCACTGGATTTCAGCCGTTTTACAGTGCATTTGCGCTTTTTTGCACAGCGCGTATTTCAAGGAAAACAGGAGCAGGAAAACGATACCCATGACGAAGTGTTCCGCGCCCTGATCGCCCGCAATTGCAGCGAACACTACAAATGCGCCTGCTGCATTGCGGAGTATGTGCGCAACACCTGGCACAAGGAGCTTTCGGACGAGGAACTGGTGTTCCTTACGATCCATCTGAAACGGATTCGGATGGGAAAATAATCTTTTTTGCTTCACCTTTGATTCTCCACAGGTCTTTCCTGTGTGGATATATATATATGCTGGATACGAACTTGAGAAAAGGAGAACTGAAGATGAAAGACAAGATCTTTGGCGTGCTGCAGCGCGTGGGACGCAGCTTTATGCTGCCCATTGCACTGCTGCCTGTGGCGGGCCTGCTGCTGGGCATCGGCAGCTCGTTCACCAACGAAACGATGCTGGCGGCTTATGGCCTGAACAGCGTCATCCATCCGGGCACCCTCATTTATACCATTCTGGACGTGATGAGTCAGACCGGCAATGCGGTGTTCAACAATCTTGCGCTGCTGTTCGCCATGGGCGTAGCCATCGGCATGGCTCGCAAGGAAAAAGAGGTCGCAGCACTGTCCGGTGCAGTGGCCTATATCATTATGAATACGGCCATTCAGGCCATGATCAATGCGGCGGGCGGTGTAGAAGCTATGCCTGCCAACTCCACCACCACCATGCTGGGCATCACAACGCTGCAAATGGGTGTGTTCGGCGGCATCGTGGTCGGCCTGGGCGTGGCGGCACTGCACAACAAATTCTATAAGATCGAGCTGCCGCAAGTGCTGGCCTTCTTTGGCGGCACACGCTTCGTGCCCATCGTCAGTTCTATTGTGTATCTGGTGGTCGGCATTGCCATGTTCTATATCTGGCCGGTGGTGCAGAACGGTATTGCCGCGCTGGGTGCACTGGTGCTGGCTTCCGGCTACGCAGGCACCTTTATTTACGGCCTGCTGGAGCGTGCGCTGATCCCCTTTGGACTGCATCATGTGTTCTATATGCCGTTCTGGCAGACCGCTGTGGGCGGCACCGCCATCATCGACGGCGTCACCGTGACCGGCGCACAGAACATCTTCTTTGCCGAGCTGGCTTCCAAGTCCACCACTGTATTCTCGGTCAGTGCTACCCGCTTCATGGCCGGTAAGTTCCCCTTTATGATGTTCGGTCTGCCCGGCGCAGCGCTGGCGATGTACCAGTGCGCCAAGCCGGAAAAGAAAAAGGCAGCAGGCGGCCTGCTGCTGTCTGCCGCCTTGACGGCTTTCCTCACCGGCATCACCGAGCCGCTGGAATTTACCTTTATCTTTGTGGCACTGCCCATGTATGCCGTGCACTGCGTGCTGGCCGGTCTGTCCTTCATGCTGATGCACATCCTGAATGTGGGCGTGGGCATGACCTTCTCCGGCGGTCTCATCGATCTGGTGCTGTTCGGTGTGATGCAGGGCAACGCCAAGACCCACTGGGTGTGGGTGGTCGTGGTCGGTGCGGTGTACTTTGTGCTGTACTACATCATTTTCCGCTTTATGATCTCCAAATTCAACTACAAGACCCCGGGCCGCGACGATGCCGAGGAAGTCAAGCTGTACACTCGTGCGGACGTGAACGCCCGCAATGCTGATTCCGGCAGTGTGCCCGCCGGGAATGACCCGGTCAGCGCCCTGATCGTGGAAGGTCTGGGAGGTGCCGCGAATCTGTCCGATGTGGACTGCTGCGCCACCCGCCTGCGCTGCACCGTCAAGGACGCTGCGCTGGTCAAACAGGATGTGCTCAAGGCCTCCGGTGCTTCCGGCGTCATCTGCAAGGGCAACGGCGTACAGGTGGTGTACGGCCCCAAGGTGGCGGTCATCAAGGCAAAGCTGGAAGATTATCTGGAAAGTGCACCCAAAGACCCGGGTGCCGCTCCCTCGCCGGCAGCCGCACCCGCACCCGCAGCAAAGGATACCGTGCTGTCTGCCTGCCTGAACGGTACGGTAGTGCCGCTGGCCGATGTGAAGGATGAAGCCTTTGCCAGCAGTGTACTGGGGAATGGCATTGCCATTGAGCCTTCCGACGGTGAACTGGTGGCACCTGCTGACGGTGAGATCTCCTCCACCTTTGAGACCCACCATGCCGTGGGCATGACCACGGCTGACGGTGCCGAACTGCTGATGCACATCGGCATCGATACGGTCAAGCTGGGTGGCAAGCACTTTACCTACCTCGTCAACGATGGCGACAAGGTAAAGAAGGGCCAGCCGTTGATCCGCTTTGAGCTGGAAGCCATTAAGGCCGAAGGCTATCCCGTGACCACGCCGGTCATTGTCTGCAATACCGATGACTATGCCGCTGTCGAAGCTAAAGCCAGTGGCACCGTAAAGCAGGGTGATGCGTTGCTGGAACTGAAGCGCTAAGCGTTTCTCCCCAACTGTAAGACGGGGTTGTTATAAAGGAAAAAGCTATTCCGATAAAGGCAATGTCACTAAGTTAAATAGGCAATCCCTCTACACCAACGCAGAAATTGGTATAGAGGGATTTTTTCTTCTAAATACTTGACAATAGGCTCAGAATGTGCGGCCACTTTGCTTACCGAAGTAAGCAAAGAGGTCCTTATAGAGGTTGTGGCGAGGAAGCTTATCGCCGCTGGATGGAGTACAACAGAAAGAAGACAATTTGCGGGGAAAATCGCAACAGCTATTCCAAGACAGACACAGATGCCACTTTTATGCATATGAAAGACGACCATATGCGCAATGGTCAGCTAAAACCCGGATATAATGTTCAGTTTGCTGTCAACAGCGGTTTCATAACCGGCATTGGCGTATTCAGCAACAGAACAGACTTCGGCACGCTGATTCCGTTTTTGACCTATTTATGGCATAAGCACGGAAAATCCTATCGCAATGTCGTGGCTGATTCCGGCTATGAAAGTCTGGCCAATTACCGCTGGCTGTTTGAAAATGGCCAGACCGCATTTATTAAGCCCGCCAACTATGAATCGGGGAAAAAGCGTTCTTCAAAGTCACAGGTTGGCAGAATGGAAAACATGGGCTATTACGAACCGGATGACTGCTTTATCTGCAAGAACGGCAGACATTTGGATCTCAGTTCTCACTATACCTCCCATGCGAAGGACGGTACAGAGCGCAAAATCTCTGTTTACCGCTGCGAGGACTGCTCCGACTGCCCTTACCGTGCAGCCTGCTGCAAGGCTAAAGACAGCGAAAGGCTCAAGGAAATTTTTGTCTGCTGGGAATTTCAGAATCTGCGCAATAATTCGTATCACAACATTACCACCGAGGAAGGAAAGTTGCTGCGCTGCAACCGTTCTATTCAGGCAGAGGGTGCCTTCGGACAGCTAAAGCACAATCGGAATTTCAAGCGTTTCCTTACCGGCGGCAAGGTCAAAGTTCTGGCTGAGCTTCTGTTCTTGGGGCTTTCCCAAAACATTGCTCATCTGCTGGCAAAGTGCAACAGTGGACTGCAAAATCTGCATTTGATTCAGCCTAAAGCATACCTGAATTTCTGATTTTTGAAGAATTGGAAAACAGGCTCCTCTGGAAAACAATCGTTATTCAGAAGGGCCTGTTTGAGTTATCTCTTTTTGGAAAATCAGGGGGCCTATGGCGAGCGTTTTGGTGCTTTTGGAACCGTTTAACCGTAAAGGGGCTGCTGCACTTGGAATTTTTCCTTGTGCAACAGCCCCTTTTCTATTATCGATTCACATCAAAAATTTCAATGCAGCGTACAAACAGCACGCACTGTTCTTGGTATAAATCCTCGTCAAATACACCGTTTACTACGGAATATTTTCGCAAAAGATTTTTGTACCTCGCAAACAGTTCTTCAAAGGCCGATGTACTTCCCAATTTAGCTGAGAGTAACAGTTCCATAAAAGTCATTTTACATCCCCCATTTCGGCTCTCAGCTTTTTAATGCTTCTATAATAGGCAGATGCCACTCCTTTTTCTTTGAGTCCTGTTTCTTGAGCAATTTCCTTAAAGGGCTTTCCTTTCAGGACATACTCTGTGACAACAAACCTCTCTTTGAGACTTAATTGCTGCATAGCAGCCATCAGTTTTTCATTTTGCGGTTCCATTCTGCTCCACATATCATACCCGGCGGTTCTAAATTCGGATTGTTCTGCCTCCTTTTTAGTTCTGGTTTCTTTTTCATGCTCTCTCTGTTTCTTCTTTATGTAAGATTGGCGTTTTCGTTTTACTGCCAAAACCACATAAGCAGTGAATTGGTTTTGGCATATATCATCTTTGGATATGCCATCGTTCTTTTTTATCATTTCTGTACTCCCATCATTTTTTCTTCGATGGGAATACTGGTGGTGAACGACAGCGACAAAGAATCTTGTCGAATTGAAAATTGACACACGCAAATTCTTCAGTATATGTCCACCTGTGTGGAGCATGTACCGTCAGGATTCGCATATGGCAGTGGTAACTCCATTTCGTTTTTCGCGTGGAATTGCCAGAGTTATTCATTCGACAAACTCATAATGCGGTTCTCCGTATAGAGGAAAAGCCTATTAAGTTATAGGCAATGGCTTATAACCGCACTTTGAGAAAAGAGGCCTCAAGGTACTTTTTATCTTTTGAATTTATTGTATACCTCCAAATGAAAAAAACAAGGAGAGGCTTCCAAGGAAACCTCTCCTTAACTGGTATTAAGGGCTATGTCAAAATCTTTCCGGCAGAATATTTACGACAGGTAACTTACCGATACAGCGGCCCATACTGCTTGCACGCAGCATAATCCGCAGCCTGCTGATCCTGTGTGCCGAAACTGGCCCATGCGTGGGGGCGATAAACCTTCTCGGCAGGGACATTGTGCATCGTAACAGGGATGCGCAACATGCTGGCCAGTGTAATGAGGTCAGCACCCACATGGCCGTAAACGGTCACGCCATGGTTGGCACCCCAGTTTGCCATAACGCTGTACACATCGGTGAACGCACCCTGTCCGGTCAGGCGCGGGCAGAACCACGTAGTCGGCCAGGTCGGGTCGGTGCGCTTGTCGATAGTGTTGTGGATCTCGTCAGGCAGATCAGCCGTCCAACCCTCGGCAATTTGCAGGACGGGACCAATCCCCTCCACAATATTGAAGCGCAGCATCGTAACAGGCATCTCTGCCTTGCAGCGGAAATGGCTGGAATATCCGCCGCCGCGGAAGTACTCATAGTCCGCGCGGCACCAATCGGTGGCGTTCAGGCACGCCTTGATGTCCGCATCGGTCATCTCCCAGAACGGTTTCATCACATGATTACCCTTGGCATCTACGCAGGCACCGGAACCGTCCAGGGCCGTTGCGCCGGAATTGATGAGGTGAATAAAGCCGTTGGCGGCAACGCCGTCAGGCTTCTGCCCGGTCACGCGCTCGCAGGCTTCGGGACTCCAGTAGGTGCGCACATCATGGAAGCACGGCGCAGAGCCGGAAACAAGGCTGCCCAGCATCATGGCAATGCCGTTGCAGGTGTCGTTCTCAGTGGCGAACGGAGTCGGGGCCTTCGGGCCGTTCCAGTCAAAGGTAGAAGCCATAATGGCCTCGGTGAAGTCAGCATTCGGCAGCCAGTCCGTCCACTGGCGCTGGCCCTGGAAGCCGCCGACCACGGCGTTGCGGCCCAGTGCTTCTTCATGCCAGCCCATCTCGTCCAGACGCGGATTGCCGTATAGAATGTCACGGATGATCAGGGTCATCTTGACGATAAACTCCCAATCCTTGTCGGCCGGAACAATCTTCGACTTCGTGATGACAGGCGGTAGGTTCTTACCGAGGTTCTTATCAAAGCCCTCTTTGCAATTCTCGCGCACCCATGCCAGCGCCTTTTCATATTCGTCATGGTCATAGATGGAGAAAGCAGGCAAACCGCGCTGAGCGTGTGCTGCTAGGACCACAGCCAGATACACCGTGCCGGGGCGCTCAGTGCCATTGAAGCCCCAAACCGCCCTGATTGGGAGTCATGTCGAACGTCTCAGTACCATAGCACCAGCAAGAGGTCACGGACAGTGTTTCCGTAACATTCTGGGTAGAGTGTTCTGCCACATGGGTCACCTCAACACCGCCGCTAATCGTTGTACAGCTGATCACGCGCTGCACTGGCGTATTCACATCTTTAATTTGTTCTTTTCCCAAAAGCTTTTATGTTTATCTTTCAAATGTCATTATGCATCCGCTCGCCATAATGCTATACATCATCAAAAAGCCTATAAATCATCATCTTTTTGGGTATTTTTTTGTTGTTCTAGCCTGTAAAATATGCTATAATATTATCTATATATAATTACTTAAAAGCTGTCAACGAAAGAGGATGTCTAAAATGGAGAATGCCATTGAACGCGAGAATGCCTTTCCCCCTCCGCATTCTGATGTCTACATTCCGTGGACGATTGAAAGCCAGCTGAAATCCTATGCCACTCATCCTGATGCCACCGAACGTCATGAAATCTTGTGGTACTCATGGAAACAAATCAAACGCTGGCTATCACAAATGCTGGAATATACATTGGCTTCTTTCCCAGCATACAGTTTACACAATGAAACCCATTGTCAGGCCATTTTGCATAATATCGAGTGCTTACTTGGCGAGCCTGAAATACGAAAATTATCTGCTACAGACTGCTTTGTCATTCTGATTGCTGTTTATCTACACGACATCGGTATGGTCATTACCTATTCCGACCGTCAGGATATGCTTCAGAGTGATTCATTTTCTGAACTGATAGAAGAACTTCGAAGTTCTTCTAGTTCAGTTTTACAGCAAGCAGCAGTTGAACTTCAAGAGGTGAATTACGACTTCAGCAGGGAGCCTGATAGAAAGGCTCGGATGAAGAAGCTTTACGAAAAGAAGCTAAAAGTTTTCGATGCGATGAGTCTCATTCTGGGTGAGCACCAGCGAAAACTTCATGCCAAAATTTCGGAGCAGCGTGTCAAGAAATGGACGGATGGTCCCAGCAAACTACAGGCCGGTCTTGAATTGACGCAGATTCCCATGCGCATCTTTTATCAGGCCGCAGTCTGTGCCGAGCTTCATGGGGAGTCCGATTTCACTCTTATCGAAAAGTGTCCTCAAAAAGATGGCGGATACGCACATGATTGGTATCATCCACGTTTTGTTGCAGTTCTCCTCATCATCGGCGACGGCCTTGATTTGGATAATGACCGCTTCCACCTTTTCATGGAAGATTTTAGCGGTGCAGACTTCATTACGGAGGCTACCATTACCCATATCAACAAACACCGTTCCATTCGTACCCTTCAAATATCGCCGCGAAAGATTGAAATTTCTGCGGATTGTAAAACGGCAGAATCGCTACGAACACTTTGTAACGAAATTCGTTGGTTGGAGGGATTTCTTAAAAATTGTACCTATAAATGGAACGAGATTGCACCAGAAAATTTTTCTGGAAGCCTGCCGAATATTTCGTTAAATCCTATCCGTTTGAATGGAACTGAAATTCCTGCGGAAATGGTTACGACACGTTTTGCAATTTCTCAGGAAAAAGCATTTTCCTTGCTGCAGGGTTCTCATATTTACAATAGCCATTTTACGTTTCTGCGGGAACTAATCCAAAATGCTTGTGATGCGGTAAAGTTACAATATTGGGAGGACTACTCTGCTTCTACCTACACTGGTAATGTCTGTTCTGCCAATCCGCAGGAAGCGAATGCCTCTATTGCATTGAGCAAGTATCCGATTTACATTTATCTTTCTGTAAAGAAATTGAGCAGTGGCTTCGAGCCTGAGCTGTCTGACATCACTGGCGAAGACCTCAAGAATATCAAACAGCTCAAAGAAACCCACAAGTTCGGCGTATTACTTGAAGTTCAAGATTTCGGTATTGGCATTTCAAAGAATGATATCAAAGAAATTGCCAAAGTAGGTACCAGCCATGCACGGCAGAAAACTGCTATCCAGAAGATGCCGTCATGGTTACGCCCCACTGGGCATTTTGGTGTTGGACTTCAATCCCTTTTTCTGGTTTGCAACAACTTCAAATGTATCACAAAAACCAGAAGCGGTGAGTGCTATGACATGACATTCCACTCGCGGATGAATCAAGACGGATATATCAATGTAATTCCTCATCCTGATGTTGACTCAAAGGGAAATACCATCCCCTACGGAAGCCGTTTTTCTGTTTTTATTGAAGAAACTTTCAAGGAATCGCATGAAACCAATATGGATGGCTGGGCGGCAATCGATCCCTATCGTCCAGACTATGAAATGCTCCGCAGTCTTCGCCGCTCAGTTGAACTAATGCTGCAACTTGAAAGTGCTGTAGATGATTTTCTGGGTGAGATGCTATTCCCGATTCATATCTACCGCTATCCCCTAGATAATTCACTGGAGCAGTTGCAACTAATTCCCAATTCGGATGTTGCGCTAACGCGGGATATGTTTTTTAATGTTCAGAAAAAGCATGATTTCTCCACCGCGAAGGCCACACGCCTGAAAAGTCTTTCTGCACCTATCCCCCAGTCTCCGTCGTGTTGGCTTTATTCTTCCACGCTCAAAAAAGACTCACTCAGCGGTGTTCTTTCAGGAGGAAGCGCTTATCTTCTTGATTTAAAAAAGGCACATCTGCATATCTGGAGTCAGGAGGCACAAACTTTCTTTGTATGCGGCTCTCAACGTATACAAAATCTCTCTCACAGGCAGAATCTCCACTCTTTAAATTCAAAGCAGAAAAACAATCAAGCTAAAACCAGATTATTTATCAAAGGGCTGTTTATCTGCAATTGCCCAGATAATTGGATGCCAAATACTTTTATCCAGTTTATTGATGTAAAAAAGTGACGTTCTGAATTCCCATCTTCAGATGAACCGCGATGGTCTGACTGCGGAAGGAAGCCAATATCTGACCAACACATTGCTTCCCACATTAACGAAAACGCTACGGATGGTTTTGGCTCAAATTAGCCAAACGACGATACAGGAATTAGAATCCTGTAAGAAAGATATCATTCACAAGATTCATGATGAGTATGCCTTGTGTTTGCAAGAAGGCGATGATTTCCGAAATCAGAAACTTGCTGTTATTGATCAGAAATTGGAATCTGTCGACTTGTTGGATTATGGGAAAAGACTTATTAGAGAAAAGTTTCTATCCGTTATCGATAAGGCGCCGGAATATGCAGGGCTGAATAAGCTTATTAATTCTTATCTCTTGGATTCGCCTGCCCAAACTCTTGGCTCCTCCAATAATGAATTGAAAACCATTCTTGATAGCACACAAGTTGCCTCTGAACGCCTTCAGCAAATATTCGCTGGACAGCCGGACAACTTTTCTACAAAGTTCATGCTTGGCGTTCTCGAAAAAGTGCTTCATGTTCGGGACGCTTTCCCAAAAAGCAATCAAAAAACGTTCGAAAAACGACAATTGTACATTTTGCAAGACGCTGCTTTTTCTGTCCAGCAAATGGCGTTTTTGTGTGCAATGGCTTTATTGGAGATTGCGCAAGTCCACGACCCATTGCGCGATGATGAAGCCAACGGATGTGTTCACACCAGCAAGGATATACCCTGTATATGGGCATATTTGAATGAACAGATAGAACAACTTATGAATTCGATAGACGAATCACTCGAAGATAACGATGATCCCTACTTTGGCCGTGTTGTATCCGAGGCATGGCATGAGTATGCCTGTATTCCGACTTTGCGTTGGGGCGCATTCTCTAAGGTTCGTTGGAAATCTATTTCTGAAATATTTGACTCCAAACATCATTATGCTATTTTCTCAAACCGGACATCTTCAGGATCTAGGTGGTTGCACACACTGGTCGAAATTTCCAATCGTGATTGGAGATTGTTGAATGAGTCTCCACAAACGGAGGAATCTTGCAATGAGCATTGGCATACACTTAATCGGTGGTGTCAAAAGTTTGTGGACGAATTAATCAATGCCAAGGATGTTAGTCCATCGGAACGTGAAAATACAGTTGGCCGACGAAAAGATGAGAGCATAACCGAACTATGGGAGAATCCTGTCGTCCGCTGGATGGTACATAATATACCAAGTATTGCGCTTGCGTCTAATGTCAGCGGTATGAATCGCCTGAATGTGCTTTCTCTTCAAGCAAAACCGAGCATCTATAAAGACTCCCACATGATTAACCTACTACTCGACCGAATGAAACATTTGAGCGAGGATCGAAACATCGAACGTATGCAGCTTCTAACTTTGGATGGTCTCTCTGCCTTAAACGTAACGGATTCTGTCACTAGTAACATTATTCCGGCGACTAGGGGCTGCGTCTCCAGTCAAAATAAGCAGAATCGTATGTTAATGGCGTTTGGAAGCAGTCTTCCCCAAGCGGTTACACTTTCTTTGCAAAACAAGGACACCGAGAATGCTGATAGTCCTATCACATCCGTGTATCAGCTTTTCGATGCTCTGAAAGAGCCTTACCATACAGGAGATTCCAATTTTCTTCCAGACAAGGCCAAATTCATTTTGAATGTCTGTAAACAGGCTGCGTGGCAGGCTGAACCATTTTACAAAAATGCGAATACAAATATAGATGATAGGCTATGGAGTCGCATTGTTCACGTTCACAAGTGCTTTCTGAACGAAGAAAAACGCCCCGAGGGTTCTTTCCTTGACATTCGTTATCAGGAATCTCCTAATCAGAGGCAACTCTTGAGTTCTATGCAAAAAGCTTACGAGGGAATTCTGACTGATGCTGACCAGTCTCAGAACGAAGGCAGCCAGGACTCTTCCCTTAAATGGAGCGACATTGAATTTCTGTCTGATTCGGAGAAATTTTTCAACACGGTTATTCTGCAAATTTTTGGCTATGCTGTCTTTCCTTCACAGTCCAAGGGTTCTTTTTTGCCCGTGAGCAGTGCTGTCGCTGAAGGGTTTTCTTACTATAATGATTACAATACTTACAAAAATGAAATTTCAAAAGTATGGAATGGAATCAAATATCTTTGTGACTTTGCTGCAGACGATTATGAGAATGCCTTTGTCAAGCTTGTTCTAAATTGGTGGGAAGATACAATTTGGAATAAGGACTCCTGCTCGGAAACATTGTTGAATGCACGCACTTCCGATTTGCGTACCGCCATTTCAAAGGAAGCCTTGAAACACACGTATCTGCGACAGATCGAGTTCTTTATTCGTTCCGTTGTTTCAGATGTTCCCTCGGCGGTAAACCCGTACAAACTGGAAAGGTGGGCTTCCATTTCATCGGAAGAGGAATAGTTTTAGCGTTTAAGAAAAAACGTGTTTTTTTTCATCGCCTTGTTGCTAAAATAGTTTGTATTCTATTTTGCCTAGGTGAGCCAAGGAGATATTTAGATAATGAGTACCAAAAAAACAACCACGCCTTCCGCAAAGAAGACCTTTGTAAAAGAGATAAAAGATTCTATTGATTTTTCATCTCTGTATACTAACTACAATCACGAAAAAGGTCTGGGCAGTGAAAACTTTCTGTCTCTTATTCGGAAATCGAGTAGCGCCAAAAACGAAGAAATATCGAAGTATATTTCTTCAAATGAAACTATAAAAGAGCTTTTTTCCAATAGTCAGCTGTTGACAGAAATAATCTACGGTCGCGCAGAAAAAATACTGTCCAGTGCATTGGGATCAGCTAAGGAATTTCCGATTCCCGTGCGCAAAGTTGCACAGCATTGTGGCTTTGAGATTGTTGAAGTTGACTTTCAAGCCATGACAGATGAATTCACATGGACTGAGCTTCAAAAAAACCTTGGTAAGTCAGCCATTGCACGAATGCAAATGCGTGAAAAATTGTTTGATGATGAGGCGGGTACGGTTGCAGGCACAATATATGTCCAAAAAGACCTTGATGAAAATTCAAAGCGTTTTGCTATTGCTCATGAATTGGGTCATTTCGTCTTACGGACAGTCAATCCCATCGGCCTCCTTTATATAGAGGAAGCATGCCCTGGGTTGTACGACTTTGTGCAGGAACGTGAATTTCTTGCAAATACCTTTGCCTATGCCCTCCTATTGCCTTATCATTTGACCTATGATGAGAAAAAAGCCTATCAGCGCAAGAGCATAAATCTGCCTATCGACTATTCAAGCTGGATTATCCATCTCCGGGATCTCTCGCAGCTTCCAGAGTACCATGTGGTTCTTGCCTATGAAAAGGTCAAATTACTTCATATGTCCCACATGCATCACTTGCAGCAAGAAATGAAGGATGCGCTTGAATTTTATGCTAATCTCGCTGTCCCCTCAGCGTCCTCGGAAGGTTTTTGGGGGAAGTATAATGCTCATGTTACTTTTAACGCACTTTTTTATGATAAAACCACAAGTGAAAAAGAACGTGCTTCTGAGAATAAAATCATTGATCCTTCTATTTTTGATGATGAGAAGCAACTATTTCAGTGGGCAAAAATGTTACAGTATACTTGCTGGTACTTTGCATCGCAAAAAAGTGTTACTACCTATCGAATTTGCCGCAAAGTAGATGCCGATGCATTGCTGGCTCAAAACCGAACCATTTCTTTCACATCTACGTCGTACAAGATTTTATCCAATCGTGCTGACAAAATAAGCAATCCCGTGCTCCTTATATTTCACATTTCTCCTAGAACTCCTTGTGTTGATATAGCGGCAGCTTTAGGTAAAGATTACTCTGAAAAGAGCGAAGAGCAGGAGATTATATTACCCCCGTTTTTATCTTTGCAGGTCAGCACATCGCATTCAACGTCATTTGAAAATCTCGAAAAACTTGTCGACAGCACGCTGCGTTCTCGTTTGGTAGGTATATATGACATTGATGTTGACGAAGTTGACAAATCGTTTTCAGAATCCAAAGCTCCTGAAAGCCGGAAAAGTTTGGAATATCTCAATGATGAAAATCGAGAAGCCGGTCGCAGAGTTTTAACTGCAATCAACGAAGGAGTAGATGCCGTAGAGTCCGATGTTGATGCCTACTTGTTATGGAAAGAAGGATTTCGCCGAAAGGTTTGGGAGTTTAGTCAAGAGGCATGGAATGAAATCGTAGACAGGTGATTTTATGAATGATGAAGATTTGTTGAATTATTACTGGAAATATTTTGAGCTTCATAGTAAGCAACGAATACAGATGATAAATTTTTATATCACTGTAACAGTTGTTCTATACGGTGGATTGTTTGCGTTAATACAACTCGATTCACGCCTCCCAATTGCTGAGTTTTTTATTACCGTTTTCATTATGCTTGTTTCAGGTTGCTTTCTTAGGCTTGACCAGAGAACAAGCACATTGATACACGGCTGCGAGGAGTGTATCAAAGAGTTGGAAAAGTCCCTTTCTGAAGAAAAGCAACTCATTCATAAAAGTGAATCTTTACTGGAAAGTTCAAAAAGCTATTCTAGCACATTTTCTATTTTAGCAATTTGTGTTATTGCTTCTGCGGTTGTTTATATTATCCTGCGAACAATTGAAATAATAGGTGTTTGTTTTCAGTGATTTTTTATAATTGCTTGTCTTCCATCCCCCAAAGGGCTGAATCTATTTAGTATCCTTGACACAATTATGCAAGTCACAGGAAAAAGCCGTTAGGGATACGGTGGGTAGTTATTGTGATTGACACAAACAAAACGTTGTTTTATTTCCCAATCGGGCTTCATAAAAACTCACAAACAAAAAAGCCAGCATTCACAACGTGCTGGCTTTTTCTTATTGCCATTTTGTGTTCTACTGCTTATATCGCAGCATGCCATTTTTTAACTCCACAAATTTTTCCTCAAAGATTTCCCGTAATACCTGTCCACATGGTACACGCTGCAATCTGCCACTTTCAGAGGCTTCCATCACACGCAATGTAACTTGGTTATGTTCCTGATAAAACTCGACTAATGCCTCAATGTATGGTTCTGCATCATCAATCACCCAATTTGCTTCTTTTTTCAAGCGTGAGAATACTGATACTAGACTGATGCACCGAACATCTTCAAAATTTGTAGCTCCATTTCGAGCATTTCTGTCATCGGAGCAGAACACATATATCTGCCCACCAAGCATCCCCGACAAAACCTGTAATAGTACAAACGACTTGATTTCTCCAAGATTATTTTTCTTTCCTACTTCAATATCAAGCAACTGGAGTTCTTTCAAATAGCCCTCGTTTGATATTGTGGCGTAATCAGCATCCTCTAACGCACGATAATGTTCTGAAAAGTAATCTTTAGAAAAAGCATCACAGGCCAATTTTAACATCTGCGTATAGGTCGCACACGCCAGCGGCCCTCGTACAAGTGCCAGAGTTTCGAGAATTTCTTGATCCGTGTAGCTTTTTATCTTTTGCGTTTCAATCTTTTCTCTCAACCATACTGGCGCATCAGCATTATACCGATTAAGTTCCGTCACAATTTGCGCATGACAAAAGAACTCATACTCCGGCAATTCCATGACCCGATCAATCAAATGATTGCCGCCATCATCTTGAACAGAGTGCGTTTTGGAAATGAAGTCAGTATCCAGCAGTGCGTATCTTTTCACTTCGATCTGCCCCCCTCAATCCAAGCCGTACTCCTTTTTCAGTTGAGCAATATAGGCCACATCTTCATTTTCTCTGGATTCAGTCAGATACTCATGCTGTCTGTTGTACTCAACTTTTTCAAGGAGTGTGCCAAAAGATTCTGTTCCTTTGCCATCGAGCTGCCATCGTTTTGCTTTACCCGTCAGCGATGCCCTTTTCATTACATCCGCAGAGCCTATCTCCAGCAGCTTTTCAGCCTGCTGATGAGAGATTTTTCCACTCTCAAACAGACGCAGCACAACCGCCTTATAGGGCATAGCAAACATATCCATAAGCATCAGAACGGAATCTACTGTAACCAAATCTTTATCAAGCCCATACAGCAGAATCTGCTCATGGAGCAGTTGATCCGGCATCAGAAGAAGCCCTGCAAAGGCGTTCGCTTCCAAGTCCTCCTGCGTTCTTCCTGTTTCATCACCTGTTGCCGAATCCAGCATAGAACCATTTTTTATATAGCTCTGGTCTGCATTTTCCACATAGCAGTAGATATGATACAGTTCATGCGCCGCCGCAAAAAATTGCTTACAAAGCGGAAGTGCTGTATTTACGCACACAAAAATCGTATCCTGCTTCAAAAAAGTCAACGCCCATAATTCATCATCATGGATCGGGTAACGAAGCAGTTCCAGCGCGATTTCTTTCTTCCTGGCATAGTTCTGTATGACAGCAAAGATATTGTCCTTGATAATGGAATTGCCGACATACTCTGCCGAGAACTGTCTGACGATGGATTGGATTTCATCAAATTTCTTGTTTTGACTTACAAAGAGGCTATCTTCCAGAACATTGCTCATCACTTATCCTCCCATGGCTGCTCCATCCTTTTGCCATTCTCGCACACCCTAGTATGGAACAGAATCATATCGGACAGTTCATCCGCAAGCTGGATTCCCTTTCTTGCTTCCTCAGTTTTAACACGCCCCATAAACGCATGAATCACATTCGTGTCCATCGGCTTTTCCGGCATCTTCATCAGAGAATCCATCGACACATGGAGGTATTCAGAAATCTTATGAAGTTCAATCGCGTTGATTGCTCTTGCACCATTCATGATTTTGCTCATTGTCTGCTTGGAGACTCCAATTCCTTCTGCCAGATCAACTTGCTTTTTATTTTCTTTTTTCAGTTCAGCCTGAATGTTGTTCGCAATTATCATATTTACATCCAGCATATAATCGCCTCCTATCTTAGTAATTACATTATACGCTCACCTCGTAAAAATATCAATAATTGGGAGACTTTTTTACTCTCAATTATTGTTTTGTCGCCATATCAGATAGCATCATATTATAGGTCTATTGCTTGAATCCAGTATTCTCTAAAGTTCAATTTTATTAGCACTTGGGGAGATTTTTTCTTTCCACACATATAATTTTTACTATCTATATAGCGATATAACCGCCATGCCACAACAAAGGGGTTGCTTATTCACCACAATAAGCAACCCCTTTTACTATCAAAAAATAACGCTATACCTTTTTAGGCTGTTATCTATACAGCGGCCCGTACTGCTTGCAAGCGGCATAATCCGCAGCCTGCTGATCCTGTGTGCCGAAGCTGGCCCATGCGTGGGGGCGATAGACCTTCTCGGCAGGGACATTGTGCATCGTAACAGGGATGCGCAGCATGCTGGCGAGCGTAATGAGGTCAGCACCCACATGGCCGTAAACGGTCACGCCATGGTTGGCACCCCAGTTTGCCATAACGCTGTACACATCGGTGAACGCACCCTGTCCGGTCAGGCGCGGGCAGAACCACGTAGTCGGCCAGGTCGGGTCGGTGCGCTTGTCGATAGTGTTGTGGATCTCGTCAGGCAGATCAGCCGTCCAACCCTCGGCAATTTGCAGGACGGGACCAATCCCCTCCACAATATTGAAGCGCAGCATCGTAACAGGCATCTCTGCCTTGCAGCGGAAATGGCTGGAATATCCGCCGCCGCGGAAGTACTCATAGTCCGCGCGGCACCAATCGGTGGCGTTCAGGCACGCCTTGATGTCCGCATCGGTCATCTCCCAGAACGGTTTCATCACATGATTACCCTTGGCATCTACGCAGGCACCGGAACCGTCCAGGGCCGTTGCGCCGGAATTGATGAGGTGAATAAAGCCGTTGGCGGCAACGCCGTCAGGCTTCTGCCCGGTCACGCGCTCGCAGGCTTCGGGACTCCAGTAGGTGCGCACATCATGGAAGCACGGCGCAGAGCCGGAAACAAGGCTGCCCAGCATCATGGCAATGCCGTTGCAGGTGTCGTTCTCAGTGGCGAACGGAGTCGGGGCCTTCGGGCCGTTCCAGTCAAAGGTAGAAGCCATAATGGCCTCGGTGAAGTCAGCATTCGGCAGCCAGTCCGTCCACTGGCGCTGGCCCTGGAAGCCGCCGACCACGGCGTTGCGGCCCAGTGCTTCTTCATGCCAGCCCATCTCGTCCAGACGCGGATTGCCGTATAGAATGTCACGGATGATCAGGGTCATCTTGACGATAAACTCCCAATCCTTGTCTGCCGGGACGATCTTCGACTTCGTGATGACAGGCGGCAAATTTTTACCGAGGTTCTTATCAAAGCCCTCTTTGCAGTTCTCGCGCACCCATGCCAGCGCCTTTTCATATTCGTCATGGTCATAGATACCGATGGAAATGCGGCGCAGGATCTCGACCTCGTCCACCCACTCGGCGCGGATGCCGAAATATTTTTGCAGAACACCCGCATCGCAGAAGCTGCCCGCAATGCCCATCGTCACAGCGCCAATATTGACGTAAGCTTTGTTCTTCATCCAGCCTGCGGCAACAGCACCGCGGGCGAAACGCAGAATTTTCTCGGCCACGTCATCGGGAATCGTATCATCGTTGGCTTCCTGCACGTCATGGCCATAAATGGAGAAAGCAGGCAGACCGCGCTGGGCGTGTGCGGCCAGAACCGCAGCCAGATACACCGCGCCGGGGCGCTCGGTGCCGTTGAAGCCCCAAACTGCCTTGATGGTGTTGGGGTCCATGTCGAACGTCTCGGTGCCGTAGCACCAGCAGGGCGTCACGGACAGCGTTGCCGTAACATTCTGGGTAGAGAACTGTTCTGCCACACGGGCCGCCTCGGCACCGCCGCCAATCGTCGTACAGCCGATCACGCACTGCACCGGCGTACCATCGGGGTACTTAAGGTTCTCCGAAATCAGCTTGGCGGCATTTTCTGCCATGCGCATCGTCTGATTTTCCAGGCTTTCACGGACACCGCCCCAGCGTCCATCGATGACAGGGCGAATACCAATTTTAGGATACAGCATAGTTGCACCTTCCTTATTATAATAGGGTTTTGAAACGATCATAAGCGGCGTTCCATTCCGCATAGTTCTGTGTGCTTGGGGTATATGTTTTAATGACCTCTGTCTCCGCAATCAGCCGGCGTCCTTGTGTGATGGAGTCCAGCAACCCCAAGGCTTTCAACTGAATCATAATGTTGCCGAGCGCCGTAGCTTCCACCGGGCCTGCCTTTACTGTAAGGCCGCAGCAGTCTGCCGTCATCTGGCAAAGCAGACGGTCTTTTGTGCCGCCGCCCAAAACGTGCAGGGTCGTAAAAGTCCGGCCTGTTACAGCGGAGAGCTGCTCTATCGCATAGCGATATTTCAGCGCAAGGCTTTCATAAATGCAGCGCATTACGGCTCCTACCGTTTCCGGGACGGGCTGGCCGGTTTTGCGGCAAAATTCCTGTATTCTGCTCGGCAGGTCGCCAGGGGCAACAAATTCCGGGGCATCCGGGTCAATAAAACTGCGCAGCGGTTCGGCGGCAAGTGCCTGTTGCTCCAGCTCCGCGAAAGAATATGCCTGCCCACGGCGCTTGTACTCACGGCGGCTTTCCTGAATCAGCCAAAGACCGATGATATTTTTCAGATAATTGATTTTCCCGTTTGCACCGAGTTCATTGGACAGCCCGCTTTGGCAGCTGTCCGCCGTCAGAATCGGGGCATCCAATTCCGTTCCCAGCAGGCTCCATGTGCCACAGGAGAGAAATACCGTATGTTCGGCATCCCCCTCGGCACACGGCATAGCGGCCGAGGCGCATTGTGTATCATGCCCTGCCACCGCAATGATTTTCGCACCGTTTGCAAGTGTACCCGTCACCGTGCCGCTGGCAACAATGGGTGCGAAGCGGTTTTCATTTAAGCCATAGGCGGCCAGCACTTCCCTGCTCCACTGCCCTGTGCGGGGGTCCAGCATCTGACTGGTGGACGCAATGCTGCGCTCACAGACCGGCTCGGCCCCCAACAGAGCCGCAAACAAATCCGGCATAAAAAGGATCTGCTCGGCCTTTTGAAGCAGTTCCGGGTCCTGCTCACGCAGAGTCAGCAGCTGGAACAAAGTATTGATTGCCATGATTTGATTGCCGGTATGGGCATACAATTCTTCTGCAGGCATACGGGCAGCGGCCTGTTCCGATTTGCCATTCGTTCTGGCATCGCGGTAATGAACAGGATTTGCCAGCAGATGGCCGTCCGCATCCAGCAAGCCGAAATCCACGCCCCATGTATCAAATCCTAAGCTGTCAAATGTCCCCGCCTTTTGAATGGCTGTGTGAATTTCCTTCAGCAGTGTTTCCACATCCCAGCAGAGATGACCGTCCTTTTCGATGGGGACATTTTCAAAACGATGGATTTCCTCGTAGGTGAGGTTTTGTCCGTCGTACACGGCCCGAATCGCACGTCCACTGGAAGCGCCAAAATCGAAGGCCAGCACAGTTGCTGTGTTACTCATTGAACCACGCCCTTCTTCAAAAGTACATTGGCATAAATTGCGCTTTCCCCGGTGGCGATAATCGCATAGGCATGGCGTGCGCGCTCATAAAACGCAAAGCGCTCCATCATTTCAATTTTAGCCGGGTCATTGCCGCTCTCGTTCAACTTCTGTTTATAGCTATCCCAGATAGTCGGCTTGCACGGATCGCCATCAACCACTTTCATCAGCGCGACAGGCTTTTCCACATATTGATCCAACGGCAGAAATTGCAGGATGGCCTCCAGCAGTTCTACGGTTCCGTGCCCGTCTGCACGAATCACAATGGCATCTTTGCCGATGCTTTCAGCCGGGAAATTTCCGTCTGCGAGAATGATTTCGTCGCCATGTCCCATCTCGCAGAGGACTTTCAGAAGTTCCGGGCTAAGGATAGGCGGAATGTTCTTCAGCATACGGGGTCTCCTTATTTGTCCGTCGGCTCACCTTTTTCGCGTCGCTCAAATTTGCGATAGCCGGGGTGTTTGCCGGTAATTTTGTAGTAGGAGCGGAGATTGATGAGCTTATCAATATTCTTGCGGTCAATATCGTAGCTGCCGCCGAGAATGATTGCGTTGATCGTGATTTTTGCCCACAGTTCCAGACTCTCCATGCGGTAATAGGCGGTGATGACATCGCTGCCCACCGTCAGCGCGCCGTGGTTTTCCAGCAGCATAACATCGTGGTCGTTGAGATACGGCTCGATTGCGTCCGGCACCTCCGTCGTGCTGGGGGTTCCATACGGAGTCAGCGGCACAGCGCCGATGGCTGCCACATCCTCAATCATGTTGTACATATCCATCGGGCGATGTGCCACGGCAAAGCCGGTGGCTGCCGGCGGATGGGCATGGACAACAGCATTTACATCGGCGCGCTTTTCGTAGCAGCGCAGGTGCATCTTGATTTCGCTGGACGGGCGCAGGCCCTCTGCACCTTCCAGCACATTGCCCTTTGCATCAATGCGCAGCAGCTTGTCCGGCGTGATGAAGCTCTTGCTCATGCCCGTAGGCGTTGCAAGGAAAGTTCCGTCCTCCAACCGAACCGAGACATTGCCATCATTGGCAGCGACCCAGCCAAGCTGCCACATTTTATGACAGACATCGCAGATTTGGTCTTTGATTTCTTCGATTTGCACAGTTTGTACCTCCTAAAGTGGATTTTGTCCTTTACTTGTATTATACTGTTGCAATTTTCCCTCGTCTTTGCGTATAATGATATTATATTGGACGATATTGATATTTTAGGAGATGCCTGCCATGAAGTTTCTGGCTTCCCATGAAAGCAGTACGCGCGGCACTTTTGACTTTCCCATTGAGCTTTATTATGTAGATAAAATGCATCCGCGCTATGAAATGCCGTTTCACTGGCACATGGAATTTGAACTTATGCTGGTTCTAAACGGGGAGTTTTCTCTGCTGATTGATGGACGCTCTTACCTTTTACACAAGGGGGATGCCGCCATCATTTCAGCCGGGGCCGTTCACGGCGGAACCCCCAGCGACTGCGTTTACGAGTGTGTTGTCTTTGACATGAACCGCTTCCTCGGCAGTGGTTCCGTATGTCAGGCAAAATACAATGCGCTTTTTGAACGCGGCGCACAAATTGAGCCGTATCAACCGGCCGGCTCCGTAACCTGCCAACTGATTGACAGACTCTTTGAGGCAATGGAAAAAGAGCCGGAGGGATATGAATTTGTGACGATTGGTCTGATGTGGCAGTTGTTCGGTCAAATCCTTTTGCAGCATTCGTACACAGTATCCACTTCTGAGAACAAGCGGAATGACCGCAGCACAGCCCAAATGAAAGCGGCCTTAGAGCGCATCCGAAAGAATTACGCCAGCCGCATCACCTTGGAAGATCTCGCCTCCACAGCAGAAATGACCCCCGAACACTTTTGCAGGGTCTTTCACAGCATAACCGGGCGCTCCCCTATTGACTATTTGAATTACTACCGGGTAGAATGTGCCGCGGAGCTATTATGCTCCACCGAAGACCCCATCACGGAGATTGCTTATAGCTGCGGCTTTAGTGATTCCAGCTACTTTAACCGGATGTTCCGCCGCTATAAGGCTGAAGCTCCGGGCAAATATCGAAAACTGCATAGCATATAAAATCGCGCCGACAGTGCATTGTCGGCGCGATTTTTTGGTCAATAATTTACATTCTTTCATCAATATATTCCGTTTTCAAAAGTCAGCGAATGTTTAATAATAGAAATAGAAATCTAAATAGGATGGGCGTGAAAAAATGACATATAAAAAGTTTATGAGTCTCTTTTTAATTGCCGGAAGTATCGCCAGCACACTCTGTAGCTGCGCTGCAACGGATTCTTCTGCTGTGGTCGGGTATATCGATGAGCACCCCATCACTATGGAAGAGTTCAATTACTTCTTATCCCAGCAAAAAAGCTCCGTATGCCAAAGCTATTCTCAGCTTTACGGAATCACATCTTTTGACTCCGCCTTTTGGAATAATGAATATGGTGATTCTACTCCGCTGGATTCCGCAAGGGCCTCTGCCAAAGAAGCCTGTCTGGAAGCATACGCCACACAAATGCTTGCCGAGAAGACAACTTCTGCTGAGTTCTTGTCGTTTTCCCAACTAAAAGAAAATGCAGAAAATTTCAACACTGCAAGAAAAGAAAGCACGTCAAACGGTGGTATTGTCTACGGCCCTATAGAGTATTCCTTTGATTCTTACTATCACCGTTATCTTTCACAGCTTGAAAACGATATAAAGGAATACTGGATTTCTACCAATGCTGTAAGTGATGCAGATATTGACGCTTTCTATTCTGAAAATCAAAATCTGTTCTCCCTGAATGGTGACGCAGATGTTTCTGCTATTTATTTGTCATATATTCCATCCGACCTCTCTGCTGACAACATCTTTTTGGGCCTTGAGGAAGGTGTTTCTTTAGAGAATATCCAAACACAATACCCTTACGTCACAGACTGGCACACCTATTCTTTTACAAACGAAACCGAAAAGTCCGATCTCTTATCCCATGCAGACATCGTTTCACAGGCATCCAGCATGAATACTGGAGATGTATCAGAGCCGTTTTTAGATGGGACTTATCCGTGCATTATTAAAGTCACAAGAAAGGAGGACGCAACCGTTATCCCACTCGCAGAGGTTCGTAATCGTATCACAGATTACTTATTAAACTCACGGATAAGCACAGAAACCGAACTGATTCAAAACCGTCTGGTATTTACCGAAACTGATGCCTTTCAAAATACATCATTCGAATAGGAGACTCAACCATGAAGAGAAAATTTTCCCTGGTCATGAGTGCAGCTATGATTTTAAGCATCATTGCTCCTATGACCAACGCCTTGGCTGAAGACATTCAAACTCCAGAAACAGCCTCTACCGAAACCATTGTCGCAGAAGCTGCTGCGTCCGGTGGAACCACCTACTATGTAGATTCTACAATCGGTGATGACTCCAATTCGGGAACCTCGCCCGAAACACCTTGGAAAACCCTCGACAAAGTGACCGCCACAACCTTCTTGCCTGGTGATACCATTCTCCTGAAATCCGGCTCCATTTGGAATGGCGAATGGTTATGGCCAAAAGGCTCAGGAACCGCAGATGCACCTATCAAGATCGATAAATACGGCGGTGATGCACTGCCTGTCATCAATGGCATGGGCATTGATCGTGGTATGAACTACTCTGGCGCTGTTCACCTGCGCAACCAAGAATATTGGGAAATTCGCAATCTTGAAGTCACAAACGATGATGACTTCGATGTTGATATCGACCTTTCCCGCCCGCAGGGTGACAACAGTTGGTCGAGTCAGGCCGAAACACGGAATGGCATTTTGATTATCGCCGATGGCGATCTTCTCAATGATGATGACGACGGCATTTTCGATCACATTTACATCGAGAACTGCTATGTACATGACGTAGATGGCCCCAACGATTGGAATGACACTTTTACTGGTGGAATCATCTACAATGTCGTTGGCACGAAAATTCGTCCTAACACTTCTTTCCGTGATATTCGGATTGCCTACAACACGATCCGCAAGGTTGATTTGCTTGGCATTACCGGCTTTGTGCAGATGGCAAAAAGCGGTTATCAGGACGATGTTGACACTTACAATCTTTGGATGGAAAACATCTATATCGGCCATAACTATATCGAAGATGTTGCTCAGGGTGGCATCGATTTGTGCGATGCCCGAAATGCCGTCGTTGAATATAATGTTGTTGATGGCTTCCTAAAGCGGTATCCCAATTTCCGTCCTACTGTTGCTCTGTACCCTTGGAAATGTGAGAACTCCGTCTTGCAGTACAATGAAGTTTATAATGGGCCTTCGACGAACGCGGACGGCAGCCCCTATGATATGGATTCTGCACTAAAAAATGTTGTCTACCAGTTCAACTACTCGCACAACAATCCCTGTGGCTGGATGTTGTACATGGGGCGCAATACCAATGATATAATCCGCTACAACATCAGCGATGACGGTGGCGACTTTATCATCAAGTATTTCCTTACTGCTAATGCAACTCCTGCCTACTTTGTCAACAACGTAATCATGTATGATGGTGCCAGAACCACTTTCATGCACCGTGATCCTTTCAAATCGCAGACTTATTTCTACAACAATGTTTTCTACAATAAGAGTACCACCACCACAACAACATGGCACGATACCAAACGCTATCTCGGGAATCTCGGTTCTGTCACATTCAGCCATAACTGTTTCTACGAAGCCAGTGGTATCCATTCCCAGTATGAACCATCCGACGACTATAAAGTCACCGAGAATCCTGATATGGTAAATCCCGGACAGACTCCTCAGCAGAACAGCGATGGCACTCTGAGTGGTGCTACAGTTTGGGATGGCTACAAGCTCAATGCAAGTTCTCCGCTGATCGATGCAGGCATCTATGTTCCCCAGATGGGAACCACTGATTTCTATGGCACTCAGCTGTATTGGGGTAATGCTCCTGACATCGGTGTTCACGAGTACCAGCAGGGCGAATATAATGATCCCGCCAATTTTGCATTAGGCAAAACTGTAACCTCTAACAATTCCCATGAATCCTTGACTCCTGATTTAATGGTTGACGGCATCTACTCTCAGAGTTCTCGCTGGGCTGCCGCCAACTCGGATCTTCCCATCTGGCTGGATATTGATTTTGGCGAGGATACTACCTTTAATAAGGTTGTCCTTACTGAAAACATTGTATCCGGGTGGGCCTCTCCCCGAATTGCCTCCTTCAACTTGCAGATCCCTACATCTGATGGTTATCAAACAATTTACACCTATGATGGCGAAATCGGTGAAGGGAAAGATTTCACGTTCGACACTGTGACCGCATCCCACCTTAGAATGGAAATCACCAGCCTCCGCGCTGACACAAGCACGCATGGCCGTGGCGCAACTGATCCCAGTATCGTCGAATTTGAGGTATACAAAGTTCCCGTAGTTCGTGAGCCACAGAATCTGCTTTTGAATAAGTCCGTTTCTGCCAGTTCTTCGCATTTCTCCTGCCCCGCATCCAAAGTAAATGACGGCGATGCCTCTCAGGGTTCCCGCTGGGCTGCTGCCAACTCGGATCTTCCTGCATGGCTGGAATTCGATCTTGGCTCTGAGCAGACCTTTAACAGCGTAACCATCACAGAAAATATTGTTCCAAATTGGGCATCCGAACGAATTACCAGCTTAGAGTTCCAAGCATGGAATGGTACGGAATACACTACAATCAGTACCTATAGCGGCACGATTGGCACATCCAAAACCATTTCCCTGCCAGAAACGACTAGTTCCAAATTCAAGGTCTTGATTACTGGATTGCAGGAAGACACTACGAAAAACAGCAAAGGTCAAACCGATCCTAGCATCCAAGAAATCGAGCTTTACTACCGCTAATATAACAGAGCCGCTTCAAGCGTATTGCATAAGTGCAACGCTTGAAGCGGCTCTATTTTTATCCTTTAGAATAAGCAACTCCCGCGCTTGTCAGGCGCGGGAGTCAAAGAAGGAGAAAACACGAGTTTGCATGATGCATTCTACTGCACTATGCAAGCCGCAAAATGAAAAAGCAGATTAGTGGGATCAGCAGTATTTTTCAATTACTTTTTGCATGGCATCCCAGTTCCGTTCCATATCGGCAGTCAACTTGAACTGGGTGCGGGCGCGGTTGAGGTTTTGGGTTTCATAGTTGATGTGGAAGTAGTGGTCCCCCTCGAGATAATCAGCGAGGAAACGCATACCGCACTCCATCGTCATCAACTTGGCACCCCAAGGCAGGGTCTGCTTTTCCAGCGGGGTGAACGCTTCCCCTGCTGCCTGCAAGAAGCCCTTGGTGTAAATTTCAAACAGTTCCATGCCTGTCTCTTATACACATCTCCGAGC
>ENA-OZHU01000376-OZHU01000376.1-human-gut-metagenome-genome-assembly--contig:-NODE-376-length-29791-cov-13.569444_pt1 | contig 29791 bp, 30 predicted proteins | sample MGYA00244054_ERZ653700 | MGnify/ENA primary metagenome ERZ653700 (study PRJEB26926, sample SAMN06165279) | human gut metagenome | biome: ENVO:00009003; feature: ENVO:2100002; material: ENVO:00002003...
GCTCGGAGATGTGTATAAGAGACAGGTATATTCGTTTCTAATAGCTTTCCTTACATTAATATTAGAAACTTCTGAACGTGTTATCATTATTACGCCGAAAACAGCAAAGCAAAAACAAATGATAATTAAACCTTGACTCACTATTTTAGAATATTTTTTATATTTTGCCATAATTCCCATTACTGATATAACTACTACTACTAACACCAAAGCAAATACAGCAAGTGGTATCACCCAGATAGAATCACCATACTCTAAAAAAATTTCTGATAAAATATGTACCATTTTATAATTCCTCCATTTATTTTACTGTATATATTTTACAAGACATTCTTCACCTATCTTTGGTAATTATATCAAACCATATAACACATCTAACTTTGAAAAATCGATAACTCCGCTCTCTTCATCAACTATTTGTGCCAAATAAGGTCCAAAATAATATTTCTCTTGTTTCTTGCCTATTGGAATAGAGTGCTCAACAACCAATGTATCATTTGTTTCATTTAAACTATATATGTACCCTGTATCATCAGCTATATGCCCATAAGAATCAATGAATTTCATAACATTATCATACACATCTAATATCTGTTTCTCTGAATCCTTAAATACATTTTCAACTATACTACCATTCCTGACACATTTTTCATAGATTCTGCGATTTTTATTAATAAAAGGTTGCCTTATAAGCATCATCACTACGAACCAGGCATATACATACCACATAAACCACAAAGCACCATACCTGTGAGACATCATAAAATCATATGAAATAGGGAATGTTACATGATAAAGTGCCAAGCTGCATATAATTAAATATACCCCAAAAAACATTATATTTATTATATATTTCCCTATCTTTATTTTTACATACCCAGCGTTTCGCCAGTTTGTAGTTGATTTTTCTTTAGATTCCGTAATAAGCTTCCTTACATCTTCAATTTGCAGTGCAGATGGCACACACATAACCTTTCTATTTCCATATTCACTCATAAATTTTACCTTCCTTAGCCGCTTTGTAATTAATTTTTATTTACGCAAATATAGAATACACAACTATAATAGTCTGTGCAAGCAACAAAGTTCACAAAAAATGTTACAAAAGAATTTCAGCAGGTACGATAACTGTCAATTTTCCATGCCAAACAATATCATCATATTTTCTTACAAAATTTCTTGCCTTATATAACACACCTGACATATAATTATTATGCCAATATTAAATTCTTCTAATTTAGTAATGGTTGTTGTTTCCGCTGCATTACGGTGCAGCGGTTTTTTATTTGAGATAAAGTCAGATAGAGTTTTCTTTCCATCCTGCTATAACAGACTCAAGTTCTCTGACCTTTTTAAATTCAAAAGGAATCCTAAGTACACTCATCGTGTTCATGTGTGTATTAAGCTCTGCTGTATATGGTCTATCTGTAAGAACACCTTTTCTCAACACGATATACTTAGCCAGCACATTCCCTGTTATAACCAATCCATTTTTCTCTCTCTTTACACTTGTTATCTCAGTAACTTTGTAATCTACTTCCTTATGATAGTAACCCATTCCGAATGTAGAGATTTTTCCCTGTCCGAAGCTGTCAGTTACAACATCCCTATACATAAGTTCCCTTGTCTCAGGTGAAACACTTACATACGAATAATTCTTCCTAAGGTTATTAGACACATACTTATCAAGCTTTCCTGATGTTAATGATTTTTTCTTTACTTTCTGTTTTGCGATAATCTTCTCATTCATTATTCTCATATAAATGCAAATATCAAAAACTATAACAATCACAGCAACTAAAACCATCGCTGCTGCCATATTAATCTCCGTCTTAAAACTATAAACCACGGCAATACCAGCACCCTCTGTCATCAATACAGATGCAACCACAGCTATAAGCAATTTTACAGCACTCTTACCTTTAAAAAAGTTATGCTTTATCCACATCCCTCTATCAAATTCAAATACCATAAACTACCTCCCACTGATGACTCTATGTATAGAAAAAGCATCTATTCCACATTCCTTAGCCACATAGTTCAACATTTCCTTAAATCCTTTTGTTATCAGATGATGGTCTGTAATACCAAAAAATTCAACTCTTATTGATGCGTCATTGTTAATTCCAACCTCAAATACATTATTAACATGTATTCCATTAACATTATCGATGAATGATATAACATTTACATCCGGGCCGGAAGCAGGTTTTTCTCCTTTAACTATAAGATCAAACGCAGGCAGATTACATGCAAACCGCTTTGCCTCCATCATTTTTCCTCCAGTATAACCAAGAACCATCATATTAAGACTATCTTTAAATTCAAAAAGACCAGAGAAACCCACACACACAATCTTAATATCTGCACACTCATCTGTGTATCCTGCGCAATACTTTACCTTGCCAATAGTAACAGGCTTCATCTCGCCCTCACTGCTTTTGACACATGAATATACTATCTTTTCATCTGTTACATCACACACTATGACCTTTTTATCACAATCACTCAGAGTAATAGCAATATACATGGTTATATCCAATAAATCATAGCCATACAACACTACATACTTTGTCGCAGTTCCATTAACAACCTCAAACATAAATTTACTCCTGCTGCCTTTCTTCTAACCTCGCAATCCAAAAAGCATCTTCTTTCTCTTTCGCTGGTTATTTGTCATAATATCATTAAATATGATTTCTATTTCCTTTGACGGCATATCCCAATCCGGGCATATAGGCACTTCATATACATTCGCTCTTGCACCACCCACACTGCATATCTTTCTTATCTCACTCATTTTATTTCTTGACATGAATGTAATAAGATAATTAATAGAACTTTCCAGACTGTTCTTCAAAGCCACCTCTTTAACATATCGCTTAAGTTCAACAATCTTCCACTCTGACGCTGATGCGACGACAATTCTCTTGCTCATCCTGAAGAAATTCTCATCTGCCATCTCATTTCCATAGTCCACTATTACAAAGTCATAATCATCTCTGAACCTTGCAGCAAACTGAGCATAATTGCAATAAGGATAAAAGTCCATTCCCTTATACGAAAATCTTGGAATAACATTACTGTTAATATATGTATCAGGGTATAAATTCCTATATATATTAGCAAATGTATGAACATGTCCCCCTCTTGCATTGTCATACGGGCGATTCTGTTCAACAATAGCAACCTTATAACTTGATGAAAGAGAGTACGCAAGCATAAGAGCAGTATGTGTAGTTCCCACACCTCCGCATACGCCGCCAACACCAATCTCTACAGTTACCATGTTTACTCTATCGTGTACTTTAGAAGATGAAGCTTCTCTGCTCTTCCTGAGTTTCTTTTCCTGCTTCTTCTCTTCTTTTCTTTCAGCTTTACTCTTAACCTGTTCTTCTGCTGTAACAGGTTCGCCAGTCTGCTCCATGACACCAAAACCGCATAACTCCGTAAGCCTGCACAACTCTCCCTGATAGTAAGGATATATTATGTCACTTCCAGCCTTTTCAAACACTGCATTCTCAAGTACTGGCAGAGCCACAACCTTATAATCCCCACCTATATATCTTTTCAAGTCCTCTGGAACTCCATCTGTGCACCTGTTTACTACATAAGATATATCCACTCTGGGATAATTTCTCTTAAGGTCTCTTACATACAAGAAATCATCCTCATTCATTGCAATAGTGCTGTCAACCACTACAATCAGATGTTTAAGATAAGGTATAAGTTCCAGGCATCCGTCAGCAGCATAGTAAGAACCAAAATCTATAATCTTAGGAGACGACAGCGCCAATAATAATCTATATGTCTCCTCATTCCCCCAGCTGTCACCCGTCCATAAATCCGTGTATGAATTAGGAACACAGAAATTAATATCAAAAAATGTATTTGTCTTATCCGGACACTGATTTCCAGATGCAACCTCTGAAATATGTGACACATAATCTGTACCAAATACCTCAGCAAAGTCAAGCCTTTCGTACAAATCTGATTCTGTATTAGGAAGCTGCACAAGAGAAGGATGCAGGCCCTTAGTAGCAAGCTCCCTTGCAAGGTTCAATGCTACAAATGTGCTTCCTGATTCTGCAGTAAGTCCTATTATACCTATCGTCTCTGACACATCAACAAACTGCACATCATGCTTAATTACCTCTTTTATAACTTCCTTTTCAACTACCTTCTCTACTTCCTTGACAACAACCTTTGGCTCTTTTGTCTGCTTTTCTTTGTTACCGGCAGTTGCTTCTTCCACTTTACGCTTAATTATCTCCTCAGGAAAATACATGTCGAATTTCCCTGAACTTATAAGCTCATCCCTAACCTCCGGAAGAGTCTTTGAAAGACACATGGCAAATTGTTCGGCCGTTAAACTGGACATAAGCTTTTCTGCACGCTCTGTTGCAGACAGCTTCCCGGAAATATCATTAAGAATAGCAACTGATTCAACAGGATCAAAAGAAGATACAGCCTCTTTCGCTTCTTTTATGTTGCTCGTATCTATATTGTAATAGATTTTGCATACCTTTCTTGACCTGCCCCTATCTTTGATAACTGCAGCAATATTAGCCATTGTAGCATCTGCATCAAACAAAGCGCCAGTTATTCCTACAGCTTCAAGCCTTTTCATGTAATCAGTACCCTTATAATTGTTTCTTACTATAGGAATGATAAGAGTTTTCTCATTCTCTGTCCGTATATAATCAAAATCATCAGTTGTAAATGGCGCACTTCGTTGTAATGACTCTGACAATATGCATACTGTATATTCACACTCTTTGTCTATAAGAGCCCTAATGACTGCATCCTTTGTCCGCTTATAATCATCTTCTGCTCTCCCTGGTGCGAACTCGACACCAAAATTCGCAATCTCGCCCTTTACTCCATCTATCATGTCATTATTCAAATTAAGACCAAATAATATTTTCTCCATATTAACCTCCAAATGAACCGCTCACAACCAACTTATGTCAATCAGAGCCCTCTTACTTCATTACAGTAACTTAACACATACAAATATGATTAAACAGGTCGCCCTTTAAGTCAATACATTTTATCTTATTTTGATTTTTTATATTTTTTTTTACGAGTTTAGTGCGGTTCCCGGTTACCTGTTCCTGAACAGTTCTCTTCCCTGTAATATTTCTGTAATCTTTTTTGTTCATTCTATTAATAGAAATACCCTACACCATATGCTATACTACAGTCACACCACTATTATAAAATATATGGAGGATAATGCCATGCTCGATAATAATGTTGAGAACTATAACAAAAAGATAGCATCACCATTAACTGAGATATTCCTTTCTCATACACACGAAATACTGCAAAACTGCGTATGCACATTTTCACCAGCAAAAACCGTTGCTTCTTTGTATGGCGACTGGAGCGATATTCTGCATTCCCTTATAATGTTTCTTAGTGCTGCACCAAATGAATTCTCGGATGCGCTCTACTCCACCCCATTCATCCCTAATATTATGCCTACAATATCCAGAGCAGAGGGGCTTATCCATTATGACATTGTTAATAGAAAAAAAGATACCATCACACCGTACATGATTTCAAATACATGCATTCTTATAAAACCCCTGCTGCCAGAAACAATAAAATCATCAGAGGAATACATTATGTCTCACTTTCATTATATACAGAGTAAATCAGATGTAATGAGACATGTAGATGCTTACTGTCTTGCTATTGAAAAATTGCTACACAGTCCAAACAAAGAATGCTTTAAGTCCCTGCTTCCTTTCAAGGATACCATTGCCTACATATCAGCGTATATGACTTATACATATGCCATGGAACTTCTTGAATGTATAAATGCCAGAGAATTTAATCTGAAGACAACCTTGGAGGACTTTATCAGGCAGGACTATGGCACAGAACATATCGACATGTTTAGCAGATACTTCATTAAAGGTGTATCAGTATTAAAGAATTTCCGTAACTCTCAGAATAATATATATGACCTAACCAACAGCTTAGGTCGAAGTTACATAACAGGGGAACACTCATACATACTGACACCTTTCACTAATATAACACTTGTAAACTGGACTTCTCTTATGAATATAGCAGAACTGGCAGAAACAGGCTTTTCCAAAATGGATAAATTGAACATGAAAGAAAATATGCCATACACTTACTACTCTGGTGAACATGAAGTAAAAAACTTTTGTGATAACTACAAGGACATAGCAAATGATTTTAATAATGATCTTTCTTATCCAATAAATGATGATGCAAGCTTAACTGCTAAATGTATGCAGATTCATAAAAATATCCGCGGTTACAAGGATAATGCCATGCATCTTATTGAAAGCTTCACTGAGAATAGCAAAACTGACATATTCCGATATCTCGTTGAAAATGGAATCCAGCTACTATGCATATCTGACTGTTGCAAAGATTCTGTTGATATCATGCTGGCTCACAATGGCAATACCCGTATCAATACAGGCATATTTTACAATAATAGCCTTGATAATGGTTCACTTGTATTATCTATAGTTGATAATAATGAAGCGCTCTTTTTAAGCAAAGCACAGAATCCATTCGTTACAAGCATCATTGATGCACTTTTACTTCATCTGCCGTTACAGGCAATTAAACATGATGTGTTATCTGAATCTCTGGAGAATTGTCTTAGCAGCTTAAATACAGTGTTTGAATCGTTTGCATTAAAAAATGGCTTTCTATATCCTGCCTATAGCGAACAATCTAACAGCATTATAAACTCATATCTGAGCCATTTCTGCTCTAATGAGGAGATGCTGCTGGCATATGAATATGTAATGCTCTATACCTGGTACAATAACAGCCCATTCACCCTGTATAACCAGCTTAAAAAACTTTTTATTATGAGTATTGATGATGACTATCCGGCTGAACTTATAGGATACGATTTTGAGAAATACGACGATGGCGCAATTTGTCATTTCCGCAATTTATTTAAGGCATCAATTTTTACCATAATTAATATATTATCCCCAGCTGACCACACAACGTCAGATAAAATATTCCGTCTTAAAGCCCTCACTGATTCATACAGGAATTTTGCGGATGAAAACTAACTGCTCTATTGACTTAAATACATACCTGAATAATAATAAATCGCATAAGATTAATGCTAAAGGAGATATATAAGATAGACATGACACGAAACCGAAAAGAAAAATACAGACTGAATATGGATGCCCTATTTGGTACAGACATAAGTCAGGACAGACTTATAAACGAACATTTTCATAAAAAGAGAAAGCTTATATACTCTGTGATCTCAATTCTCCTAACTATTATTGCCGTATCAGGCATTATCTGTATGGTAATAATAAGCAACAATGGATACAGATTTGCCGTAGGCAGCAAAAAAGGCGGTGCTTCATATGTAGGAATAGTTTCAACCTCACAAATTGAAGAAGAACTCACTAAATTTTCAAAAGATGATTTAGTATATGAAAATCTTACTGTATTTGAACCTCTTACCGAAGGAACTGTTGTAATCGTATTTATATATCTTATACTACTCATAATAGTACTTGATAAGAGAGCAGAATCTGCTAAAGCGCTGAAAGCCAAAGCAGAATATGACAGAAAAGCAGCTATAATAGAACAGGAAAATTTAGAGAAGCGTGCTGACTTCATAAGTAGCATACACAAGCAGGCTCCTGACATAATCGAAGAATATGAGGAAGAATCAGAGGAAGAACGCGGGGAGGATAATAAGTAATATGAGGAATAAATTAAGATACGGCTGTATAGCTACAGCCCTTCTATCAGTACTTACAACGACTGGCTGTGTACAGTATGATTTCGTCTCTAACATAGACAGCTATGAAACCTACACATATACAGAAACCTATGCTGAAACAATAACTTCAAATGTAAGTCTTTCAAGCGATAACTCCGATAAAACAGATGAACCGTCAATTTCACACAACATAAGTTCTGATGACAGCACGGAACCACAACAGCCCGTTGCGCCAGAAAACAAACCTGCAGAAATTGTGGCAGCCCCAAAAGCTAATACAGCTAATGCTCTATCGTATCCTGATGGTAATTATACAGTAATCACATCTGACTATCTCAGTGCTGTATTTGATACAATAAACTCCGTAAGAGCAGGATATGGACTAACCCCACTATCCCAGTCTTCTGCTTATACTACAGATGCGGACATATATGCCGCCAATGAAGCAGCATACAGCAAATTCATATCCGAAAACACAAACAATAGTGCAATTATTGCTTCCTGCATGTCTTCAAGAACTTCAGAGAAGTCAATATGTTCAAGCGTCAGTTCCATGTTATCAAGCAGACCAGGCGTACTTAATGCCAGTTCCATGTCCGTAGGCATTGCTACCAACAGTTCAACAGGATATGCATATGTGTGTATATTTTTCAATTGAAAAACAAAAATAAAGAGTGCAGTTCAATGAATGAACTGCACTCTTTATTTTGTACTTTTAACAAATCACTTTAATCTACCATAGTGGAAATTATATTAACACCAACATCTGCCATTACATGAACAGCTATACACCTTGTGTTATTGTTTATCAATTGAACACTTAAAAAAACATGTTTCAATACATCTTATGTTAGTGTTTATTGTACAACACAAATATACCATATTTGCCAAGGCGGATTACATATATTTACCGTTTTTATGCCGTCATTTTCCTATATTTAAAATGTCTCATCAGTAAACTGACAACCAGACATATTACCATTGGTATCATTGGTGTAAAAACAACTATAAATGATACACCCATAAGACTTGTTATAATCAACCATGTTAACGAAGGTACAAACCATATTGATGTAATTACAGCCACAATGATACTTTTAAGGTTAATCTTTTTAAAAATGTATAACCAAAATAATTCAAGCACAAGGAAAATAAAGAACGGAATAACCATATATTTTACAAATATATCTATCAGCTGTGCATGAGTTGGATTATATGCATTAATCTCATTTAACAGTGTCCTTGCAACATCAACTACGGAATATTTATTCAAACTTTCGTACATCTTAACCTCCTTTAATGAGAATCACTTTTTGTAGATGATTGTGCCGCATCAGGCACATATATACCTGGTGAAACCTCCACTCCGGAATTGTTATCTTTTGCTTTCAGATTAACAAATCTTCCCTCCTGAGTACCGATATCCTGAATGTTAAAGTCAAGTATGCTGTAGTAGGTGTTATCCCCATATACATTTTTTGTTATTGTATATGTGTACTCATCCGTCACATTGACAACCTTCCCTGTATCATCGTAGTATGAATGAATCCATCTAAAAACAAAGAGATAGTACTGCCCATAATCAAAGTAAGTAGCGGCACTATAACCTGTGCTTATATGCTGAGGATCGTCTTTCCCGGCATGAAGCTGGTCTCTGAATTTGCGGTATTCTTTTGAAAAGCTCTCTTCATCATATGAGTACCCATAATATTTTAATAGGCTTTCATCCCATTTAAGCCACATTAAATCATAGTCACCATCTTCAAAGTAATTAAGGTATGTACTTACAACCTTATTCAACTCCTCAAATGTATCCATATCTGCACCATATCTTAACTTGGCTTCTGCCCTGGTATCCTGCTCAAGAATCTTTGAAGCGTCTGCCTCAAGGTTATCTTCTTTTTCTTTATTACTTGATACGATAGTGGCTATAAGACAAATAGCCACTATCACAAGTATGGTAATTGTGCAAATAAGGATTCTCTTTATGATTTTAGTCTGCTTCTTTCTTATTTCCTCAGATTTACCCATTGTTATTCTCCTCTTGTAATATCCGGTCTGGTTCCTTCAAGGTCACCTGAAAGATTCCAGTTATCCAGCTCTGGGAAATACAGGTACGGGTCTATCGTCTCTTTTCGAGACTGAATATCCGGTCTTGCTCCCCAGTCAGGATGAGCATACAGATCTGTACCCTCATGGATTTCTCCATCTCTTAATTCAAGATGAAGATGTACTCCGGTAGAATCTCCCGTTGTTCCCATATAACCACACACGGTATCACTGTTTACCTTATCTCCTGTATTAACCAGAACTCTGCTCAGATGGAAATATGATGATTTAATACTGTCGCCATAATCAATAATGATATAGTTTCCACATGAATTATTATATCCAGTATCTACTACCTCACCTTCACTGATACCATATACCTTAGTGGACTCACCCGTCGTAGTCCACAAATCCATTCCGTTATGGAAGGCTCTTTCATGTGCATCTGATGTAGGGTTAGACCTCCATCCATACCATGATGTAATATATCCTGTAAATCCATCTGAAGAATGAATCGGAAGCTGCATAACTCCAGTTGAGAGCTTCTTATAAGCTGTCATATATTTTGTATCCTCAAAATCAATGCCACAATAACCATCATCACCCGTTCCGTTCTCAAGAATACCATTCAATATATGTTCGTACACCTCGGATGTTCTGTCACCATACAGCTGAGGTGATGCTTTATTCATATATTCAAGCAGTTCATCTTTTCTGTTTACGTTACATAATACATAATCTCCTGTACCAGTATTTACCTTATGACTTGAATCAAGGTATTCTGATGTCATTTTGCTTACGGATGAATAAATGTTAAACATCTGCTTAGTAAGAGTAGAACCATTAGTAGAAAACTCTTTAACTACCTTTACATACCCATAAGCATCTGCTTTTCCATCTTCCTTTGTAAATCCATAATAATATCTGCAGAAGTACTTTAAATCCACCTTTGTGTATTTTGCGCTGTCTTCAAGAGAAATCTTCTGCACATATGATGTTTTTTCTCCATAATAATCACTATATGGATTTTCCGGATTTAAGCAGGCATAGAATATATGATTTCCGCCCTCAATACCTGCGTAGTATGCTATTACATTATTCTTTTCATCTTCTATTGCATCACTACCCTCAACAATTGATAAAAGTGCTATATCGCCAACAACAAGTTCATCAGGATTCTGAAATCTGTAATCCGCTTCCTTGTATATATCAAGCATTCTTATGCCTTCTGCTGTTGGATAATGCGAATCATTATTTGCATTTCTTGTTTCCTGAAAAATGGAATCTTTCAAAATAAAATTTACAAAACCTGCTGCACATAAACCTATGCGCTCCCCATCGTCAAATTCGTTGCTTAAGGAACTATTTCCATCTCGAAGCATAGTACCAAAGCCTTCCTTTGTAATATTTGATGTAGGCACTTTAGGTCTGTAATAATCTGCACCTTTTGTTGACGAACTCCATAGCCCTGCGTAATAACCATATTTTCTAAGTTTATTCTCACCATCATAATAATGAGGTCTCTGATAGCACATCTTGCCATCATACATAACTGTAGCAACCTGCAGGCCTATTCTGGCACTAGGAACATACTTTGTTGTCTGCTGGTCATATATAGCCTGTAATTCTCCCTCAAGATTAACAGATGTTGTTGCATTGTTAAGGACCTTTGCATAAGCTGAGCTGTTCGTAAACTCCTTATCTTCCTCACTGATAGTTCCAGAATAATAAGAAGGGTTTTTATACTGATATGTAAGCTCTTCTCCTGTCTGTGGATCATAAGCATCATAAGCCTTCTGAAATTCTGCACCAACCGTACCACCAACTACATCTTCTATCTGTGACATGATATCAAACATAAACTGATACAGTGATGAATCAATTCCCATATCTTCCCAACATTTGATAAGGTCTCCTATTCTGTAAGTCTTTTTAAAGCTTACCAGTTCATAATGAGTATTCTTATCATCATCCTTAACTTTTACATACTCAAAATCCGACCACTTACAAAGCCAGTTGCTTGCCTCTCTTACAAGACACACAGGGTAAACCTTGCCATCATAGTACACATATGAGTAATCACCCTTAGAAGTACCTCTGTCATATTTATTATTTTTTAGATATGTATAATCACTTGAATATGTCATATTCGTAGAAACATTCGTACCTGAGAGATATCTGTCCGTCCTGCCTCTGTCTACTCCATTGTATATAGTTGAACCATTGTTCCATGCCGGATAACAGTAAGCCGAATATGGAAAGCCGCTTTTAGCAAGGTAATCTGTATTGTTAAAAATCTTTTCACCTCTTGCATTAGTCTTATTACTATAATTATCACGAACAGATAGAGCGTAACTGTAAGTAGGATCACCAATCTGTCCGCCATCTGAATCAGTTGTAAAATTTACAGTACTTCCCAACCCATCGTTTTCTATCCACTTCTGCACATCGTCTGATACATATTGCGTAAAGAACTCTACATTAGTATTAAGCCCATGCTCATTAAGCTGTTTTACCATATTGGTTATATCATCTGCACTTACAAGGCTCAGTCCTAACTTATCCGGATTCTCAACAACACCATCATCATTCATATTTTCTGCAACAGCTTCAATCTGCTTCTCCATTGCAGCATCATCACCAAACTTAGATATACACGCAAGCGTAAGAAGATACTGCCAATGCATTCTATACTGATATGTAAAAGATGACTGGTCCCAGTTTACCTCCACTGTATTCTGTTCCCCACTAACATCCTTATTGCTGTCATTTGCGCCTCCGGCATATGATTCATAATCGCCTGTACTTATATCCGGTATCGTTATAGTACTTGCAGCTGAATCATATGAGCTTGCTTCATAGCTGAATGCTTGAAATATTGTTTTATAGTTTACGCCGCTTTTCTCCAACTCAAGCAGACCATCATCAAGAGCCTTATATGCTCCTCCATATGATGAAATCTGTGTATAGGCTGCATCTTTCTGATATTTATTAGTGAAAGGGGAGAATACAGCGCTTACAATACCAACGATAGCTCCAACCAAAGCAGTTACAGTACAAGCGCCCCCTATCAGCACTACTAATGTAGGAACTGAGCCTGTAAAAATCTTTTTCACTAACGACTTTGTTTTCTCTTTTGCAGCATTTTTTAGCGCTCCCGCCAGCTTATCTAGCAACTTTTCTCACCTCTTTCACTATATCTCTACCATACAAACCCATTATCCCTCATACGCTCATTGGTGCGTGTCGTATAATCATTAAGCTGTTCCGCCTTCCCATTCATACCTGCGTTCATTCTGCTATATGAACTCTTTGCACCATTAACAGCATTTCTACCAGTCTGAACCATAGTCTGTGCTGCCGGACCATAGCTCGACATTGAAACAGCTTCCTTTACTGTAGCCTTAGTAGCATTAAATCCTGCAGAGGCAAGTCTTCCCGTAGCCTGTCCTACCTGAGTATTTGCAGCAGAATCTATCACTCCGCCTGCCGCTGTACCAACATGGGAACCCATAAGCGAACCACCGGCTGCCATAGCTGTCATGGCAGTAGGACCAAAGAATAATCCCGCTGAAGCACCATATGTAGCACCAAATACTGCTCCTGCTGTTGACGTAAATGCTTTTGTATTTTCCCTCTTGGCATACTGTCTTAACAACTGTGCCCTTCTCTGATTTGACATGCCGCTAAACGCTGCGCTGTTAAGGTTATTTACATTTGCAGAACTGTCGATGATACGCTGTCTTGCCTGTGCAAGCTGTGCCTGACTTACCGCACCTCTCATATTGTTTGAATCCATAGCTGCAGTTCCCTGGCTTATTCTGCTTCTTGCCGCTGCGATATTAGCTTCTCCACTTGATACTGTATTTTCGAGCTGACTCCTTGTCTCATCGTCAAACACTTCTCCTGAATTAAGTCTTTGTCTTGCCGCATTAACAGCAGCGGTCTCCTGCTCTATGGCAGCTCTATCCTGATTCTGTTTTGCACTTATTGGCATATTCATCATGGAAGCCTGACCTCTGAAATCCGGTCCCATTTTTGAATTAGTATTCTGCATAGCCGCCAGTCCTGCCGATACATCACCCGCTGTTCCCGGTAAATCTTGCATATCGCCCATTCCAACGCCAGCTGTTCCCGGTAAATCTTCCATATCGCCCATTCCAGCGCTAGCCATAGCTCCATCATTACCTGCAGACTGACCGTTTTCAACATTATCAAGTGCGGGCATCCTGGAACCACCAGAAAAGCCCTCAGCATTTTCACCAGATTCAAAACCGCCCTCTGCACCATTTTCGAGTGCCTCAAGCCCCTGTGAACCATTTACTCTTCCAAATCCATTCTGTGCAGCTTCATCAGCAGCACCCATCTTTTCGAGCATGTCTGCTTCTTCATTGGCTGCCTTTGCATTTGCTCTGTGTTCTCTTCCTTCTTTTATAGCCTTACCCATTGCACCTGCACTTCTCGCTAATGCCAAAGCTCCCATAGCGGCACCGGCCATAGCGCCAATACCGCCCATGTTAAGACCTAATATCTGTCCCACTGTTCTTCTTGTAGGTATAAGCATCATACATATCATAAGAGTTAATAAACCAGCAAGGATATGTACGCCCTGCCCGTATACTACATTATAGACAGTTACCGGAAGCAACAATAAAATGGAATCAATTACCGGCACAAGCAAGGCTGACAATACATTCTTAAACCAGTTATTAAGCAGATTTTTGTCTGTATAACTCATAACGCATACCATTGGAAACAGACAGAAATAAATTGTCATTCCAAGAGCAACACCAACATATACATAAGAGAAGTATAATGCAAGAACTGTTGAAGCCGAGAATACAACTGCCCATATCCATGAGTTATCAGCCATGCCACTGAATATATCTGCAATTCCTTTTTCAAGGCCCACTGCTGCTCCATCACTTCCCGTCATTGAAACAGTAGAAGCCATAGAATTTATAAGATACAAAAAAATATCCCTTACATATATCATAAGATCAACCAAATATGGCATAAGGTAAAGAAAAAGGGAAATCATAATAAACTTATCTAATGAAGATTTTGCTTCCTCCCTGTTCTTTACTGAATTTCCGAAAATCAAACCCTTTACAAGCTGTCCCATGAATAGGCACCATATCATAACCCAGCAGATTAGACGGAACATATTGTAGACATATGCGCCAACAATTCCATAAGGATTGCCTTTTGTAAGTTCAAATCCATAATAGTTTGTTCCACTGTGTGCTATTCTTCCATATACAATAGAATCCATTGACATACCCCATGATTCCTCAAGTCCAAGAAGTATATCTCCGGGTGCTCGCAACAGTCCAATAAACTGCTTTTCGAGCCACTTAGCTTCCTTTGCTGTTGCATTTTCTGTCCTCTGTGTATCATTTCCTGTTTTATATATGCCTGAATTCTTATCAATAAAGCCGCCAGCCTGTGCAACTATTGTGGAGGACTCAACTATGCCATAAGTTATATTTGTCAGACAAAATGCAATAACAAGAATGCAGACTGTTTTTTTCAGAAAGTTTTTTACTGTTCCGCTATGAAATTTTCTCATTCTCCCAGACATAAACAATCCTCCTATCCTGCTCTCCTGTTTGACATCATCCTAGCAATCTTCTCCGGATCAGTCTCGCAAATCTTTGCCTCTGAACGAAGATAATCAACCTTAATGAATACAACAGTGTCTTCATTATCAATAAGACAGCACTCTCCTTTTCGTGATTTATCAATATCGCCGTTAGCATCTACAGTACCTCCAAGACGCATTACCTGATCTAACTGTGATTCTGTAAGAGGAGTAACCTCTCTGATAAATTTTGCGTCCATCTTTGCCTGCTTATACAGAATTTTCATGGCAGTATTCTTAACGATAGCCTTTGTTTCCTCATAAGCATTGTAATCGGCCAACGCCTGTGTAATAGTAATCATACAAACAAAACGCTTACGAGCCTGTCTGTACATACTTTCAATGAATTTACGGCTCTCAAAGAATGCAAATGTATTATGAAACTCATCAACAACAACTGCACACTTCTGCAGTTTATGTGGATTATTAGAATTCTTCTTAACGAAGTATTCATTTACGAAATTACATGCGATCTGCTGAGCAATTCTTTTATCAGCAGGTGGAAGCTGTGAAAGGTCTATATCCATGCACTGGGTTTCCTCTGAAACCCTAAGAGTTGACTGACCATCATAATAAGGCTTAACACCTATAACGGAATATACTCGTTCCCTGTCGCCATTAATAACTGCATATTTAAGGCCATTCTCATCCACAGGCAGGTTATTATATTCTTCTACACTATACTCCCCAACTGACTTCTCAGAATAATAACATTCTTTTATGAATGGCTGAATACCAGCTAAAGCAACTGAGAAAGCCTTATCCTGAAGCTCATCCGTGTTAAATCTTCTTCTATTAAGAAGAGATATAAAGAATTCGTGTAATGTAGGCATTGCCTTCCTTACTCTTCCGGACGAAATACGTCCTCCCTCATATACCTGTCCATCTTCATATATACTGTCAGGATGTCCCTCTTCTATGCCCTTAGCAGCATATAAGCCTACAACTGTATCAGATACAATCTTAGTCAGGTATACATCTGTATCAAATGAATCGACCTCTCTTCCATCTTTAATCATTGAGAGAATAATATTGGTACAATCTGCACATTTTTCCATCAGATTAAGCTTACGGACTTCTTTTCTTATTGACGGAAGATACTCAAGTTCTACATCGATATCAAAAATATTCAGGATGTTATCAGAACCATGCTTAAGCTGGAATACTACACCACCCTCTGTACGAACAAGAGGAACATATTCCCCCTCTGCTCCATTAGGTGAATCGTAATCAATGAATGCCATTCTGTAGCCAAACACTTCCATCCATCGTGATGAATACATCTTTAATCCGGCAGATTTACCCGCACCTGTTATACCGGAAATACACATATTGTATCCGGAATGCGATTTATCATATGGATCAATAAGTACTGGCTGATGTGTAAACATATTTCTACCGCCAAGTATACCATTCTTATGAGAGAAAAATGATTCTGTATGATTAAATGTATCTCCAAGAGAAGTCTTATCCATGATATGATACTTTACAATCAAATCCTTAAATGGTCCTTTACCAACCTTCATCATCTTATTAAGTGGCGCTGCCGCAAGTATCCCTTCAGCATGAGCACCATAACATCCAACAATATCAATTCCTTTTTCCTTACCTATTGAATACAGGTCTGCACACGCATCATTCAAATGCTCAAGACTATCTGCTCTTAAAACAAAAAGAAAAGCCACCTTAAAGAATACATTAAGACCACTTTCTATTACCTTAGCCCATTCCTCACACTCTGTCAGCTTAGCTGAAAGTCTTCGAGCCCTGTTAGGGTCTTTTCCCTCTGCAGCAATAAGTTCCGATCCAAGTGCTATTACTCGTTTATCGAGAAGTTTCTGCGACTCAGCAGATGATATCGGATTCCAAAATACCGATGTGGTACAGTTAGGAAAATTCATAAGCTCCGCATATGTAACTGCAAAGGTACTTCTTTTTGGAAGCTTATCCGCATACAATGCGCATTCATATACATCACGTCCTCCATCATTAATTACAACATATCCAAGCTGAGATGTATCAATACCATCAGCACAGCATATGTCCTTTGCATTTTTTCTTCCAGTTGAGAGGTAATCAACCATGTCAACTTCTTTAGATGAAAGAGTATCTGCTTTTCCATCAGCTTTTTTTCCTGAATTATTTTTTTCTTTCTTACTCTGTTTACTGCTCTTTGCAGGCTTTGCAATCAATATAATCAGGGCAACAACAGCCGCAATTATAACTAACAAAACACCTATCAGCAGTACCAACGATAACTGCTTAGACATAATTACCCCTTTCTATTTCTCCTCAGGAATATCAAAATCAAGGCTAAGACCTGTAAAAATATGGTCTTTCTGTTCCTCTTGTTTTGGTTCCTTTGTGGATGCCATTTGCGAAACTCTCTTTTCTTTTTCTTCCCTTGCCTTTTCTTCCTTTATGCGCTTCTTTTCGCGCTCTTCAAATTTATTAGTCAGAATTTCTTTCTTTCTGTCCTCAATATCACCACTCGTAATAGTTCTATTGCTCTCATCCTCTTTACCATAAGCTCCAAGTGCTTCAATATCATATGATTGCGAAATCTTATCCGCAACCTCAGCCTCAACACCACGCTCTATCATTTCGTTGTAGACTTTATCCTGCTGGTCCTGAACCTGTTCAAGCACCCCCTCCTCCATAGCCAGCTCATAGTCCGATTCTTTTAAACCGGATGAGGAGGTTATCTCTTCATAATAATTACTTGCTTCAAAATCTTTCTCTGTGAAAACATTAGCTGTAAGAGGATGAAAATGTCTTCTCATCATCTGAACGAGTTCATTATTTCTTACCCTCGACGCACGTACACCTGCGTTACCAAGTGCATGAATGTAAGCATCACCTTTTCGTTTAAGCTCGGTTATTGCTTTCTTATGAATTTCCTCATCGGTTAAATCGGTAACCCCCATTAGCGGGTCGTATGTCCAATCGTATACATAAGTCTGAACTTTTTCCGGAGATGTAGACCTTGATACCTGGTCGATATAATTTAAGTTATCAGCGAGGTGAAGTCGCCTGTAATCATACACCTCTATCTGCGATGCAAGCTTTTCACACTGACTGAGTAATTCCCACTCAATTTCATCTGTGAGTTTATCCTCACTCTTCAAATCATAATACTGTGATGTAAGTCTGTTAAAATCCTCATTAAGATTAAAAAGCATCTGCTCCGCTCTATCATAAGCATTCTTATAATTCTCCCTGACATTATCAAGATCAACAGCCTTGGTATACTGTCTGAAAGTTATCGGCTCAATAGCACTGTTGATGAACATTCCATAACCACCCTCGGTCATATTGCGTTCTGATGCCCTTGACTGGAAGTAATCAAAGCCTCTCGCTTTAATTATTCCTATGAACCTAGTACCACCATCAGTAATAATCATATCATCCCTTATATCATCAAACTTGCAGAAATCAATACTATCTTTATGGACCAGCTCATCATAATTAACTTCTTCTTCTTTTATTCTCTTCTTTTTTCTAACCTTAAAGTACCAGTATGCATACAACCCAGCCAACACAATTATAACAGCAAGGATTATTGCGATCAGCTGTGCAATCTTCACTATAGCCTGTAAAGACATTACTCATTCTCCTCTCCTAAAAGCATTTCTTCTCTTTCCTTTTCCTTATTTTCTATATACTCAATATCTGAATTATAGTGCTTTATATAAACGACTTTATTTTTTTTTTGATGAATTTTTCTAAATATCCATTTATCCACTGTCAGTCCACCACCTCTCATATATTCGGTAGTCGATATTGGTATCATGGATAACACAACGCTCACAGCAGTAATAATTCCCCCGATTACCAAGCCCAGAATCATAAGATTAAATAATGAAAGAATTTTAGCAAATATTATTGTAAATGTTCCCATCACTGCTAGAATTAAAACGCTTCGTGTTGGGAAAAATTTCAGCCATCGCTCCTCATCTTTAAACTCGCCTGGCACCTCATGCATTGACATATTAATCTTCACTTCCTTTTCATATAAAATTCATAATAAAATAAAAGAGCCACCTAAAAACAGGTGACTCATAAAACTCATACAAATGCTTCAACAAGCGATACAGTTGCACCGATTATAGTTGTTATGCCAAACAACATTATTGATATTATTAATTTCCCTGTTAATACTTCTTTTGCTGCAGCACGCTTATTTGGTGTCTTTGATGCAGCGATCTTAAGACCAAAAATAACGAAACTAATCAATAATCCAATAATTCCTATGCTAAAACATAATGTATACCAGTCCTGTGCAAGTCCCAATAACACCTGCCAGCCAGTGCTGTTACCATCAAGCACATTAGTCACACCTAAATAATCCCACGGATCATCACTTGCACTAAATGCTCCGAATGCAATCATTTTTCTCATAGAATACACCCTAAATAGCCCTTACAATGCCGGCAATAATAATTGTAAGTGTTGGTGCCCCAAAGACCAGCAAACCTCCGATAATGATTCCAACAATCCATCCCTTTGCTTCATCTCTTTTACCAGTATTCTTTGTTGCCGCGATAGTAATACCTATTATAACAAGACACAGCATAATGCCTATAATACCTATTGTTACGGCAAGTGTATACAAGTCCGAACCTACCGTTGTTAATTTTCCAATTAAATCCTTAAAGGTGCCACCATCCGCGCTTCCATTTTTCAGCTTACCCACAGCCCCGTCAACATCAACATCTGCAAATGCTGTAATTGATGATGTCAATGCAACAAGTCCTGAAGATGCTGCAACACCTAAGGCTGTCCCCGCCTTCTTACATTTCTCCGTTATATTCATTTCTCCCTTAAACCTCCTGTTTAACTTGTTTTTTATATACTTATATTGTTAGTTAGGTAAGGCTTAAAGTCAACTTATTTTTACAAATTTTTACAAATTTTCTTCATAATAAGCAAAAAAATAAAAGGGCATCAGGCATAAGCCTGACACCCCTAAAAGATGGTTAATTAATAAGTTATTCTTCGTCTGCTCCTTCAGAAGATTCCAAGTCCTCCTCTTCCTGCCTTTTAGCCTTATCTGCTTTCTTAGCAGCAGCAACAGCCTCTTTCTGAGACTTCTCAACTACTGCAGTATCAATAGGCATAATAAGTGTCTGGCATTCTTTGCCAGCCAGAACAACAATTCTAGGATTCTTCTTTCCCATTCCTGATGTGGAATTTGTTATGATGATTACATCATCGCCGCAAACTCCTATAGCTTTTTCAAGGAAATATGGTGCTAAAATTATTCTTTCCGTATTTCCCTGCATTCCGCAATCAAGAGATACATGGTTTTCACCATTGTAAGAATCAAGCCTTAATTTTCCATCGTCAACAGACAATCCTACTCCAAGTCTTGACTTAGAACTTTCTGTCTTCTGAATGTTCGCAACTCTGATAGCATTAAGAAGATCACTCTTCTTTGCCTTTGCCTTGAATCCTGCACCTGTGCAGTATTCCTCAATCTTTCCTGCGATTTCTGCCGGATATGCCTGCTGTAACAATGAGATGATATAGCTTGCACCCTCTCCGTCCATAAGGCATATTGCAACAGGCTTTGAAGCTTCAGCAATATTATCTGTCTTTCTTCCCATTATGTTAAGAGCAACAAACTCTCCATCAAGAGAAGAAACAACCGTGTTTAAATTATCGCTAGGCACGCTCAAAGCTGGCATTTCACCCTGAATATTACTCTTAGTTACATCCATTGATGAACTGGCTATTACAGCACTTGAGCATCCGACAAATAAAAGCTGTGCAACATCATCAGATGTTACAGGGCAGATACCAACGCAGCTGTTCCAGCCATACTCCTTACCTTTAATATGAGCGCTTACAGCGTGCATTACACTGGCAATGCCCTTTTTTAAGTCAGCAATCTTAAGAGTGATATTACCAAGAGGTACCATATTAGGAATTTCTGGTGCTTTACCATCATCAGCAATGTAATTTACATATGCCGTACCCTGACCGCATGATACCCTGACCTTAGCATCCTCAAATCCGAGCTCAATCTCGTCACCCAATGGAGCAAGGGCATTTACAACCCTTAATATCTCCTTATCAAGATTTACAGATATTTCGCCCTGAGGTCCGACTGCCTCACAATCCATAAGGAAGTTCGCAAAGAATCCCCCGTTGGCACATATACCAAGCTTAAGAACCCCCTGCTTGTTCTCACGAACAGAAAAGTTAATCTTTTCTGCTCCCTTAGATGAAGCTCCGTTTACAGCTGTTACAGCTCTTCTGACAGCCTTTGTTAAATTTTCCTTATCAACCAAAATCTTTACCATAATCATATCCTCCAAATTTAATAATTTATTTGTTGTTTTTTATTAGTGATGGCCGCCTGAAGCCACCACTTAATATTATGAAAATAACAAATCAAGCAGGCTTTCCTGTCCTACTGATTCATTCTTCTTATCTGCGCTGTTATCCAGAGTAAATAAGACATTATCGGCTGTAATTGTCTCAACAGCCTCTTTTTCCTTCGGAGCAAACCAACCGAAGAACTCACCCATTTCAAGGAAGTTCTCAAAGTTTTCTCCTGAATATTCAGAAGTAAATCCAGCATCAGGCTTGGAAGTTACTTCCTCATTAATTGTTTCTTCTGCCACAAGAGCGCCAACCACTTCTTCAAATAAAGGCATAGGCTTATAATCAGCCATAATAGCCTTCTCATTATCAGTTGCAGCGTTATTGTTCTGGTTAAGGACATCAAACATATTCTTAAGCGAATCCTCATCTACCCTAGTATTGTTATTCAAAGCCTGTGCAAGCTTGACCCTTGGATCAACCTGCTTGCTCATCTTTGCCAGCCCTTCGGCAGAGAACTTTCCCTGTATGGCTGCTGTTGCAGTCTGCTTCTCAGCCATAATCTGCAAAACATCCATCTGAATTGTACCCTTGTATGCAAAATAATATGTCCTGCATTCCTCCGTCTGGCACAATCTGTAGCCTCTTCTCGATGCCTGCCACAACGTGAACAGATTATATCCGCACTGATAGAAAATCAGTGTCGGATAATTGTATTTAGTTGTTATACCCCATTCGTCAGTCTCATTCCAGACAAAATCAAGCCCGGTTTCAACATTTTTAGGGTTAGTTATGAAGCACTTTATGCCTTCCCTTTGCTTCTGCCATACACACTCATCAGCACACATCTTTTAGAACCACTGTAAGCAGTCCCCGGTTCGCCAATATCCGATACAGCGAAGTGAAGCCATGCATTTACACCACCTGCATTAACTCTTGAACTTTTCATGTTACCTCCTTTGTGCTTTAAGCACATTTAAAAATTACTCATCATCCTCTGATTCACCATCTTCATTGTTTACCGGTGCATCGCCATCAAGCTTAATGTAATTGAAATCTGAATCAAGTATATTCATGGTTGTTATGGAACTCTGCGTAACCTCCACATAACTTCCGCCAGTGCTGTCTTCAACTACCTTTTCAAATTCCCTTACTTCTACAACACCTCGCTGTAGATGCAATGTCCCGTCAGCCTCATTTCCAGCAAATCCGCTTCCTACGCCGCACACTGCAACAAGATGAGATGTCTCACTTGTTAATGGTATAGGTGGCGAACCTGCATCTGTAGCCGTATACGGCTTGGCTCCGGCAAAACTTATATCTTTTGCAAGCTGTGATGTAATAAGTGCATCCCTGAATCCATCTGCGTTGAAGTCTTTCGTAGTAAAGTATTCAACATTATCCGGACTTGCCGGAACATCGTACATCTCTTCGCTCTCAGACAGATAAGGTATCATCTCCAATGTTCTGTGATACCCCAGCCACTCGATAAGATTATCTCTTAAATAACCTGAACAGCTTCTGCGCCTACAAAAAATAACAATCTGCTTGTACTTGGCATACTCTGCATCATCGAAGCGGTACACACCAAGTGGGTCAAATCGGGAATAAAAACTCTTTGCAAACTTCTCGTCTGCAAGCAGGTAATACGGAATAACTAAAACGAGAAGACCTTTGTTTCTCAAATAACCAAAGATCTTCTCGACAAATTCCTGCTCCAGTCTGCATCCGTCACCATCCCCATACGGTGGATTTGCGAAACAGAACCCGAACTTATTATTACTGATTTTTACTCCATGAAGAAAATCTGCATTGATCAGATAATCAACCTTCATTTCTTTTTTCACTTCATTAAGCTTTTCGTAAATGTTAACATTTAACTCTACTCCAAATGTGTGAAGCTTTGATTTGTCAGCGTTGGAAATCACTGTCCTAAGCGCTGCTCCGTCTCCAATGGACGGTTCTAAAACATTTACCTCACCTGCAGGCCATCTAAGCATTTCAGCTATTTTCCTGCAGTGCTGTTGGTCTGTCGGGTAATACCCCAGCTTTCCAACATTAGTAATTGACTGGAAGAATGTGTTTCCTGAAGAGACATTCTTCTTTTCATATTCTGCCATATGGCACCTCCTTCTGAGCATATACGCCCTTGTTTAATATAATCTATTAAACAGACACACATATAAAAGCAAAAAAAGCCTGCGGCATAGCCACAAGCTTTATAATCACACATATATGTCTGTAAATAGCACCCTGCCACACATATACATAAGCATATGCGTGCAACCAAAATTCCAAACGGAATTTTAAAAAAAATAAAATAAATACTATATTATAATATCATAGCTCAATTTATATGGCAATAATTTTGCAAATCCTTTTCAACTCCTTGCAAAAAAATAAGTCAATGCTAAAATACTAGTTAACAAGGTCGAGTGCCAATGATGGGGGATTTTATGCAGCGTTGTATCGATGGTAAAATTGAAAAGATAATTAATGATGAGATGGAAAAAGCAAAGAAAAATATAATAGAAAGAATAAAATTCGTATTCTTAGACAGCGGTATATCAGATGAGCTGCTAAGTTACGACAATATTCCGATAGAAGATATTGGCTTTCCAAGCAGAATTGAGAACTGCTTAAAAAATCCGGGATATGTACACTAAGAGAACTTGTGCTATGTTCAACAGATGACCTGAACCGCATCCATAATTTGGGCAATAAATCCCGGAATCAGTTGGAAAGTATTCTGTTAGAAAAATATAATTTAACAATCAGAAAATAAAAAAAGACTGCCAGAGAAAAATCTCTGGCAGTAATTTTTTAAATAAAGTCATGAATACTCATGCCTGGAGCGTCCCAAGGATGACTTGGCGAATAATCTCCGGCAGTTGCAGACGGAATATAATGATAGTTGCCTATCTCACCATATTCCTGTTCCTTATCTGCCTCATCCTCAAGCACAGTAATTTCCAGACTTTTAACATCTGAAGCATTAAGAATCACCTCTGATGAATCATACATCTCCGAAGCTATCTGCTCTGCTTCTTCATTAGTAAGAGAATTATCTGGGTCAGGTATTTCTATAACCCTCTCTAAAGTCTCTTTTATATTTACTTTTTTGTACTTCATATACAACCTCCATTTCTGCCTCTGGCAGATTTGCTTTCTTAACTGCAGTCTTTAGCAATCTTTTACTTTGCACTCTGCAAGATACAATAAATTTTTTAACCATCTGTTATGTGACATATGCGAAGTATCCTTGCCGTTTATTGTATCACGCAAGTCTATCATAGCTGCTGATGGAATGAAAAAGTACATAGATTCCAATGCACAGCGTACCCTTTCTTTATCCGGTACATACTGCTCTTCTCCACTTTCTTCCGGGTTATCCTTAATCAACAACTTATTTCCCGCATATATTCTGATTGTTTTATTAACATCACTATCCTGTCTTGCCATCTTTGCTGCATATGATGCAATGTTTCTGCTTACTATCATCTGGGCCATGGCACTAACGATTACAACCTCATCTTCAGGCATGTAATCCTCAAGCTCTGTTTCATCGTCGATTTCAATCTCCGGATGATGTGCTTTCACATATTCATACTCAAGATCGTACACTATGCTGCAAACATTGTAATCATCTCCGCTAAGTTCCTGAACATTAATCGCATTACTTTTGTCCTGACCAAAACGGTCATCTGTCAGTATAAGCTCATAACTATTCGCATACAGCTCATCTCCACAATCAGAATACTCCAATTTCTTAGGTACTATCTCCCAGTGCATAGCTCTGTGAGACTTATTTATGAGTTTTAACAACTCCACTTCCTTAAGAAATGACTCGGTAATGTGTACCATAACATTTTCCTTTAAGCACTAACTGCTTCCTTTCCGTTTAGTTTTTTTTCTAACATGCTGCTTTAAGCAGCTTCTAATGAACAACCATTTAATTTCCCTTGGAACCTCCATGACTGCTTAGCAGTCTTTTTTATAGACTCATTATTACTTTTACCACAAATATATGCCACTATTTAAGCAAATGCAAGCCTGTTTGCACTCTTTGCCTGTGCAGACCTCAATTTCCTTAATGAGCATAAAAGGGTATTTACACAATCCCCATACATTACCATGAAATTTGAAGCAACATTATTGCTTGAATCCTGATAGAGAATTTCTGAGTATATTGAAATATTTCCATTCATGCCATCTATTGCTCTTTTAAGAATATCTTCTGTACTCATATACATTCTTCCACCAATCAGACCATCAGCAAACACACCTCCATCATAGTATAGCTGTGTCCCACCAGTACCCTGATAAAACCTGAGTATCTGAGCTGTTTCGTCATCAACCCCAAGTGCATCCATATAGTCCTGTGTTGTAATAAGTTTCTTTACCCCATTAACCATTAAATTGTACCTCCATTTGGCTCTCTGTATGTAATCAGTCTTTTTAGATCATTAACAAGCAGTGAAGCATACATAAGAGGCTCCCTTGCATTGTTGGCAAATATGCCATTTTCAGTATTATCTAAAAATTCTTTCAGCTCTGTATCAGATGAACATATCTTATACATTTCTGTATACCCATTATGTTCAGTGACATAATATTCATTTTTTAATGAATTTCCCGTTATTCCAGATACATCCTGTTGAGAGAATGTATCCCTTACCTCTGCCACTGACTTTAAAGAATATATCTGTTCATCACTTGTTAATTTCATGCAAAGAACAATCTCATTAACCATGCACATAGAAAAACCTCCCTTCATTTCTTCTGCCTGTTTAATCTAACATTTTCTCTTTCTTAAACGAGAACTGATTAAGCCCTCCAATTATGATATGATCCATCAATGGTATATTCATTAATGCACCCACCACTGACATTCTTTTGGTAGTTTCAACATCTTCCTTGGACGGCTCTACACATCCGCTCACATGATTATGCACCAGGACGAAACTTGCAGCTCCGGTTAGAAGAAGCCTTATAAAGATTTCTCTCGGTGCAACTGATGCAGTATTAACAGTTCCATGCGATACTTCCAAAATGCCAAGAAGTTTCATTTTGCTGTCCATTGACAACAGCCAAACATGTTCTTCAGCTTTCTTGTCAGCATCAAAAACCTTGCGCATCATGTTCGATATTTTAGCTGGTCCATCCAGATTTTTTTCTTCTGGATAATTAACCCCGCTGTCCTTAACCAGACAAGGTATACCCTCATTCTGATTAAGCTCATAACGATTAACTCTCATCAACTACCTCCTACTGCTTTAAGCAGTTTTTCATTTTTGTCTACTTTCATTTAGTGCAGATAAAACTATATTCTGTATATCTGTCCTGACAGGCGAACCAATGATAATGCTATAGTTTCTTACATCCTTTACAACTCTAATAGTATTATCACTGATTTCAAGGTAACGTTCGTCACCATCAAAAACACCTGTCCTCAACAATGCAAAAGTATCTTTGACACGCAATATTGTCTTATCTTTTCCGTACACAATATCAAACATTTTCTGCTCCAATCTTTACCCCATCAACGGGAAATACAGATACATTCCTAACAGATGCATATTCCAGCAATACCTTAATAACCTGCGCTACAGGTCCAAAAGGTGTTGCAAGTGCAATACCATCTCCTGCTTTATCACATGTACAGCATTCATTACATAACTGCGATAAAAGTGGAAACTCCTCACATGCTGCTTTAAGTGCCTTAGCTGTCTTTACAGAGGTATCCTTAGACTTTTCATACGCCTTTGCAACATTGGCATCATCAAATGTAATACCATTTGCATAGCCGCCGAAATCCTGTGTTTTTTCTACAGCCGCCTCTGCCGCGCCATCATTCTCCTTTTCAGCCTGTTCCCGATTGTCTTCCTCTGAGGGTTCTTCTAAGCAAAAAAAACTGTCAAAGAATGATAATTCCTGTTCAGGTTCGCTATCTGACACAGGCATTTCCTCCGGTATATCTTCTCTAGGTACTGTATCATAGTCTGATACAATACTTTCTTCCACACCCGGCTCATTAAGGAATGGATTTTCCTCATCGTAAGAATCTTCTGCCCCAACAAAATCAAATGGCTGTTCCAAAGATTCTTCATTATCTGCCTGTCCGGTATTTGCGATATTTGGGATTTCTTCCCTGCGTTCTGCCTGCATGGATTCTTTAGCAAAACCCTGACACTGTGATTCCTGTTCATGTGGCAGCGCTGCACAGCCTCTTTGCTCTAAGTCTGTAATTCTGGCTAACAGTTCATTAATCAACTCACTGTCACCACTTCCTGTACACAGCATACATATCTCTGCAGATGTTATTCTCAATGAAGAGTAATTCCTGCATGTCAGCTTTGAGTACTGCTCATTCAGCTTTCCGGCAACTCCTGAGAGCCTTATCATGCCATACGATGATATCTCTTTCAGAGTTTTCATATACTCTTCTGAAACCTCCCTGTTAAGAGCCGCATTACAGCTTACCGTAAGAGCATCACTTATCGCATTCAGTATCATTTTAAGGAAGTTGTCGGGATTTACCGCCGACTCCTCTTCCTCATGTATGATACTTAACGCCCTGCCAAGGTCTTTCTTAACAAGAGCGCCTACATACTCTGCCATTGTTTCAGGTCCAACCAGCGCAAGATACTTTTTTACGGAATCCTCGCCGATCTCCTCTCCTTCTTCAAAAGGCATGGAGATATGTGAGAAGTTATTGACCGCATTTCTTAAAGAGCCATCTGCTGATTCTGCAAGCAGACCAAGAGCTTCATCAGTATACGCAGCTTTATACTTTATTCTCAAATCACCAAGCAGCCCTAATATATCTGCTTTGGTAATTCGCGTGAACTCATACTTACCACACCTGTTCTTAATTGTCTGCGGTATCGACTGAAAATCTGTTGTACACAGAATGAAGTAAACATGTGCCGGAGGTTCTTCGAGTGGTTTAAGTAATGACTTCCACGCACCATCTGTCAAGCAGTGTGCCTCATCAATTACATAAACCTTACACTTACCATATTGTGGAGCAAATGATATATTCTCCAGCAATCGGTCTATGTCGTCCTTTCCTCCGTTTGTGGATGCGTTCAGCTCCACATAGTCTGCGAATGTTTCAGCCTTAATAGCCTTACATGTTTCGCACTGGCAGCAAGGCTCATTATCCACCTTACTGTCACACTGCAGCCATTTGGCTACAATTCTTGCAGTTGTGGTCTTTCCACCACCTGTCTGCCCGTAGAAAATAAGGGAATGCTCAAGCACTCCCTTTGTCAAAGCTGTTTTTATAGCTTTAATTGTGTTGGTCTGGCCAACAACCTCACTAAATTTCTGTGGTCTTACCACATTGTATAGTGCATCCTGGATTACCATCTGCAATCCCTCCTTTCTAAATTTTTCTTTGCCATAAGCACCTCCTTTGATGCATTTCCTGCATCTTCAACCTATTTAATCAGAACTACGAAAAAACATAAAAAAAGAGCCTATGGCAAAAACCACAAGCTCATTTAACACAATAATTCTGAAAAATAGCACCCTGCTCACCCTTATAATTTGATTTAAGGATGGCAACACTGTCAATTATTTTTAAGACAGAAAAACAATAAAATAAATACATGATTATAGTATCACAGAGCCATTCCACACGCAAGAGATATTTTTCGTGTTTCGTCGTCATTATCGTAACTTAAAATACCTGCATTCTTATACTATTCTAATCGAACATATATTTGATATATCCATAAATATAGTGTATAATGAAAAAAATATTATAGGGGGTATAGGCTATGAAAATACAAATTAATAAAAATTTAGATGAATTTGAAAAAAAACGTAAAAAGAAAAGAAACCAATTAATCTGCCTTATATTAGTTTTTTTATGTGGTGTATATTATATTGCTTTTGGAGAACATTTAACCTTAGAAATCATGGGATGGTTTATGATCGCATCAAGTGTAATGGCTGTCTCTTATACACATCTCCGAGCCCACGAGACGCGTAGTAATCTC